>Ga0194055_10001007_pt1 | contig 23022 bp, 20 predicted proteins | sample SepL449m_MetaG_FD_155482 | JGI IMG/M metagenome (GOLD analysis project Ga0194055, IMG submission 155482) | Anoxic zone freshwater microbial communities from boreal shield lake in IISD Experimental Lakes Area, Ontario, Canada - Sep2016-L442-9m | ecosystem: Environmental > Aquatic > Freshwater >... | reverse complement strand
TTTATTGCCAGTTGCTAAAACTAAATGTCCTTCTTGATTTGAAATTCCCATCAAAGTTGTCCCGCGAACCCGTGCTTGTAGATTTTCTTCAGCAACTCCAGTGAAATGCAATAAATCCAAATAGCTATCCACCATGGTTTGTATTGGCACCACTCTAAAATGTATCCCCGTATTTGTTGCTAATTCTTGCGCGTCACCAAGTGAGTGATCAGATGAGTATTTACTAGGTAGGGCAACTCCATGAACTCGATCAGCACCTATTGCATCAACAGCAATAGCAGTTACCAAAGCTGAATCGATTCCACCTGATACTCCGAGAATTACCGATTTAAATTTTCCTTTTTCAACATAATCGCGCAATCCAGTAACCAGCGCGCCCCAGATCTCAGCTTCGCGATCTAACGAAGGAGCGATGCCTGCTGAATTTGGAGGATATGGCGCAAGTACCTGTTCACTTATTACCACATCTGGAACAGATGAATGAGATTTACTCTGCATATCTATCAGCATTAGACCTTCGGAAAATTGCGGCGCTCTTGCCATGGTTTCACCACGTTGATTCACTACAACACTGTCTCCATCAAAAACTAATTCGTCTTGTCCACCAACCATATTTACATATGCCACTGGTGCCCCAATTTCGCGAGCTCTACGTGAAATTAAATTAAGACGCACATCATCTTTCTCTTTTTCATATGGACTTCCATTTATGACTATCAATGCACCTGGTGTGCGCGCTGCAATCTCGGGCAGCAATCCACCGTCTTGCCAAATATCTTCACAGATCGCAAAAGCCAGATCTATTCCATGCACTCGCACAACTAAAGATTTCGCACCAGGAATGAAATTTCTAAACTCATCAAATACGCCGTAATTTGGAAGATGGCGTTTTGCGTAAGTTGCGACAACTTGATTTCGATAAATTACGGCGAGCGCATTCTGTGGTGCGCCAACTGGAGTTCCCAGGCGATCAAGTGCTCCATCAATCTGATCTAAGTAACCAACGACTACGACAATCTCCCCTAATCCAGAAAGAGATAATTGGGTTGCTAATTGAGCAACTGCGGTTCGGCTCGCTAATCTAAAAGCTGATCGCAGCGCGAGATCTTCGACCGGATATCCGGTAACCACCATCTCCGGGAAAACGACTAAATGTGCCCCGCCTTCGGCGCCATGTTTTACGTACTTCAAGATCAATTCGCAATTGTCATCAATTGCGCCCAAGGTTGGGTTTACCTGAGCAAGAGCAAGCCGTAATTGAGCAGGCGGGTTAACTGGAGGGCCCGGCTGGACTGGTATCTGGCCGGCATCAGCTGAAGCGCTCATAAATACAGCCTACTGTTCCTATATATATGGTGCTGATTTGAGGCGGGGATTTTGGCTGTGTGCCGACTGCCCGCCGAAGTGAGAGGATTGCAGTTGTAACCTTCAAAACTGACCCAGGGACCTTAGTGGCCTTGAGGGGAGAAAAATGGAACCGGTTAACGCGATTTATGGTGGTGCCATTCATCGGCGCATTACAACTTTAGATATCGCAAAATCAAAAGGTCAGGGTAAGTGGGCGATGCTCACCTCCTATGAACAACTTACTGCCGAAATATTTGAGCAAGCTGGGATCCCCATTTTGCTTGTTGGCGATAGTGCCGGTAATAATTTCTTGGGTGGAGAAAATACAATTTCAGTAACAGTGGATGAAATGATTCCATTGGCACGGGCTGTTGTTAGTGCAACAAAACGCGCACTTGTAGTTGCCGATCTTCCGTTTGGTTCCTTTGAGCAATCCCCAGAACAAGCATTGCAAACTTCTATCCGCTTTTTCAAAGAAGCTGGTGTGCAAGCTGTAAAAATTGAAGGTGGGGCAAAAGTTACACCGCAAATAAAAGCGTTGATTAAAGCCGGAATTCCAGTCATGGGACATCTTGGATTAACGCCACAATCGATTCACACATTAGGTGGCTATCGAGTACAAGGTCGTGGTGAAAATGGTTCCCCTATAATTGCAGATGCACTCGCATTACAAGATGCTGGAGTTTTTGCATTAGTGCTCGAATTAATCCCAGCCGAATTAGCCGCTGAAATTACTACCGCCTTAGAAATCCCAACTATTGGAATTGGTGCCGGAAAAGATTGCGATGCCCAAGTCTTAGTTTGGAGTGATCTGATGGGCTTAACGGCAAAGCCACCAAAATTGGCAAAGGCTTATCGAAATTTACGTCTTGAGATGAGCAATGCAGTCAAAGAGTGGTCGGCAGATGTGGCAAGTGGCGCCTTCCCAGAAGAGGAGCAGAGTTTCCACTAACTTTCCACTGATTCACGCTGTTCTTACCAATTTTGAATTGTATGAAGTTAGAATCACCGGATGAGTAAAACCAAATCTCGGCTTTCCAAATTGCGGAGAATACGGGGAATACGGGGAATACGGGGAATTGGGTTAGATCTTTCATTGCTCAGAAGAGTCCGCGACTTTCGACTCTTATTTTCATCCGGTCTAGTTTCCGGCCTTGGCTCGATGATTACTTACGTCGCATTGCCGTATCAAGTTAAAGAGATCACCGGATCATATGTTGCAGTTGGCTTGATGGGAGCAGCTGAATTAATCCCACTCATCGTCTTTGGTTTATATGGTGGGGTTCTGGCCGACTCCGTTGATCGGCGAAAATTAATCCTGATCGGCGAATCTTGCGCTTTGTGCCTATCGCTAATGTTGCTGATAAATGCGCAATTAACTAACCCACATTTGTGGGTCCTTTACTTAGTTGGTGGCGCTTTTGCTGGCGTAAATGGCTTACGCGGGCCAAGTATGAGTGCGGTAATTCCCCGGATTGTTTCGCACCAGGATCTTCCAGCAGCGAGTGCAATTATGGGATTGCGATACCAAATCCCAGTAATAACTGGACCGGCACTAGGCGGAATTATCATTTCAATCTGGGGCGTGACTCCAGCATTTTCAATTGATGTGATCTCTTATGCCCTCTCCTTAATTCTTTTACTGCAGATTTCGCGAATACCCCCTAGCGAAAAAGCGACCCCACCATCTATCGGGGCCTTGTTTGAGGGAATCAAATACGCCAGTAGCCGCCAAGATTTAATGGGCACCTACTTGATCGACCTGGCCGCGATGTTTTTTGCGATGCCTACTGCTTTGTTCCCATTTTGGGCTGATCAATTGCACTCTCCACAATCACTTGGATTCTTGTATTCGGCCGGAACTGTGGGCGCATTTTTAGTAACCGTAACTAGTAAATGGACATTGAAAGTACATCACCATGGTCGAGCTATTATTTTTGCGGCACTTGTTTGGGGGGTTTCAATTGCACTTGCAGGCATTTATGACAATGTTTATTGGGTTTTATTGTGTTTAGTCGCTTCAGGGGCAGCAGATCATGTCAGTGTTATTTTTCGCGCAACTATTTGGAATCAAACAATTCCAGATGAGTTGCGTGGCCGACTTGCTGGTATTGAATTACTTTCTTACGCAGTTGGACCAATTGGTGGACAGATGCGCGCCGGTGGAATGGCAGCGGTTACTGGATTGCGCGGGGCAGTAATTGGTGGTGGATTGTTGTGCGTCGCCTCGGTTACCGCATTAAGTTCGGTTTTACCGAAATTCCGAAAATATGATGGGCGCACCGACCAATATGCGGTTTCTGAACGGGAAATCCGGACCGCACGAGCATTATCTGAGTTGAAACCCGAAAAACCTGCTGATGAAAAGTAAGGGAAAGTAAATTTCTGTCCCAAAAAAGCAAAAGAAAAGAAATTTCTGACAGGGCACAAAAATTGCAAAATATTGGTGTGCGACACGGCACAAAATAATTTGCGCAAATGCTGGAACTTATTGCAAAAGAGTGGAACCCTTCTCTTAACAGGTTCGGTGACGGATCGAACCCAGCTGACAGGAGAAGTACGTGGCTGCAGCCAAGAAAACATCAAAGAAGCGCACGACCAAGAAAGCAGCTGCTAAAAAAGCAGCTCCAAAGCGTCGCAAGAAAGCAGCTGCTAAGAAAGCAGCTCCAAAGCGTCGTAAGAAAGCCGCTAAGAAAGCAGCTCCAAAGCGTCGTAAGAAAGCCGCTAAGAAAGCAGCTCCAAAGCGTCGTAAGAAAGCCGCTAAGAAAGCCGGTGCAGCAAAGCCTCGTCGTCGCCGTAAAAAAGCAGCGAAGGCAGCACCAGCAGCATAAGGATCTATTGAAAAAATCCCCATCGCTTCGGCGGTGGGGATTTTTTTATGGCTTTAAATTATTGCTACCTAAGTAGACTCACCTAAATGGTTAGCAAAGCAGAGGTTGGAATTAAGGGCGGAAAGATCTCACCGATGCGCCAAGTTCCGGACCAGATTATTCGCCCGGAATATGTTGGCAAAACTGGCCCAAGTAAATTCACCGGGTCAAATATTCCAAATGCGGAAATCCTCGAAGTAATGCGAGCTGCCTGCCAATTAGCTGCAAATGCGTTGGTAACTGTAGGGCGGTCAATTCTTCCTGGGGTAAGTACGGATTTTCTCGACAAAATTGGCCACGAATATTTATGTGACCATGGCGCCTACCCCTCAACATTGGGATATCGCGGCTTTCCGAAATCACTTTGCACTTCAATTAACGAGGTGATCTGCCATGGGATTCCGGACTCGCGGGAAATTTTGCCGACAGATATCGTCAATATTGATATCACCGCATATCTCACTATTGATGGCGTTGGAGCGCACGGAGATACAAACGCCACCTTCTTGGCAAGTAATGATGTAGATGATGCCTCATATCTGCTTGTAGAGCGCACAGAGGCCGCTCTAGCGCGTGCAATCGCGGCAGTAGTACCAGGAAGAGAAAGTTCAGTTATCGGGCGGGTGATCGAGTCATACGCCAAACGATTTAATTATGGCGTTGTCCATGATTTCACCGGCCATGGAATCAACACCGCTTTCCATACAGATTTGATAATTCCGCATTACGACACCCCACACCATGCATTTCAAATTGAAGAGGGTATGACTTTTACGATTGAACCGATGTTGACTCTTGGCACTTACCAACATCAGATGTGGGATGACGGCTGGACCGTATTAACCACCGATGGATCACGGAGTGCGCAATTTGAACACACGCTGTTAGTGACCGCTACCGGGGCTGAGATCCTTACTCTGCCAACGATTTAGTTACTCGGGAAAGTGGCAAGCAACTTGCGATGAACCCACGGTAAGAAGTACTGGTTCCTCAGTGCGGCAGCGATCCTGCACTTTCCAACATCTGGTGTTAAAGACACAGCCCGATGGTGGATTTGAAGGAGAAGGTAGATCTCCAGTTAATACGATCTGCTCCCGACCACGCTCTAACACTGGATCAGGAATTGGCACTGCTGATAACAAGGCTTTTGTGTATGGATGGTGCGGCTCAATATAAAGAGATGAAGTTGGGGCAAGCTCCATAATTTTGCCGAGGTACATGACGGCAACTCGATCAGAGATATGTTGTACTACTGAAAGATCGTGAGCGATAAAAAGGTAGGAAAGTCCAAAATCATCCCGTAAATCTTCCAGCAAATTAATTACCTGGGCCTGAATCGAAACATCCAGCGCTGAGACGGGCTCATCGGCAACTATAAATTTAGGTTTTAGCGCAAGTGCCCGGGCGATACCGATCCGTTGGCGTTGACCACCTGAAAATTCATGTGGATAGCGGTTGTAATGCTCTGGGTTTAAGCCAACTCGCTCCATCAAATCTTGAACAGAGGTTTTAACTGATTTACCTGCGCCAGGATCGTTCACTCCGTGAATCTTATAACTTGCACCAATAATCTCACCGATTGAGTGGCGCGGATTTAGTGAGGAGTAAGGATCTTGGAAAATCATCTGCATTTTTTTGCGGATTGGTTTCATCTTCCGGGGAGAGAATTTAGAGATCTCTTCACCCTCGAAATAAATCTCTCCACCGGTTGGTTCATACAATTTCAATAGCGAGCGACCAACAGTGGATTTACCACAACCAGACTCCCCTACTAAGCCAAGGGTTTCTCCAGCATTCAATGTGAATGAAACACCATTAACCGCTTTGTTGCTGCCTTTTGATCTAACAAAAATACTATTGCTTGTCAGCGGGAAAAATTTTTGCAAATTAACTACTCGCAATAATGGTTCACTCATCTATTCACCAATCCAACTAAATGACATCTTGATGAATGTCCAGCACTAATTTCTACAAGAGCTGGCATTGTTAATTCACAGGCACTTCCGGCAACCTCTGATTTACGAGCGCACCGAGGCGCAAAAGCACACCCTGCCGGTAATGAGATCAACGATGGCGGTTGTCCAGTAATAGTTTCCAAGCGCTGTAATTGCGGCCGATCAACCCGAGGAATTGAGGCGAGGAGTCCATGGGTGTAAGGCATCTGGGGCTTAGCAAATAATTCAAATACATTTGCCGATTCAACAATTTTGCCGGCGTACATGACGTTAATCCGGTCGGCAGAGCCGGCAACAACACCAAGATCATGGGTAATCAAAATCATCGCCATACCTAGTTCTTTCTGTAAATCGGCAAGTAATTTCATAATCTGGGCTTGCACTGTTACATCAAGAGCAGTTGTTGGTTCATCGGCTATTAAAACTTTAGGATTATTTACCAGCGCCATAGCAATCATTACCCGCTGACGCATACCGCCTGAGAATTGATGCGGAAAAGCGTTTAATCTTTTATGGGCATCTGAGATTCCAACTAACTCCAAAAGCTCAATTGCACGTTTCTCGCTATCTTCTTTACTGCACTGATTATGAATTTGATGCGCTTCAATAATTTGATTCCCAATTGTGTAGTAAGGATGTAATGCTGACATCGGATCTTGAAAAATCATCGCTACATCATTGCCGCGAATTTCTCTTAATTCAGAACGTGGAATTGTTAAAAGATCAACTGGACCGGCGCCAGTGTCTAATTTTGCACTCCCTGAGATATTTGCAATTTTCCGTGGAAGTAATCCCATAATTGCTAAATTTGTAACTGTTTTTCCAGAACCTGATTCCCCAACAATTGCAAGAGTTTCGCCACGATCAACTTTAAATGAAACTCCATCAACTGCTTTAACGATTCCATCGGGAGTTCTAAATTCAACTAATAAATTGTTTACTTCTAATAAGCTCATGCGGCAACCCGAACTCGTGGATCAATAAATGCATATAAAATATCTACAATTAAATTCATCGCGATTACGATTGCAGCAGATAATAAAGTTGTACCGACAATTATTGGTAAGTCATACTCAACAACGGCGCTTAGTGAAAGCCGGCCAAGGCCTGGTAAATTAAAAACTTTTTCAGTTAAGATCGCCCCGCCTAGCAAAGCCGCAAAATCAAGACCGGCCATGGTTGCAATTGGTGCCAGTGCTGCTCGCAAAGTATGTTTACGTAAAATTACTTTTTCGCTTAACCCTTTAGCGCGTGCCGTTCTAATGAAATCTTCGCTCAAAGTTTCGATAACTGCATTTCGAACAAATCTGGTGTAAAGCGCCGCAGATGCGAAAGCCAGGGTAATCCAAGGTAGCAGTAGAATTTGTGCCCACTCAATTGGGTTTTCAAAAAATGGTGTGTAGTTGCCGGAAGGGAATGGGATGATCTTCCACTTAATAACCACAAAAACTAAAAGCAGCAAACCAGTGAGAAAGGTGGGTAGCGAGGTGCCAATCAATACAAAGACAGTACTTCCAGTATCTGCCGATTTTCCGCGGAACCTAGCTGCAACTACCCCGAGCGTTATTCCTACAAGTAACCACAAAATCATCGCCCCAATTGCTAAAGAGGCAGTAACGGGAAGTGCCCGTCCAATCAATGTTGTGACGCACTCGTGTTGATTGAATGAGTATCCAAGACTTGGCGCAGGGCAGTGAAGCGCTGCTGCCCCTTGACCATAATTGCGACCGGCAAACAAGCCACCAAGAAAAACTATGTACTGCTGCCAAAAAGGAACGTCATAACCAAGCCGAATTCGATTTGCTTCAATTATCGCTGGATTATTACAATTTTTTCCACAAGTAAGTGCTGCCGGATCAAAAGGTAATAATGCAAAAATTGCATAAACTGCAAAACTAACTGCAAACAAAATGGCAAGTGAGGTCGCAGTGCGACGGATTAAGTATCCAAACATCACTTACCTTCCCAAGATTTGTGATTAATTTTTCATAAAAATTCCGGAGGAGATTACTCCCCTCCGGAATTTTCGATTTACTTACTTAGCTATTTGGATATCTCCAAATGATGGAGCACCTTGTGGTTCCCAGAAGAAGACTCCGGTTAGTTTGGAGCCCCACATCTCTTGGGTCTTCGAGAAGACACCAGGAATGATCCACATTTGATCCATTACATACTGGTTAAGTGCAGCCCACTCGGCTCCTTGCTTAACCCGATCTGGTTCAGCGAGGTTTGCCTCTGCGCGTTTCTTGAACTCGGCATATGTTGGATCTTTGCCAGCGCGTGACAATGGAAATCCATAGCCATCAAGCATAAGTTCCGGAATCACTGTTGAAGCATTTGCCCAATCTGGAGCCCAACCAGCACGAGATAAATCGCCTTGCTTGGTTATATCCAGAACAATGTTGTAGTAACTACCTGGCTCAATAAAATTGAACTTCAAGATAATTCCTGAGTTCTTCTTAACTGAATCAATCCAGATTGTTGCGGCTTTCTTATTGGTATCTGTATCTCCAACATCGAAAGTCAATCCAGCAGTAGTTGCCCTCTTGTAAACATCAGGACATGCGGTCTTTGCTTCTGCCATAAGCGCAGTTGCTTTCTCAGCATTTCCTTCCTGCTTCCAATCTTCATATCCGGTCGTCTTCTTGTAATCAAGACCCATCAAAGGCTTGATTACACCATCTGCTGGGTCGCCGGTAAAGGCTGCTCCGCCAGCAAGTGTTTGAAGAGCTGCGAAGTCACGCGCGTAATAGATCGCTTTACGGACCTGTACACAAGAGACTTTTGAAACGTTTACTGCTGTGTATGTTACATATGGATCGTAAACATTTAATGCACGATCTTTCCAAGCATCAACTGGCACACCAGCATCATCAAAAACTGTTGCTAAGTTGGTTGGAAGAATTCCATCAAGTGACATTGAAGCAGGCTCTGAATCATTGATCACAAGTTGATCGCGAACTTCTTCGGCAAGACCAAAGCGAACTACGATCTTATCTGGGTAAGCGTTGCGAATTGGATCTGAATCTTTGCTCCACTTATCGTTACGGACTAACACCATCTCATCTTTAGCAACATACTTTTCAATTTTGTATGGGCCAGTTGAAACAGGGTGCATGTCGTACTTATCTCCATCATCGCTGGCTTTTGGCACAGCACTAAATGAAAGATAAGTCACGGTGTAGTTAAAATCGCCTACAGCACGTGAAAGATTGAAGGTAATGGTTTTGTTATCTGCTGAACAAGTAACTGCCTTGTCATAAGCTGCTGCGTCATTTCCATCAGCTTTGTATGGGCCTTTATAAACAGAGGCGCCAGCTTTATCTTTTGGAATATCCAGCATTGACATTGCATAACCTGGGCCGTCAGTAATTACATCAGTTGCAAAGCTACGTGAAACACCGTACTTCACATCTGCGCAAGTTACCGCTGAGCCATCTTCGAAGGTGATGCCATCACGTAGGGTGAATTCCCAAGTTTTATTTCCATTTGATGCACGGCCGGTATCAGTTGCCATATCTGGCACAACTGATGAGCCATCTGCACCTGCAGCACGCTTATATGCAGTTAGCGTGCGGTGCATATAAGAGCCAAACCAAGCTATGTGTTGTCCGGTGTAGTTACGGTTTGGATCAGCATGCGTCCATGAATCTGAATGAGTCAGATAAGTCAGAGTGTTACCTCCACTTGAAGCTTTAGAACAACCAACTAGACCTGCGCCAAGCAACGTTATAGCCGCTAGTGATGCAAGGGCCTTACGAGCAATCCGGGAAGTTCCCGAAGTATTTTTAAACATATCTCCCCCTTAACGATGGATATGTCGATCTTCATATCTTTGTGAATATCGATATTAAGTTTTTTTACATCTATGCAGTTACGTAGCTGCACAGAATTCTCCTTAAGTTGCCTCACTCTTCGGATCAAGAGCATCTCGTACCGCATCGCCAAGTAAATTAAAGGTAAGCACCACAAAAACCAGCGATGTCGTGGTGATGAAAAAATAAGTTGGTTCATTCATTACATATTTAATTGAATCTGAAATCAAAAGTCCCCATGAGGCATCTGGGGGCTGGATTCCCAATCCCAAAAATGAGAAAACTGCTTCTGCAGTTAAATATCCTGGGAGTGAGAGTGAGAAGTAAACAATTACGATGCTCCATAAATTTGGCAATATTTCTTTGAAAATAATTCTGGAATTACTAGCGCCGAGTGCTCGGGCCGCCATTACATAATCTCTTTCCCGAATAGAAAGAACTTGTGATCGAATAACGCGAGCTAAGTAGGGCCAGCCAAAGCAAATTAAAATCACCACTAAATAAAGCATTCGGGCGCTATTCCCCTCAGCTATTCCAGATTTTTCTAATCGCTGCACCATTGGAAGGCTTAAGGCAATAATCATAAAAAATGAAGGGAAAGCTAATAAGAAATCTATAAAGCGTCCAATTGTTGAATCAACTCTTCCGCGAAAAAATCCCATTAGAATTCCAGCAACTACGCCGATAGCAATTGAGAGTACGGTCGTAATTAACGCCACAAAAAAAGAAATCCGAGCTCCGAATATCAACCTGGCTAATAAGTCATGCCCAATTCCCGGTTCAATTCCAAGTGGGTGGGACCAACTTATGCCGCCAAATTTTCCCATTGGCATTCCGCGAGTAGTAAGTGTCTCTGGGAATCGTTTACGGCCATCTATGCCAAACAGCCCGCCAATTAATGGGGCCAGTATGGTGCTAAAGATTAAGGTGATCGAGATGATCAATGTAGGCAGTCCAAAGCGATTCTTACGGAAACGCCGCCAAGCCAATTGGCGCGGGGTGCGCCCAATCACGCTTGCAACAACCGTTTTGATCGCCCCCTATTAATTAGCCATCAGCAAAGGTGCTCAGAATACCGACTGGTAACTTACGTTGAACTTAGCGCACTCAGGAGATTAACTCCAGATGAAAAGCCCTTAAAATGACGCGTAAGTTGACCAATTTTCATCCCTCACACAGAGGTAGATAGGCTCAACTGATGGAACGCGCTAATTGGGGGTTCACTCCCTCGCACCAATCGGGTCGGGCGCGCCGCGGAACCATCCAAACCCCACATGGGCAGATCCAAACTCCCGCATTTATCCCAGTCGGCACAAAAGCCGCGGTCAAATCTTTACTGCCCGAAACAGTGGGCGAACTTGGGGCCCAAGCGGTTTTGGCTAACGCTTACCACCTCTATTTACAGCCAGGGTCAGCGCTAATTGACCAAGCCGGTGGCGTTGCAAAATTTATGAATTGGAATGGACCAACTTTCACCGATAGCGGTGGCTTTCAAGTTCTATCACTTGGTGCCGGATTTAAAAAAACATTAGCGATGGATCCTGGTGAGTACCACTCCGATGAAGTTATTGCACCAGATAAATTGCGATTAGCTCATGTTGATGATGATGGAGTAACTTTTAAATCTCATCTCGATGGCTCAATGCATAGATTCACACCTGAAATTTCAATGCAGGTACAACATCAAATTGGCGCCGACATTATGATGGCATTTGATGAATTAACAACATTGATGAACTCCCGTGATTATCAAGAGATTGCCTTAGAGCGCACCCGTAAATGGGCCGAACGCTGCATCGCTGAACATCAACGTTTAACAATTGAACGAGTTGGAAAACCTTATCAAGCATTATTTGGAGTAATCCAAGGCGCACAATATGAAGATCTACGCCGTAAAGCATCCCAAGATTTAGCAGAAATGGATTTTGATGGCTTTGGAATTGGTGGCGCAATTGATAAAAGCGCACTAGGTGAAATCGTTTCTTGGGTAACTGATGAATTGCCAGAAGATAAACCTCGTCATTTACTTGGCATTGGTGAACCTGATGACATATTTAATGCGGTTGAATCTGGCGCTGACACATTTGATTGTGTCGCACCCTCTAGAAATGCGCGCACGAGTGCAGTCTTTGGAGCAACTGGTCGATTTAACCTTCTAGTGAGTGCAAATAAAAGTAATTTCAATCCAATTGATGAAAATTGTGGATGTTATACCTGCGCTAATTACAGTAGAGCTTATTTAAATCATCTATTTAAAAGTAAGGAGATTGCCGCTGCAACTTTGGCGACCATTCATAATCTGCATTTCACTGTGAAACTAGTGGATCGAATCCGCGAATCCCTCAGTGATGGGACATATCAGGAATATCGTGATGATTTCTTGGCGCGCTATTACCCAGCTAATTAAGCTGAATAGGTTGGTTCATAACTTTTTACAAATTTAATTACTCGATATGTGATTGGCAGCAAAACTACCTCAAGTAAAGTTTTATAAATGTAACCAGTTATTACATAATTCCAAAAATCATGACCGGTAATTACGCCGTAAAAAGCCACTGTGCAAAAGACCAAAGTATCTGCTAACTCTCCAACAACAGTAGAGCCGATTAATCTCACCCAGAGAGCTTTTTCTTGTGTACGCTCCTTTATTTTCACCAATACATAAGCGTTTAATAATTGACCTACCAGAAAACCGCAAATGCTGGCCAAAACTATTCGAGGAACAAATCCTAATATCGCTTCATACGCTTCTTGGTTTCCCCAACCATCGGCCGGTGGTGAAAGCTGAATCAAATAGAAAGTTAGCGCTGCCAAGATCGCAAATGCGAAGCCGAGATAGATGCATCTTCGAGCGGCCTTTAAACCGTAAACTTCACTTAATACATCTCCAGTTATATAAACCAGTGGAAATAAAAACGCACCACCATCTGTAATTATTGGTCCGAATTCAATTAATTTAACAGCGCCCACATTTGAAAGCAGCAGCAACCCACAAAATATCGCCACTATAAATGGATACAAAGAACGATTTAAATGTACAAATTTAGTAGCAGCTTGTTCGGACATATGCGTATTCAACCCTACTAAGCGTTGTTATTTCCCAGGCTGATTCCCTCTCTTGACCAGCCCTGCCCGCCCCTTCTAGGGTAAAGCCGCTGAATCGATTCATACGGCCAGAGATTCAACTAACTTGTAGGAGAAATCATGACTCTCAATGAGAGCGTTCGCACCACCCCAGCCCCACGTCCGCGCAAATCAATCAAAGTTGGTTTAGTTGCCGGAGGTCTTGGCACTTATTGGCCACAATTCCCAGGGTTGCTTCCACAATTACAAGCTTCGGCAAAGTTTGTTTCCGAACGCATCGCAAAATTGGATGTTGAGTTAGTGGATGTTGGCTTTATTTCAGATGCCCAAGAAGGAGCTGCTGCTGCCGAGAAATTGCGCGCAGCCGGGTGCGATCTAATTGTAACTTTCTTAACTACTTATATGACCGCTTCAATGATTGTTCCGATTGCGCAACGGTCAAATGCGCCAGTGCTGGTAATTAATATGCAACCAACGGAGCAGATGGATCATGCAAATTTTGATACCGGCGCTTGGTTAGCGTATTGCGGTGCCTGCCCCCTTCCTGAAATGGCAAACGCATTTGAACGTGCTGGAGTTCCATTTAGAAGTGTCTCAGGATATTTAAATGAAGAGCGGGCTTGGAAAAAAATTGATAGTTGGATCCAAGCAGCCGGCATCCGCGCAATTTTACGTAACTCACGTCATGGAATCATGGGGCATCTTTACCCAGGAATGTTAGATGTTTCAACAGATATGACAATGGTCAGCACTCACTTTGGTGGACATATGGAAGTTCTTGAATTTGATGACCTTCGCGTACGAGTCGAAAAAGTAAGTGAAAAAGAAATTGATTCTGTGCTTGATGAAGCCAGATCTATCTTTGAAATTGACAAAACAGTTGTCGAAGAGGATTTTAGATGGGCTGGCAAAGTTGCTGTAGGTCTTCGCCAATTAGTTGATGATTTTGATATCAACTCACTTGCTTACTATCACCGCGGTTTAGATGGAGAAATCCATGAACGTCTTGGCGCTGGAATGATTTTAGGTTGTTCACTTCTCACTGGTGCCGGCATTCCTGCAGTTGGCGAATATGAACTACGCACATCAATTGGAATGTTGATGCTTGATCGCATGGGTGCAGGTGGATCATTTACCGAATTCCAAGCTTTGAATTTTAACGCTGGTGTTGTTGAGATGGGCCATGATGGACCTGCACATCTTTCAATTAGCAATGGAAAACCAATGTTGCGTGGACTTGGCGTTTATCACGGTAAACGTGGTTTCGGCATCTCAGTTGAGTTTGATGTTAAACATGGCCCAGTTACGGTTTTTGGAGTCACTCAACGCAAAAATGGAACATATCAATTCGTAGCTTCCGAAGGAAAAGTTGTTGATGGCCCAAGATTGCGCATTGGTAACACCACATCCCTTGTTGATTTCGGAGTAAATCCTGGTGAATGGTGTGATTCGTGGAGTGCAACTGGAGTACCTCACCATTGGGCACTTGGAACTGGACACCGCGTCAGCGAATTGCGCGCTGTGGCAGAACTACTTGATATTGAAATGGTAGTTATTTAACCCCAGTGTTGGGCGATTTTGCGTTTTAAGAATTCGGCAGATTCGTGCATCTGCTCCATTCCATCAACGCCATCTTCAATGCTGATCCATCCATCAAAACCAACACCTTTTAAGGTGCTAAAAATTGCGTCGTAATCATTTAGCCCTTTACCGATTACCCCGTGCTTGAAAAATGAAACATAACCAGCTGTTCCACCTTCTTGACGACGTAAATCTTCAATTGTTCCATTTGCCAAGTAACGGTCACTCGCATGCATTGTCACAACGCGGTGCTTAACAGCTTCAAGCAAATCAAGTGGCTCTTCACCGGCCGCTATTGCATTACTCGGATCGAAATTCACTCCAAACCATGGTGAATCAATCCGCCCAACTAATTCAACAAAAACATCCATCATTTGGGCAAACTCTGGTTCGGTCCAAAAATCATCTTTGTAATGATTCTCAATAATTAAAGTAATCCCAAGTTCTTCTGCAGTCGGAAGACATGCTTCAATTGAAGCAACAACATATCCAAGACCTTCTTCGCGAGTGATCTCTTTACGTCGTTGGCCGGAAAGTACTCGACAATACTTTGCTCCAAGTTCGGAACTCATTCTTATAGAAGCGATCTCTTTTTCAACTTCTCGCGCTCTGCCAACTGGATCAGGAATAGTGAAATCTGGGGATGCACACATCATCGGAATTACCATGCCAGTTGCTTCGACCGCTTTGCGAATCTTTGGCCAATTTGCAGGATCTTTGACATCGGCAAAATCGTTGTAGAACTCAAGTCCATCAATTTCCAGTTTGGTTGCTAATTCAATCCACTCATAAATGCTCATCTCACCGGAAACTAATTGCCTAATAAATCCTTTTGGAAATGCGGCTAATTTTGGCATTTATAACTTCTCCGGATTTCTTCCGATAATTGAAAACTGCTCTAGATCTACTACTGAACCAGTGAATGGTTTAGATTCATCAGATAACCAATAGATTGCTGCTTCGCCCATTTGGGCGGAAGTAGTCATCGCACCAGATGGAATCGCTTCACGTTCTAATCTTTGATGCCAGCCTGGTTCTAACCCTTTTTTAACTTGATCGCGATCTTCGCGCTCTGTTAAAACCCAACCAGGATTAATTTGATTAACTCTAACTCCGTTCACGCCTTGAGCATTTGCCAGGTTACGAGTCATCGTTTGCATCGCACCTTTGCTGATGCTGTAGGCCAAGAGTGTTGATTCGCCGGCATAAGCATTAACTGAACCGATATTTAAAACTGATCCTTTGTTTTTTACTAGCTCATTATATGCTGCTTGTATCAAGAAGAAAGGTGCTTTTAAATTTACTTGCAAAGTTCGCTCGATACTTTCAGGAGTTTCGGCATCTAATGTAGAGCGCTCAACAAGCGCTGCGTTATTTACCAATCCATCTATTTTTCCAAAGTGAGAGATTGCACTTTCTATAATCAACCTAGGTGAGTTTTGATCAAATAGATCTGCGAGGAAAAGTTTGGCGTTATCTCCCAACTTTGCTATTAACGCTTTGCCTTCACTTTCGTTGATCCCATGCACTAAAACTTGGGCACCTTCGCGGATGCATGCAGTAGCGATTGCACCGCCGATTCCAGCGGTAGCACCAGTAATAATTATTACCTTGTTTTGTAAACGCATATTTACTCCGGCTTAATTACTGATTTAAGAATTGCACCTGATGACATTTTCTCAAATGCTTGTTCCCACTCTTTGATTGGCCACACCCCACCTAAAACTGGTGCCACATCAAGTTGTCCGGTTCCGAGCATTCGCAGAACGCGCTCCCACATCGGCCAGTTATGACTAAAACTCCCCTGCAAAGTTACATTTTTTTGCACAAGAGGATCAAGTGAAAAATCTAAAGGTTGCGGACCCCAACCAACTTTTGAAATCCATCCATCTGGACGAACCAATCCCATTGCAGCTTTTAACGTTGCGGAAATTCCAGCAGCATCAACAACACCTTCAGCGCCTAATCCATCAACATATTGTGCCCATTCGGTGGCATCCCCAATGATTACTTCACAGCCATAACTTTTTGCTGCTTCTAGGCGCACTTTGTCACGCTCTAAACCAACAACAGCAACTTCGGCACCAGCGAGACGGGCCATCGCCGCACATAAAGTTCCAATTGGCCCAGGTCCTAAAACCACAATGCGATCACCTGGTTTGATATTCCCTGGAGCAATGACGGCACTAAATGCAACTGCGCAAGGTTCAGTTAAAGCGGCATGTTCAAATGAGACAGTATCTGGAATGCGGTGCAGGCAACGTGAAGGAACTTTTGCATAGCGCGTCATTCCACCATTTACACCATATCCAAACCCTTTTCGATCTGGATCAAGATTATATTTTCCAACTCGCGACATCGGAGTGGACATATCAACCACAGCAGCAGTTTCACTTACTGCGCGATCTCCTACTTTCCAAAATCCTTTTTCAGCCACATTCTTACCAAGTTCAACAATTTGACCACCAAACTCATGACCAAGAACTACCGGGTAATTAACTGGCCAACTATTTGTTCCATGCCATTGGTGTAAATCACTTCCACAAACACTTACTGCTTCAACTTGCAAAATCACATCATCGTCGCCTGCGGTAGGCCGCTCAACTTCGCGTATCTCAACGCTCAACGGCTCTGATGAAAAATTCACAACTCCAAGTGATTTACTTCCCATTACTTTTCTCCTTTGACTGGCACATCTCCGAATGCATGAACTTTTTCACAGATTTTGCGCAAAACCTCTTCCACATTTCCAGCACCTCGGCTGAATGAATCTGCATCTATTGCAAGAGGCGCACCTATTACAACTAATGGAGCACCGTAGGAAGGACAGGCGATCGCTTGTTCAAGAGTTAATCCACCAACCGCTTGCACTGGAACATTTACTGCGTCTACAACTTCACGAAGTTGATCCATCGGATTTGGTGCACGTACTCCAGTTGCTGCGATTCCACGACGTTCATCAAAACCAATGTGGTGAATCACCATGTCGCAACCAAGATCAGCTAATTCTCGGGCACCTTGAACCATATCTGGACAGCCAAGATTGTCGCCCATTACTTTGATTCCAAAATCTTTTCCAGCTTGCACAACGCATTTAATTGTTTCCGGATGGGCCCGCGCCATAACCACAACATGAGTTGCTCCAGCTTGCGCCATCATCTGAGCCTCTAAATATCCACCATCCATTGTTTTTAAATCGGCGACAATTGGAGTATTTGGAAACTCTGCACGCAATGCACGAACTCCATGCATTCCTTCAGCAATAATGAAGGGGGTCCCGGCTTCAAGCCAATCAACTCCGGCTCGCATTGCAATATGAGCCATCTCTAAAGCTTCATTAATATCAGTTAAATCAAGGGATACCTGGACGATCGGTTTCATGGAATTGATGGTACCTCTACTTCTATTAGTCAGAGTGGTAGCACCATAAAAAAGATTCACTCCCACATATTTCCCGCCTAAGGTAATTAAAAGTTAGCGGATTTCCCATTCGGGGTATCCCGCTCAACATCCTAGATTGAAGTAAAAATGAAGGCGCTCCGTTTGATGAATTGGAAATCAGAAGCAGAGTTAGTTGAAGTTCCAAAACCAACTCCAGCTCCAGGGCAGTTAGTCATAAAAATTGGCGGCGCAGGAGCCTGTCATTTAGATCTTGATTTAACTAAAGATTTTGGAGATGGTCAGCCCTCACTGCTGCCAGGTATGGCATGGAAACCTCCCTTTACTTTAGGACATGAAAATGCCGGATGGATAGATTCAATCGGTACTGGAGTCTCCAGATTTAGAGAAGGTGACCCAGTTGCTGTTTATGGTGCATGGGGATGTGGAGGTGGCAGTGGAGGCTTAGGTTTTGATGGCGGAATGGCGGAATATATGTTGGTGCCATTTGAAAGATTGTTGCTTGACCTTCCAGAAGGATTAAAACCGATTGATGCCGCACCTCTAACTGATGCAGCACTAACTCCCTATCATGCAATTAAAAAATCATGGGCGAAGTTAACTCCAGATGCATTTATTGTAATAATTGGCGTAGGTGGGTTGGGACACATAGCAGTGCAAATTGCAAAGGTCACTACTGGTGCAACAATTATTGCGATTGACTCTAGAAGTGAAGCTTTAGAACTAGCAACCTCCTTGGGTGCTAACTACACCTTTAAGGTTGGCGAAGAGATCCAATCCAAAGTTAAAGATTTGACTGGTGGTCACGGCGTAGAAGTAGTTTTAGATTTTGTTGGTAATGAACAATCAATGGTACTAGGTGCATCAATTTGTCGGACCTTAGGTGATTTCACAATAGTGGGAATAGCAGGAGGAGTAATCCCTTTCTCCTGTTTACCACTCCCTTATGGGGCTACTTTGAAAACAACGTATTGGGGAAGCAGAGTTGAATTAGCAGAAGTTCTTGATTTGGCCGCGCATCATCTGATCTCTCCGAAAATTTCTAAATTTACTTTAGAACAAGCGCCACAAGTTTATCTAGATCTTGCCGCTGGAAAAATTAAAGGGCGAGCGGTAATCGTTCCTTAAAATAAAAATCAAAAAGTACGAATAAATAACCAACCAGAAGCAATTAAGCCAACACAAAAAACTAATGCCCTAAAGATTTGTGTCGGTATTCGACTTGCCCAATAACCACCCATCAATCCACCGAAACTTGATCCGACAAATAGCGCCGCAAAAATTGGCCAGATTACCTGACCGCTGAATAGATAAATGATGTTAGATAATCCACTAGTAATGCCAACAATTACATTTTTAGCAGAGTTAACTTCTTGAGGAGTGCGTGAAGAATCTTGTGAAAGTGTGGCAATTACTATCACGCCTTGGCCTGGTCCAAAATAACCACAGTAGAAACCACTTGCTGCCAGAGCGCTACGTTCAAGGTTTTTATGGAACTTGCTAATTCTAGGTTTTCGAGGAAGTAATAGACAAAAAGTTGCAAATAGCAGCAAGAAAGGTACGGCGTGCTGGAAAACCTCACTTGGTAAAGCCAGCAATGCCAAAGCCCCAAGTGCTGAAAAACAAGTAGCTAGGAAAATTATCTTTTTATACTTATGGAAAACCGCCCACCCAGTTTGCTTGTTTGAGATCCAAGCAAAAATATTTGCACTTGATACACCCAACGAGTTTGTTACCGTAGCACTTACTGGGTTCAAGCCAATTGCCAGCAAAATTGGAAATGAAAGTAGTGATGCACCACCAGCAATTCCATTTATGGTGCCAACAATAAAACCAACGAGGAGTACCAATGCATACTCAAGCATTTCCACCTCCTCAGATCTGGTTAACTAGGATTAATTTTTTCAGCCAACAAAATCCAAGCTTCTTCCGCATCTGATTTCTCTGAAGAAATTTCACTTAGCTCTTTTTCAATTTCAATCGCTCTCTTGTAATCATCTCCACATGTCAACACTTCTACCTGTAACTTCACAATTTGATTATCAATTTTTTCGATTCTTTTCTCAATTTTTGATAACTCTTTTCGCGCAGATCTAGAATCCCCTTTTTCTCTACTACCACCATCGCCGGCAAAATTATTAATTGTTTGACGCAACTCCAGATATTGATCAATTCCACGTGGAAGATCTTGAATACTCCCATCGCCAACTAAAGCCAAGGTGATATCGCAAACTCGTTCAATAAAGTACCGATCATGTGAGACGACCATGATGGTTCCAGCGAAACCATCCAGTAAGTCTTCAAGAGATGCAAGTGTTTCAACATCAAAATCATTAGTTGGCTCATCTAAAAATAAAACATTGGGCCCACTCATCAACAATCTAGTGAGTTGCAATCTACGTCGCTCTCCACCAGATAAATCTCCAACTGGAGTCCATTGGCTATCAGTGCCAAAACCCAACCGTTCACAGAGCTGAGAGGCTGATAATTCCCGTCCCTTTCCAAGATCTACCCTTTGGGCAACCTCTTCAACTGCTTCTAATACCCGCCACTTAGGATTCAACTCATCTAAGTGTTGCGAAAGAAAGGCTAGTTTTACAGTTGTTCCCGTTTGTAAATGGCCTGCTAATGGTTTGATCGCACCAGAAAGTAAGCGCAGCAAGGAAGTCTTGCCTGCTCCATTTGCTCCAACGACTGCATATCGTTGTCCGGGGCCAATGTTTAATGAGATTCGCTCTGCCAAAATTTTCGCTTCATCTCCACTTCCGATACCAAGTGTTGCATCATGTAATTCAAAAACACGTTTACCTAAACGAGCACCTGCAAATGCGAGAAGTTCAACTCCGTCACGAGGTTGAGGTTCTGCTGAAATCAATTGATTCGCCGCATCAACTCTAAATTTTGGCTTAGTGGTGCGTGCTGGGGCCCCGCGCCTTAACCAGGCCAACTCTTTACGGATTAATTGATTTCTTCGTGCATCTTCAGCCGAAGATTGCCGCATTCGCTCCGCTTTAGCCAAAACAAATGCTGAGTAGCCACCCTCATACTCTTCAACTCCCCCATCAATAACTTCCCAAGTGCGTTCACTTACTTCATCTAGGAACCAGCGATCATGGGTTACTACAACAACTGATAAAGATTTTCGATTCTTTAGATGATTTGCCAACCAACTGACACCTTCGACATCTAAATGATTAGTTGGCTCATCCAACATGATTAAATCTAATTCGCTGGTTAATAATCGAGCTAATGAAGTTCGTCGTCTTTCACCACCAGAAAGCCCAGCAATCTTTCGATGTAAAACCTCTTCACCGTGAGAACCAAACAATCCTTTTAAAACATCTCTAATCAGCGGATCACTCGCCCATGAGTGTGTTGAATCTGTACCAAAAATAACTTCACGGATGGTTAACTCTGGATCAAATTCATCTACCTGCATTAAATGGCCAAACCGTAAACCGCCGTGATGAGTCACTCGTCCACTGTCAACTTCTTCTATGCCAGACATCAATCGCATTAATGTGCTTTTTCCGCCGCCATTACGTCCAACTATGCCTACGCGGTCGCCTGTTGAAACACCAAGGGAAACTTGATGAATCACATCCCCTTTGCCATAAGACTTTGAGATATTTTCAACATTAAGCAGATTACTCACAGGGGTATTGTGCTTGGTAAGTACAGATAACTTCTAATTTAATCCAAAATCTGGCTCAAAATACTTCTATGAAGCCCCATTAAGTATCTGCTGGGCTTGAGCCAATATTTCATTTCGATACTCAACAAGTAGCGAAAGATGACCATGGCCCGGAACAAAAGTTAACTTGGCTGTCGAAATATGTTTTGCGAGCCATTCTCCATGTGCATGGGGAACCATTAAATCCTGATCGCCCTGCCAAAGAAAAACTGGCTTATTAATATTCTCCAATTCAAATCCCCATTTTTCTATGAATGCCATGTCATCATCGATCCAACCGGTAAATCCATTCGCTAACGCTCTGCGAAAATTAGCGGCCATTGCATCGGCGTAAGCACCCTCAATAACTGCCTTATCAGCAGTGCCGATCAACCCTCCAAGTGATTCACGAACCTGATCACCAGTAACTGTTTGCATTGCAGGCCCATTAATGGCCATCCACTCTTCAATTTGATCAAAGCCTGCAAGAGCTGCGCCAAATTCGTCGTGGTTTTCTTGACCCATTCCCGCTAAAAAATCTAAATCTGATTGTCCAAAGGCACCAACTCCAGCAAGTGAAATAGCAGCGCAATTTTCAGCCATTTCAGTATTAGCTAGTGCGTGAGGTCCTCCACCAGACCAGCCAATCGAGACAAATTTCTTAATTCCTTTAGCTTTCAAAATTTGCGAAATATCATTATTGATATCAGATACCACTCTGTTTTTATTTCTCTCGCTGAAGCCATAACCTGCTCTGCTATAGGAAATAGCGCGAATCTTTTTACTCTTACAAAGGTCAACCCAGGTACTCCAAGTTGTTACATCACCAGGGGTTCCATGATGAAAAATTATGGCATCAGTCGAATCTACATAATTGTCTAGAACTTCAATTTTCCTGCTATTCGATAGTTCAAAATTCTCAATATTAGCCATGCGGAAATGCTAACCGAATCAATCGCCAACAACCATAGGTTTCGCACCAGTGCAATCAATTAATTGTGCATAAGTCGTGGAGTAAACCGAATGTGGATGACCTGCTGCGGCCCAAACTACCTCGTAATCATTGAGCGCCTCATCAATCAAAATCACGCCTGGCGGATTAATCCAACCCACAGGAGAAACACCTCCGATGGCAAAACCACTTGCATCCCGAACAAAATCTGCATCGGCACGATGTAATTTTTCGACACCAAGTGCACTTGCAACCAACTTTGTATCAACTCGATGTCTTCCGCTTGTGATTACCAACAAGGGGGTTTCATTTGGCAACTTAAAGACAATTGAGGATGCCACTTGTC
>Ga0194055_10001006_pt1 | contig 23024 bp, 20 predicted proteins | sample SepL449m_MetaG_FD_155482 | JGI IMG/M metagenome (GOLD analysis project Ga0194055, IMG submission 155482) | Anoxic zone freshwater microbial communities from boreal shield lake in IISD Experimental Lakes Area, Ontario, Canada - Sep2016-L442-9m | ecosystem: Environmental > Aquatic > Freshwater >... | reverse complement strand
GAACTGTTGGACGAGCAAGTGCGAGCGGTGAAGTCCCTGCTCTAGCGGCGCTGGGCAAGAAATTCGTGAAGCCGGCGTTTGCCATGATGTTCGAGGTGCGGTCCGTGCGTAAAAGCCACGGTCTCGCATTCGGCTTGGCTGAGCTTGTGTGCTGATTCCTCGTTCAAGGCGATGTCATGGCAGTAAAGCTTGATGCCAATGCGAATCGCCGAGCGCCAGTAGTGAATAACATCACCGGTAATCAGTACACCCGTTGGTTCGTGCACAAAGCTGGTGTGTCCTGGCGTGTGTCCTGGCGTGTGCATGACCCGCAATCCACCAGCTAGATCAAGCAGTTGTCCGTCGTTAAAGGTGTCGCTGACCGTGATCTTGTCGAAGCGTCCCCATTTCATTAACAGGGAGCGAAAGTGTCGACTCGGATCAATCGGCGGGCACTGGCCATCCGCTAGGAACGGTGCATCGAGTTCATGGGCACGCACGGGTGCCTGACTTTCTTGTCGAGCGCGTTCGACGTTACCCACATGATCACCATGCGCATGGGTCACCACGATGTTGGTGATGTCTTCGACCTGAATACCAAGATGAGCTAGGCCTTGTTCGAGTCTTTTCCATGCCCAAGGCATCCCCGCATCAATGAGCGTGATTTGGCTATCGTCGCCTTGTAGGACAAAGGCATTGATTCCATCGGAAGGTGCCACGGGAATGCGCCAGACCGTGGGCGCAAGGGCAAATGCCGGTGGGGAACCCATGGCTACTCAGTCTCAGGGGCAACACCAAGCGCGCCAACCGGACAGGAAACGCCGGTTCCACCCATTCCGCAGTAGCCATTGGGGACCTTGTGGAGGTACTGCTGGTGGTAACCCTCGGCAAAGTAAAAAGGGCCCGCCTTTGCCACGGGATCAATTTCGGTGGTGATGTCTCGGTACCCGTTTGAGGTTAAGGCGCGTTGGTACATGGCCTTGGAAGCCTCGACGATTTCATCTTGCACGGCATTGGTGGTGTAAATCGCCGATCGGTATTGGGTGCCGGCGTCGTTTCCCTGTCGAAAGCCTTGAGTGGGGTCGTGGTTTTCCCAGAACACCTTCAAGATCTCAGTGAGGGGAATCTGCTCGGGGTCGAAGACCACTTGGACGGCTTCGGTGTGACCTGTGCGTCCGGTACACACTTCGTCGTACGTGGGATTATCGGTATAGCCACCTTGGTAACCGACCGCTGTGGAGTACACACCCGGTGTTTGCCAGAACTTACGCTCCGCACCCCAGAAGCAACCCATTCCAAGAAAAACCACTTCGAGGTCTGCTGGAAAGGGTGGCTCTAGCGGAGTGCCCAAGACAGCGTGACGATCCGGCACCTCAAAAAGTCGTTGATGGTGACCGGGCAGTGCTTCATCGGGGTTGACAAGTCGTCTCGGTCCGAAAGAAAACATCACGCACTCCTGCAGCGGTGGTCGGGTGAACACTAAGTGTGGCGCGAACTAGGTGATTTCGCCCGCTGAATCATCCGTTGCGGGGATGGGAGCGCCGTGTTTCCGTGCGGATTTGTGGGTTTCCTTCATTGAGATCGCCAACAGGAAGCCAACGGCAGCAACCGCGGCACCTGCGCTGAAGGCGATTGGGTATCCGGCCCGGGACACCAGCCAACCAGCAATGAGCGGACCGGTGATGGCGCCGAAATCGGATGCCATCTGAAACGCCGCGACCACGGTTCCACCGCGAGCGGGTGACACATCCCCCACGACAGCGGCAGGCGCTGATCCCATGAACGCTGATCCGACGCCCAGCAACGCCATTCCCAGTAAGAACACTGCCGGGGTGGTGGAGCTTGCCAGAATCAACATGCCGATGGTGACGGCTCCGGTGCCACACACAAGTGCTGGTTTGCGACCGCGTTCATCGCTGAGCCGACCAGCAGGAATCAAGAAAATGGCTTGAACACCCGCAGCGACAAAGAATCCGATACCCGCCAGCAATGGTCCTTTGAGTAAGGCCTCAACGACGAAGAGTGGAACAAGGGATGCACGCAAACCAAACGAGGCGAAACCGTTGCCGAGGTTGATCACCATTGCGGTGACAAACGAGCGATTGCGTAGGGCAACAAAGAGGGGGGCTAAGCCTCGCTCAGATTTGTTGGGTGTTCCGCCTGCAGGGCGTTGGGCCGTGGTGCTGGTCCGAAGGGCGGTGATCGCGAAAATGCCGGCGATGATCAGCATGCCTGCGTAGATGAAGAAGGTGGCGCGAACGGAGTAGGCGCCGATCAGACCACCCAGAGCTGGCCCGCTGATGCCACCGAGCAAGAACCCGCCTTGGAAAACTCCCGCCGCTCGGCCGCGTTGGTCCTCGCCCGCGCTTCGCAGGAGCAGACCTAAGGCGGACACGGTGAACATCGCGCTGCCGACTCCGCCAATACCTCGAAGTAGCAACAACTGTTCATACGTTTGCGCCAAACCTGCGAGGGCACTGGAAACGGCCACGATCCACACGCCGGCGGTGAGGACGATGCGCTCACCCAGGCGGTCAACGATTGCCCCCGCACCCAGCGCGGAAACGAATCGCATGAAGGCAAATGCGCTGATGACTGCCCCGACAGCGAAGTACGAGACACCAAATTGACGAGCGAAGAGCGGGATCGCAGGAGCCACGATGCCAAACCCGAGGGCGACCAGGAATGCGATGACAACCAAAATCGAGACTTCGCGGGGGAGTCCAGCAAGTGGGTTGCGAATGCGCATGGTGAGTTCAGTGTGTCAAAGCCGTCAGGCTCAGGCGCTGCGGCGTCGGCCCTTGCGTCGCGCAAGGTAGTCCGTGACTACGTAGTCCCCAAGCCGGTTGCCCGATGAGGCAAAGACCTGGCCCCCGTTGCGACGGGCCACCCCATCGACGAATTGCTCCAGGCGGGGGTCTTCCCCGAGTCGGAAAATCGACATGGAGGCGCCACGACGAGTCATCTTGTCTACTTCGGCCAACGTCACTGCCAGAGTTTCGGGTGAGGGTGGCCAGCCAAAGGTCCATTGCCCATCGCGCTCAAGGTGCGCAGTGGGTTCGCCATCGGTAACGACCAAGACGACCGGCTCGGCATCGGGATGCTTGTCCAAAAACCGTCCAGCCAACATCAGCGCATGCTGCAGGTTCGTTCCTTGAAAGCCGGGAACATCTAACGAAGCAAGTTCGGCGGCCGGAACCATGCGAGCCATGTTGGCGAAACCAATGACGCAAATAGCATCTTGAGGAAATTGCGACTCAGCTAAGGCATGCAGGGCCAGCGCTGTGGTTTTGGCCTCACGCCAGGTGTCGTTGAGCACCATGGAAAAAGATTGGTCAACCAACAAACACACTGCCGCTCGAGTACGAGTTTCCGTCTCTCGAATTTCAAAGTCTTCGACATCTAGTCGTACCTGGTCACCGATTCCATTGCGTCGGATGGCGTTACTGACAGTCTTGACCACATCAAGGGGCTGTTCATCACCAAACCGCCATTGGCGTGATGCGCCCGTGAGTTCTCCGGACGCTCCAGCATCATGGATATCGTGATTTCCCCGCGGCCCTGCCTTCAATGACGAAAAGACTCGACGCAATGCTGTTTGGCCAATGCGACGAACCGCCTTGGGCGTGAGTTCGCTCTCGCCACCCGTGCGAGTGAGGTAGCCAGCTCGTTCGAGTTCGCGTTCCATGCGCTTGAGTGCCTCGAGATCATCAACTGCTTGCCGACCTAACGCGTTTCGAACCAACTCTTCGTCCACGTCATCAATGGATGCACCGGGGTAATCCTGGTTCAGCATCTCTTCCAAGGCTTCTAGATCGGCCAGCTCCTCTAGTGCTGAGGTCCCATCACCCATACCCATCGGATTGTCGCCATTCATGCGGGCGGGGCGACGATTAAACAGGTCAGGACGACGCTCGCGCAGTCCCTCACCCAGTTGAGACATCTGCATCTGCAAGTCGAGGTCGTCACCCATGGCTTGTTGCATCAGTTCATTGAGCTCTGCGCGTTGTTCTGGGGTGAGTGAATTCATTAAACGCTCGGCCGCAGCAGCGCGCCGAGCCAGCGACTCGACTAATTCCTCGAGGTTTTCCGGTTTGTCCGGAAAGAACTCTCCGTGTTTTTCCATGAACGCTTCAAAGGCGGCCTGCGTGTGTTCGCCACGCGCATCTGCGGCCAACATCGCATTGAGGTCGCTCATCATGTCCTTGATGCGCTCCATGGCCTGCGGGTCACCGCTTTGCAGGGCTTGCTTCATACCTTTGAACTGTGCATCGAGGACTTCTTGTTGGAGCAGCTCCTTAATCCGATCAAAGGTTTGCTGAGCTTCTTGGCTGGTCCACTGGTAATTGCCCAGCTCCTGGACCGCTCGTGCGGTGTCCTCGGGAAGTGCGTTGAGTTCGGCTTCGCGCATGCGGGCACTGTCGGAGGGGTCGGGGAACAAAGCGTTGCGCTCAAGTTCTACTGCTTGGTCAAGCAGGTCGCGCACGTCCTGCAACGTGCCGTCTAAGTTGCCGGATTCCTGCAGGTCGCGTCGACGTTGTCGAGCTTTGCGTAAGAGGTCGTCTAAGCCGCGCCGGCCTTCGCTACCGCGTCGCAGGAGATCGCGGAGGGCTTCGCGGGGATCAGCACCATCGAGGACTCGATCACCTATTTCGTCCAACGCTGAAGCCACATCAAAGGGAGCGGCCAGTGGATCGGGCCCCTCGTGGTAGCCGCCGTAGCGATAGCGAGTCATGGCGCTTAGACCGCGCCGTATACCGAGGTGCCGCCTAGATCATCCTTGGAAATCTTGCGCGTTAGGTACAGCCCTTCAAGCGCGAACTCAACAGCCGCGGCTGCCATGGCTGGTGATTCAGCGCCGTCATCGCCTACTGACGCAACAATGCGGGCCAGGCCGTCGAAGGCACCCACGTCATCCAAGATGGCCTTCGCGGTGACGAGGTCACCACTGACCACGTTGGTGTCCTCGTTGATTTGATCAACGAGGCCGGACAGATCAACACCGGCAAGGTGAGAACGAAACACCTCCGCGATCGCTTTGCGCATGAGGTGTTGGAGGACTTCTTCTTCTCGTCCTTCTTCGCTGACTTCGAATTCGACTTTGCCGCGCAGTGTTGGGACCACTCCGGCCAGGTCGCACACTCGCGCAACAGCAGGTTCTTCACCCGTGATGGCGGATCGACGAAGCGCCGATGCTGCTACTGACTCGGTAGCAGCCACCGCGAATCGCGCGGAAATTCCAGAGCGATCATCGATAGCAGGTGATTGACGTACCAAGCGGGTAAAGCGAGCAACGGTTTCCAGGATGTGACTGGGGACGATGGCTTGAAGAACTGCTTCTTGTCGAACCAGTGCAATCTCATCGGACAGGTGAAGCGGATAGTGCGTGCGAATCTCTGCGCCAAAGCGGTCTTTGAGCGGAGTAATGATGCGACCACGGTTGGTGTAGTCCTCGGGGTTTGCCGATGCGACGAGGAGTAGGTCCAGGGGCAGGCGCAACTGATAACCGCGCACCTGAATATCGCGCTCTTCTAAAACGTTCAGGAGTGCTACTTGGATGCGTTCGGCCAAGTCGGGGAGTTCGTTGACGGCGAAAATGCCGCGGTTCGTGCGTGGCACGAGGCCAAAGTGCACGGTTTCGGGATCCCCCAGCGTGCGACCTTGGGCCACCTTGATGGGATCAACGTCACCGATGAGGTCACCCACGGATGTATCAGGAGTGGCCAACTTCTCGCCGTAGCGATCATCGCGGTGCATCCACGAAATCGGGGTGTCATCGCCTAGCTCAGCGACTCTGGCCTGCGACCACGGTGTCACCGGTTCGTACGGGTGTTCGTTGAGTTCACTGCCAGCAATAACGGGGGTCCATTCGTCGAGCAAACCCGTCAGACTGCGAATCAATCGCGTCTTTCCTTGGCCGCGTTCGCCGAGCAAAACGATGTCGTGACCGGCGAGCAACGCTCGTTCCATTTGGGGGCGCACGGTTTGGTCAAAGCCGACCATCCCGGGGAAGGGATCGCGTCCCTGCTGAAGCATGGCGATCAAGTTGGTGCGCACTTCGTCCTTAACACTGCGCAATTCATGGCCACTAGAACGTAGTTCGGCGAGGGTGGAGATCTGAGGTTTTCCGATGGGTGAAGTCACAGGTCAAAACTACGCCATTGTGAACAATGTGCCAATCGGGCAAAAGTGGCGAATCCTGCGCGTGCGAAGCCTCAATCTGTCTCTGATCGGCCACAATGGGCACATGACCCGATGTGCCGATGGCCTTGCTCGCGGTGGCCACGTAGAAGACACTGCTGCCCGCGCTGCTCAACGAGCCTTGGATGGGCTCCAGGGGCGCGCTCCTGACGTGGCGACGATCTTCATCGCTGGCAGTGCTCCCGAAGAAGCCGAAAGCGCACTCCTGAAGGCCGCTGAAGTCATCGGTGCGCAAACGGTGATTGGTTGCACGAGCGACGGAGTGATTGCTGGTACCCACACATCCGGTGGCGAGCCGGCTGTTTCGGTGTGGGCGGCTTCGATTCCGGGTGCTCGGATTCGTAGCTTCCACCTTGAAGTCATCCGCACGCAAGACTCCTTGGCCGTGGTCGGAATGCCACAGCGACGCGAAGACGACACGGTGGCCATCATGCTTGCTGACCCGTGGTCTTTCCCTGCCGGTGGTTTCGTTGATGGTTCCGTCAAGGCCTTGGACCACCTACCGCTGTTGGGCGGATTAGCCGGTGGTCCATCGCCTGGCAGTGTCCGCATGTTGACCGACGGCCGAGTGGTCAACCGTGGAGCAGTGGGACTGGTCTTGGGGGGTCCAGCCAATGCTCATGTCGCGGTGGCTCACTCCACACGACCTGTTGGCCCACCGATGACGGTCACGTCAGCGGACGGCGATGTGCTCTTTGAACTTGCCGGCCAGCGAGCGGCAGAGGCGATTGATCGTGTCGTTGCTGACTTGACCGGACACGACCAAGCATTGGCGTCGGCTGGATTACTCGTTGGTCGAGTCTTTGATGAATACGCCGATGATCATGGTGTGGGTGACTTTGCGGTGCAGCCGGTTCTCGAAATCGATCGCTCGACGGGACGTGTTTACGTCGCTGATCCCATTGATGTGGGAACGACAGTCCGCTTGCACGTGATTGACCCGGATTCGGCACGAGATGACATTGCTTCGGTAGTTCAACGCTTGTCTACCGAGACCGTGGCCGATGGGGCATTGGTCTTTTACGGTTCGCCCCGCGGGCCCATCGGCGGCGACTCAGAGGGGGATGTGCTCAGTATTCGTCGAGGACTGGCCGCCACGGGAGTCAGCGCAATGTTGACGCGTGGCGCTATTGGCCCGGTTTCAGGTGGCAACCGATTGCTCGGCTTTGCCACCACGATGTTGATCTTGGGCGCGGCAGTCGAAACCCCTTAAGAGGTTTTAAGCGGTTGCCGATTCCTCGGCCGGAGTTGCCACGACGTCGTCGCGATCAGCGAGGCGAATGTCCTTAAGGAAAAGCGACAAGATAAAGGCGGCTACCAACACGGGGATCGCCCAAGTAAACGTTGTTTGAATGGCGTGAATAAACGAGTCAATAACAGGAACCTTCGCCGCATCGGGGAGCTGTTGAATGACAGCCGGTGAACCGGTGAGGCGATCAGCACTGACACCGGCTGGCGGTCCTTTCGGGAATGCCGCCGCCAACGAGCTTGTCAGGGTGCCAATCAAGACCGAGCCAAAGACGGCAATGCCAAAGGTGCCACCCATCTGACGCATGAAGGTCGCCGTCGACGTCGCGACACCAATGTCCTTGCGCTCAACGGCATTTTGAGCTGCGAGGACCAGAACCTGGGTGGTATTTCCAAATCCGTAGCCCAGCAACAACATGGCCAAGCTGTAGTAGACGGCTGATGTTTCACCATCAATGCGTGACAGAGCGGCCATGGCAATGCCGGACATAGCAAATCCCAGGATGGGGAAAGCCTTATAGCGACCCCAGCGAGTAATTAGACGTCCTGAGGAAATCGATCCGATCAACAAGCCGGTGATGATCGGCAGCATGTGCAGGCCGGCGAGCGTGGGGGACTGGCCTTTGACGATTTGGAGGTAGATCGGCATGTAGATGATGGCGCCGAATAGACCTAGTCCGCCCAAAAATGTACAAGCTCCAGCCACGGTGAATACGCGGTTCCGGAAAATGCGGGTAGGCAGGATGGGTGCTTCGCTCACGGTTTCGTGGCGGATGAATGCAGCAAACAAAACCAAAGCAAGAGAGAGCACTGCCAGCGATGCTGGCGAGCCCCAACCCCATGCACGGCTTCGCTCAAGCCAGAGCAAAAGAGCAACAGTCCACGAAATCAGTAGCGCTGCCCCGAGCAGGTCAATGCGACTTTTGACATCCGAAGTCACGTTCTTTTTCAGCACGCGGCTAATAGTGATGAAGGCAATAAAGCCCAACGGGATGTTGATGTAGAAAATTCCACGCCACGTGAGGTTCTCAACAAAGAAACCACCCACGAGCGGCCCGGCGACACTGGCAATACCAAAGACTGCGCCGAAGTAGCCGGCGTAACGACCGCGCTCACGCGGGGGAATGACGTCGCCAATGATGGCGAAACCCATCGTGAGCAATCCGCCACCACCGATACCTTGAATCAACCGTGCACCGATGAGTTGTGGCATGTTCTGGGCTAAGCCACACAGGATGGAGCCAAGCAAGAAAATCAAAATGGCGACTTGGTAGGTGCGCTTGCGCCCGTAGATGTCAGAGATGGGGCCGTAAACGGCAGTAGATGCAGTCGATGCCAACAGATATGCGGTGACCACCCAGGGCAACTGATTGAGGTCGCCTAAGTCACCCACGATGGTGGGAAGCGCAGTAGCGACAATTGTTTGGTCAAGTGCGCCGAGCATCGTCGCGGTCATCAGACCAAAAACCACCACCATGATTTGGCGATGACTGAGTGGGAACTCAGCGGATGTGGTTGGGGAAGTGGTCGATGATGTGGTCATTGGGCTGCCTCTAGGTCACGAGCGAGATTGCGAAGGAGAGTGGCGAGAGTTTCACGGTCTTGGGGATTCCATGAACTCAACGCACTGTCGAGAGTGGCAGCGCGGTTAGCCAGAACCGCAAACAACGCATCGCGTCCACCATCGCTGAGTTCAACGCGACAGCTACGTCGGTCCGAGGGATCTTCGGTTCGCTGCAAGTGGCCTTCGTCCTCGAGTCGGGTCAGGTGACGACTCACGGTGGATAGGTCTAGGTGGAGCTCACCGGCGACGTCACTGGGACGAGCAGGCCGGAGCCGCTCAACGGTGGACAGCACGGCCACCGCGGCTGGCTCAATCGCATCCGATCCACGACTGCGGCGCGACAGCCGAACGACGTCAAACAGGGCCAAAGCCAGGTCTGCTGTGGAGATATCAGTAGCCGTAGTGCCTACCGCTCCATTAGTTGCTTGCGCCATGCAAGTAATATAGGGTACGTTGAAGGAATAAGTCAAGTGGGAAGGTCGCAATGACTGACGCGATCCGAGCCGAGGGGCTCGTCAAGCGGTACGGCTCGGTTACCGCGCTCGATGGTATTGATCTGCAGGTTCCTGAGGGCAGCGTTCTTGGGCTCCTGGGGCCTAACGGTGCAGGCAAGACCACCGCGGTTCGAATTTTCGCCACGCTGTTGCAGGCCGATGCAGGCCTGGCTGAAGTCGGTGGCATTGATGTGGCCAAGCATCCCGATCAAGTGCGGCGCATTATCGGATTGACTGGGCAATACGCCGGCGTCGATGAATACCTCACCGGTCGCGAGAACCTCGCGATGGTTGGTTCGCTGTATCACTTGAAATCATCCTGGGTGAAGTCACGCGCCAATGAGCTACTCGAACGCTTTGACTTAACCGATGCAGCCGATCGGCCACTGAAGACGTACTCCGGTGGAATGCGTCGCCGACTCGACCTTGCTGCGAGTTTGGTAGCCAAGCCATCCATCATTTTCCTGGATGAACCAACCACCGGTTTGGATCCACGTTCGCGACTTGAACTGTGGGCTGTGATCGAGGAGCTCGTGGACGATGGCGCGACGGTGTTGTTGACCACTCAATACCTCGATGAAGCGGACCAACTCGCTGACAACATTGTCGTGATTGACCACGGCAAGGTCATCGCCGAGGGAACTGCCGATGCCCTGAAAGATCAAGTCGGAGGCGATCGGGTCGAGATCGTGGTTCACGATGTGGGCCAACTAGCCAGCGCCGCGACGGCTCTTGCTGGTGTGTCCAGCGGGGCGGCCACCACGGACCAGGATCAACGCAGCGTCACGGTGCCGGTCTCTGGCGGCACCGGAACCATGCTGGAGGCACTTCGCAGCCTCGATGCTGCAGGAATCCACCTCGATGACATTGCGCTGCGACGCCCCACCCTCGACGACGTTTTTCTCTCGCTTACTGGCCATGTCGCTGAAACCGAATCGGGTCAAGCGCCATCGCCGCGTTCATCACGCCGTAAGGACAAATCATGAGTACCGCGCAGGCAACAAAGAATTCATCAATCCAAGCATCCCGTCCCCTTGTTGGGTGGGCGCTCCACGATGGCTGGGCTGTCGCTAAGCGAGACTTGCTCAAGATTGCACGCGTTCCCGAGTCGTGGTTTTTTTCTATTGTTCAACCAGTCATCTTTGTTCTGTTGTTCGCGTTTGTTTTTGGTGGCGCCATCACGGGCACGGGTGGCAACTACCGTGAATTCTTGATGGCGGGAATCTTCTCGCAAACAATTGGGTTCAATGGGGCAAACACCACCGTCGGATTGGCGGAAGACCTCACCAAGGGGATTTTGGACCGCTTCCGGTCGTTGCCGATGGCACCTAGTGCGGTGGTCTTAGGACGCACTACGTCAGACATCTTCCGAGCAATCCTGACCCTTATCGTCTTGGCTATCACGGGTTTGGCCGTGGGTTGGGGGATTCACAATGGGGCCGTTAAAGCACTGGAAGCCTTTGCGCTCTTACTCTTCTTTGGGTTCGCCTTGAGCTGGATTGCTGCTTGGGTTGGTTTGTATATGCCTAATGCCCAAGTCGCCAATACTGCTGGCCTGATTTGGCTCTTCCCACTGACGTTCTTGTCGAATGCCTTTGTTCCGCTCGACTCGTTCCCGAGCTGGCTGCGTCCCGTTGCGGAATGGAACCCATTGTCGAGCGTGACGCTGGCTCAGCGTGAGTTGTTTGGCAATCCCACTGGTGAAATTGTGGGCGGTTTCCCCCAGCAGTCACCGATTCTTTACACGCTCATTTCGTGCGTCGTGATTTTGGTGGTCTTTGTTCCGCTAGCTGTGCGCAAGTACAGCAAGACCGTGGCGCGCTAAAGGGCTATCCCGGGTAGGGATCGACGGCGACAACCTCAACAGAGATGTCGGAACCATTGGGCGCGGTAAATGTTCCGGTGTCACCCACGCTGAGCCCGAGCACGGCTGCCCCCAGGGGCGATTTCAGCGAGTAGACGTCAACACTGGTGTGCGCTGATTCCTCACGCGATCCCAACAAGAACTGCTCGGTGTCGGAATCGCCAGCGAAGCGAATCGTCACCAGGCTGCCGGCTCGGACGGTGCCGTCGTGGACGGGAGCACCGACCTCGGCGTTCTCGAGCATCTGTCGCAACTGACGGATGCGGGCTTCGTTTTTGCCTTGCTCTTCCTTAGCCGCGTGGTAGCCACCGTTTTCTTTCAGGTCGCCTTCTTCGCGAGCGGCTTCAATCCGGCTGGTGATCGTTGCGCGTAGTGGTCCGGTGCGATCGTCCATCTCGGCCTGTAGCCGGTCGAACGCATCCTGCGTCAGCCACAACGGTTCGGGATCCACGACGTTCCTCCAAGATTGGTCAATGCGTTGATTAGGTTAGCGGGTGAGCTGGCACCCTTGGATTTCGCCGAGATTGGCCCGTACCGTGGTGCGTACGGTCACGGTTAAGGCTTGCTCACTCAGACCCCGTTTGCTGGTTACTTCGGTTCGGCCAATCTCATTGCTCTGTCGATCGCGAGCCCGAACGATGCACGTCACCGTGGTCTGGGGATCTCTTACCCGGACCAGGTATTCGACTTTGACACTGCGGTCGTTAATCACCTGATACGCACGAAGTTCGGTCGTAAATGCGGGACGGGAAAGCGACCAGCCCAAGGCAACGATTCCGCCAACAAAGGTCAGAGCAGCAACAGTGATGAACACTGCATTGAGTCGCTGACGAGCAGGAGAGGCATCGCCGTAGCGGCCTGCAGGTCGAATCAGCGCGGGCTGACCAGCATCAGGTGACACACTGGGGTCCTGGCTCATGGTTGCCTCGTCTGTGATCTGGGGTGTACGTCATCATTGTCCTCACGCGATCAACGTGCATCTCAGGGGCTCAGGCAATGCTCGCTTAAGGAAGGTCGTGGAACATGATTAAGGCTGAGGGCATCCTCGAGAACTTCACCGGCCCAGGTCTTGGGCTCATCGGCGGCATCGTGTTTACGATCATTGTCATTGCGAGCATTTTGCTGGTCCGCAACATGAACATGCGGATTAAGCGGTTGCCCGATGAATTCGATGATTCCACGACGCCAGACGCGAAGGAGTAGAGCTAACTCAGCTCTTGCAGAGCGCGGCGCTCCTGGTCGAACATTTCGCGCATTTGCTCGGCTCCCATTGGGCGCGCCAGCAGGTAGCCCTGGCCAATCCTGAAGCCGAGGTCGAGCAACGCGGTGCGTTGTTCCTCGGTCTCAATTCCTTCCGCGACAACATCGTCAAGGTTAAGGGTCTGTGACAAGTCATAAATGGCCCGCACGAGTCCGGTCTCGTTGTCATCGCCGGGCAAGGTTGCCACGAATTCTCGAGCCAACTTGATCCCGCTCACGGGAAGTTGGCGCAGGTAACTCAACGAGGAATATCCGGTCCCAAAGTCATCGATGTAGAGCCGGACGCCAAGTTCGGCCAGTTCGCGCAGCCGATCGGCCATCACACTTTCACCAGGTAGCAAAACGCTTTCGGTGATTTCAAGAACGAGACAATGGGCAGGCACGCCACTGATAGACAGGGCAAACTTCACGTCATCGACGATGCACGAGTCGAGCAGTTGGCGCCCGCTGAGGTTGACAGAGACCAGGAACTCGTGACCGATGCTTTCTTGCCATTGGCCGGCTTCGATCAGCGCGCTTTCCAAAATCTCGCGTCCAAGCGGAATGATCAAGCCGGTTTCTTCAGCAAGTGAAATAAAGTGCGCCGGCGATAGCACTCCCTTGGTCGGGTGATTCCATCGCGCTAGTGCCTCAATACCGATGATCGTGTTGTCCGACAGGTCCTTCCAGGGCTGGAAGTGCACAACAAACTCGTTACGCGCGATACCGCGGCGCATGTCGGCCGTCAGCTGCATCTTGGAGACAGCGAACTCGTGCATCTCCGGCTGGAAGATGGCGTAGCGGTTCTTTCCGCTTCCCTTGGCGTCGTAGAGCGCGAGGTCGGCGTTGCGCATGACATCTTCAATGTCCTTGGTTGCGCTGGATCCATAGGCCACACCAACACTGGCACCGACCAGGAGCTCGGAGCCACCGATACGAATGGGTTGAGCCAGCGCCTCAACGACACGTGCGGCAACTAATTCCACCTCGCGCGGGTCATCGACTTCCTCCAGGAGAACGGCAAATTCATCGCCGCCCAAACGCGCGGGGATGTCATTAGAACGCAGTGTGGAACGCAGCCGGCGAGCAACGGTGCGCAACAGCGAGTCACCCACGGCGTGGCCCAGACTGTCGTTGACGTTCTTGAAGTCGTCAAGGTCAATAAACATCACAGCGAATTCCTTGCCATTACGGCGGCTGTGCGTAATGGCTTGGCGCAGGCGTTCCTGCAACAACGTGCGGTTCGCGAGCCCCGTGAGCGCATCATGGAATGCCTGGTGCTTGAGCTGTTGCTCGAGTTCGTGGCGACGGGTGTAGTCGTGGCACGAGACGGTAAATCCGGCGCCGGTTTCATCCTCGTAGCGCGTCGCAGTCATTTCCACAAAACGCTCTTCGTTGGTATCGGTGACCAAGCGCACCTCGGTACGCGAGCTGCGTGCGGAATCAGAGTTGGTGAGCGCTCGTTCAACGAGTTCTTGATCCTCGGCGTGGACGAGGTCCATCCAGCTGGTTCCGGTCAAGGAATCAGCGGTGGGCCCGATCAGTCGTGCCACTGCTGGCGTGACGTAGGTGATGCACAGATCCGAATCCAGCACAGCGACGACGTCGGACGCGTCGTGGAGAAGTCGCTGGAGGCGTTCGGCGCTCTCGTTTTCGGCGGCAAGTTCAGCATGGCGAACTCGATCAAGGGCATGCGCCACGTTGTCAGCCAATTGCACCAGCGTGGTGCGCGCGGAACGTGAGGGTGAGCGTGATGAAGAGATAGCAAACTGTGATACCTCGGCAACGGTTGTAGCCAAAGAGATCACGCCGAAGAATGCGTCATTGCTTACACCCAGTGACACAGGTAGCGGATCGGTTGCCGGAACCGTACGCATTGCCCGAGCTTCGTCGTCAGCGAGCGGGAGGTCCTGTGCGTCATGGCTTGCGGACTGTTGTACCAACCATGCGTGGGTGACTTCTCCTTGCAAGATTTCAGCGACTGCCTCTCGAGCGACTTGGTGAATCTGCTCCGTGGTGAGAGCTTGAACGAGGTGGTTGCCGGCAGCGTTGAGGGTGCGTACACGCGAGGTGGACTGATTAAGACTGTGACCTAGAAATCCCAAGCGCAGAATCACGGTGGCAAAGACGATGAATGTTCCAAGGAACAAGCCGCGGTAGTCGGTGGGGCGCCCCAGCAACGCGTCAGAGACCACCACGCTCAAGGGTGCAAACCCAGCCAAGACCGTCAGGAGCGCAAAGCGCCACCAAGGAGTCGGCTGGTTGGGGGTAGCGGAAATACTGGTTGATGCCATTGAGGGGTGGAGGGCAGCCATTCCCAGCAAGATAAAGAAAGGCATGCGAATCACGACACTTAATCCGCCACCCCAGGTTTGGCCATCAGCCAAGACGAGCGCGCTCTGGAAAATATTACCAATTACTAACGTGCTCAGGGCCGCGACGACTAAGCGCATTGAGGTGTTCTTGGTTCCGCTACTGGCAAACCACAATTGCGCAGAACAACCAACTGTTGCCAGAGCGATCAGTGGGTAGATAGTGATGAGTGCGGTCACGCCACCATCAAGATCAATATTCGATCCCAACGGACGAAGGATCAATCCCCAACTAGCCACACCAAGCGCGGTGACAATGATGAGTGTGTCGAGAGCTTCGGCTGGGTCTTCGCGGAAGCGGCGTCGCCCCAAGAGGAGCAGCGCGCCAGCGCCGAGGCACATGTAACCGGCGATGTGAAAGAGGTTAGGAAAACCGGTGGTGCCGTTGGCATAAACGGGAGTTGAACCAAAAACCCATAGCAAGGCGGCTATCGAGTGGAAGACCATTCCACCGAACATCAACCACCACGCGCCCGGGTGTGAAGGCTTGTGGCGAGCGATGCCGGTCGGAATGGCAATCAGCGATGCCAACGTGACGACGGTAGGGAAAATGTAGGCCACTGGCTTACCCAAGAAGGCCAGGTAGAGGGCCATTGAAACCAGGCCAAGGATTCCTAGATTTCGGGCTCGAAAGCGCAACATCTGGTCTCCTTCCTGATTACGGCTGGCGAGGGCTACAGCGGTGTACGGGAGTTATCGGCTAAATGGGGGAAAACCTTGACCCTGAGTTCAGCGGTCCTGGCAGGCCTAGACCAGCCCCCGAAAGCGGGCAAATAGGCCAACCCGTGGGCACAGCGCACCCCTGGCGGTAGCGTTGGAACATGTGGAAATTCCTGGTCTCGCCCCGAGCCCTCGTACTCCATGCTGTGCTGGTGGTGGTGGCGATCAGCTTCACCGCGCTGGCCATCTGGCAGTGGGATCGAGCCCACTCTCGCATCGTTGATCCGCGCACCTTGTCGCAAATTTCTATCGACCAGGCCAGCCCAGTGGGCACCGCCACTTTGCCCACGTCGTCCACCGGTCGAGCGGTCAATGCGGTGGGCACCTATGACGGTGAAAAGACGTACGTGATCTTGCAGCCCAGTAAGAGCGGGTCAGTGAAATGGTCAATGACACCACTGCGTCTTGATGATGGAACCTACATTCCCGTGGTCCACGGAAACATTCTCAACCCCACGTCCGGTGACGATGTGACCTTGGCCGGTGGCCGCGTCGGCGTGACCGGTCGCGTGCAGGCTTCGCAGGATTTGGGATTGGAAGTCAACACCGGTGACGTGAAGTTGACCTACCCCAAGGGTGAGGTATTGGGCGGAGTATCAACTCCGGAAATCGCGGGCTTAGTTCCTGGCGCTGTGCGACCAGGCTTTATCGTCGCGGATAACGAGATCCCCGCCGTTGGTGGCGTGGCGTACCTGCCGCAATCAGAATTTGCGGCACCTGAACTCGGGCTTCGAGTCCAAAACGTGTTGTACACGGTCCAGTGGACTCTCTTCACTTTCTTTGCACTGTTTGTCTACATCCGCCTCATGCGTGATGCGTGGTTGCAGTACCAAATTGACAATGACTTACTAGAACCAGCCTTTGAGCAGTGGCAGGTGCCTTTTCAGCGCTCACAACCGGAAACTGCGGTCGCAGCTGAGTCCGAAAAGCCGGCTCGGGCCAAGGAAGTCATCGCTGAGCCGGAACCGCCAAAGCCGGCACCGGAACCACCCGTTCAACGCGAGCCACAACAGGTCCTGACGCCGCCCGCCCAACGTGCGCCGCAGCGCGGTCCCAAGGCTCCGCCCGCTGGAACGCCGATTAGCGCGCACCCCGCTCTGGTCGCAGCTCAAAAGACACCAGGAGACATGTAGCAGTGGATGCAGCTCTTAAACGCTATCGAGTGATGGCGTACATCACGGGTGTCAGTTTGATCATCTTGGTTTTCGTGATGATTCCGCTGCACTACATCGGCGACAATGCTCGACCGTCTGAATTGTTTTCGCCGTTTCACGGTTTGATGTTCATGCTGTATGTGATCACGGTCTTTGACCTGTTCATGCGCATGAAGTGGAGTTTGGCCAAAATGGCATGGGTCATGCTTGCGGGTTGCATTCCCTTTGTGTCATTCGTCGTCGAGCGACAGATCACAGCAAAAGCGCGTGAAGCGCTAGCCGCCTAAAGCAGGATCAGCGTGATAGCGATGGTGTGACAGATCGCTGCTGCGATGGTGAAGGCGTGAAAGAGTTCGTGAAACCCAAAGACACGGGGAAATAAGTTGGGTCGCTTGGTGGCGTACACAACCGTCCCAATGGTGTAAAGCACCCCACCGGCTACTAAGAGAGCGTTGACAGCAAAGGAAGCCCGGGCGGCGAGGGCCGGCGCGATGACCAGCGCAGTCCATCCCATCGCCAGGTAAATCGGGACAAACAGGGCACGTGGTGCTCGGTGCCAGGTGAGCCTAGTGATGATGCCCGCAGCAGCACCGCCCCAGACGATGGACAACACAATGATCGAAGTGGAGCCGGCTAACACCAACAAGCAAAATGGTGTGTACGTGCCGGCGATCAGCACAAAAATCATCGAGTGATCAACGCGCTGGAGCCAGGCCTTTACCGTTGGTCGCCAGTGCCCACGATGGTAAATCGCACTGATGGTGAACAGACCCGTCAAGCTCAAGGCGTAGATGGCCACGCCGGTTCTGGCTTTCGCGGTTTCGGCGATGAAGAGCAAGGCCATGCCCGTAAGGACAGCCACCGGAGCACCGATCAAATGCAGTAGGCCACGCCATTTCGGTCGCGGGGGAGTCACCGCAGGCGAGGTGTGGGCAGCCAAACTCATGTGTCCACCGTAGCCCTAGGGGATGCCTGGTGAATAGCCAAACCGCACGGGGGTCGTGGTCGGGCTGTTCTAGGCACGGTTGCGGAACCGAAAGCTCCCCAGTCAGCGGTAGTCTGGGGGCTCACCGCGGGGTTCAACCAGGAGTTTCCATGGCATTGAGTGATCTGCTGTACGGCGCCTACGAGCGTCGACTAGCAGCCTCGGTGCGCGGCGATCGGATCCCTCGACATGTCGGCGTGATCTTGGATGGCAACCGTCGATGGGCCAAGATGCTGGGAGAAAAATCTGATCGCGGCCATCAAGCGGGTGCGGACAAGGTCGCGCAATTTGTGACGTGGTGTGACGAAGCCGGCGTTGAAGTCGTGACGTTGTGGATGTTGTCAACGGACAACCTTGATCGCCCCGAGGCTGAATTAGCACCGTTAATCCGCATCATTGAACAGACCGTGACGGACTTGGCCACCACGAACAAGTGGCGGGTCAATCCAGTGGGCGCCTTGGATCTGCTTCCGCCACAGACCGCACAGTTGCTGAAGAAAGCTGCTGAGGCCACTTCTACTTTGGATGGGTTGATCGTCAACGTTGCCGTTGGATATGGCGGACGACGTGAGATCACCGATGCAGTTCGCAGTTTGCTCAGTGAACATGCCACGCGCGGAACATCCATTGAAGAGCTGGCCGAATTGATTGACATCGGCCACATTGCCGAGCACTTGTATACGCGTGGGCAGCCAGACCCTGACTTGGTCATCCGCACTTCAGGCGAGCAGCGGCTTTCGGGATTCCTGTTATGGCAAAGCGCGCACTCGGAGTTCTATTTCTGTGAGGCGCACTGGCCTGATTTTCGCCGGATCGATTTTCTGCGTGCACTACGTGACTTCGGAGCCCGCAGCCGGCGCTTTGGCTCGTGAGCATTAGCCCTTAAGGCGTCGTCGCAGAGGCCGGTCGTGATGGTTCAGCGGATCCACCTGGTGTTGTATCGGTTGAGGGGCGCTTGGGATTGACCGCGACCTTGATGGAGCCATTGGCGTACTGAGTAATGGATCCACCCGCAAAGACTTGGAAGGCACCACCTTCGGCACTGGTCTCTACATCGGAAATGGGTTCTTTCAGTCGGGCCCGAACTTTGGGTGAATACCAGGCCGCATAGACATCACCATAAACCGCGTGGGCTCCGCCTAGTCGGGACCAAAATACCCATCCATTGTCAAAAGTGACGTAGCGCAAACCAGAGTTGTAGTTAGTTCGCGTCTCGCGTCCGCGCGCCGCTCCAAACACCACAAGCCCACCGGCTTGATCAACGGCACTCATAAAGCGTTGCGGCACGGCAACAGCACCAGTCCTAGTCGCGATGATGCTGCCGGTCTCAAACTTTTGTTCCGTTAAATCCGGCACATTCTTGACCGGTTTGGGATTGGATAGTGCCGCGCCTAAGGTTCCTAACTCAGCGCGGTAACTGACATAGGTTTCAAATCCAGGGTTGCGGGCAAGCGGAGCGGCCCACACCACCGCCGCCAGAACAGCCACGGCGGACGCAGTCAGCGTGGCAATGACCCACGCTGGACGGCGTTGACGTTGACGTTGACGATGTCGAGGTTGTTGTTCGACCGCTAACTCATCGTCTATAGCGGGGTCAAGAGCGCTGGCGCGCTGTGCTCGTCGTTCGAGCAGGGCTTGTAGCCCGATGGCCCCAGAAACCATGAACAAGGGAATGGCCGGTAGCCCGTACCGATAGTCAAACATCACGGTCAAACAAGGGACAGCAAGAACGGCGATTCCTACTAAGGCGATGAATGGGCCGTCCCAACGTCGCCGCCCGCGGTCAATCCAACCTGCGAGCAGCCCGAGAACTAATCCGGCAAGCAGGATCGGCCCCTGGGTATAGATCACCCCTTGGTAGGACTTCAAGAACAGTGCGGGTCCCGCTTCAATCTTGGGTTGAATGGGATTGCCAGCAAGGTCATTGTGGGCAACAGCACTGCTGGCGACAGGATCGGCATAGGTGGTGGGGAACTGCCACGCGCCCAGAGGAGAGTCCACCCGCGTGGTGTATTTGCCGGGCGCGAAGTAGTGCCCAAAGTCAGTGATCACGTAACGCGCATAGGTCAGTGGCTGAGCGAGGATGATCTTGCGCGAAAAGCTTGATGCAATCTTGTCTGACTTGTTTCCATATGCGCCGAGAGCTTGCACAGGCGAATCGGATGCCCATACATAGAAGTTGGCGTTGGGTCGTGTCGATGGCGCTGAGTTGTCACACAGGGTGGCTTCTGCTTTGGTCAGATCAACGGTGGAACAGTCGGCGAACACAGCCACGCGCCCATAGAGGAATCGCCCGCTGCTGTCACTAGTAGTAAAGCTGCCAAAGTAGGAAGCAAACCAACTCATGTACCAAACAATGGGGACGAGCATGGCCACGGCAAATCCGATGAGGACTTTCATGCCCAGTTTGCGAATGAGTAAGTAGCCAACAAAAATCGCCGCGATAGGAATGGCGACGGTGCGAGTAAGCGCCGCGGCCGCCAAGAAGGCTCCAGCCACCGCTGCCCAGCGGGGACTCAGCTCAGTTTTCGTCACTATTAAGACCGCCCCAAAGAGCAGCGAGGCAAACATGGTTTCGCTCAAGATGTTGTGCTCGATCTGGATCAGGTAGCTGTCCACCAGCAAGGGCGTGGCTGCAAGTGCTGCGAGCCATGGTCGGGCACCGCGGCCGATAACAACGACGTACAAGATGATCGCCAGCGCCACACCAACGATGTGCTGAACGATGGTGACGGCATTGAGGTCACCGACGTAACTCAGCAATCGCAAAACAAAGGGATAACCAAAGGGTCGATCGTTTGGCGGCTGGAAGCGCTGGGCGGCCACGACGTAGGCGTAAGAGTCACCGAAGAACATCAATGCGGGCTTGTAAGCAAAAATCGTGATGGCTCGTAACACCACCCCTGCGGTGACCAGGGTGGCCATGATCCAGTGCCGACGCAGGCCCTGGGCTATCGCGGTGATCATGAGATAGATGTCTACGCGGTTGGCGCGGAACTGTCTAGCCGTCTAAGGTCCAGCAAGCTTAAGAAGCTGCTCCCTAGCGCTACTTGAATACCCAAGACGGTGACCACGACGGAGCAGGCTCCGAGTCGAAACGCGGTACTCGTTAATTCGGGATCAGGGGTGGTGCCAGCCGAGACGCTCAGGCTGGCGATCAGGCCGACGATGCCGGCAAGGAAGAGCACAACGCCGACGACCAACCCGCTTTCGAAACTGATCCGGTGCCGGATGCGACTGCGGCTCGGTGGCAGCAAACGCTCGGTGGCAGCAAATTCGCGCGCGAGGAACGCGAACAGCACGGCCTGGAATCCAGCGATCAAGAAGCCACCTGAGGCGATGAGCAGTCCTTCAGCAAATTGGCCCTGCCCAGGAGACCAGATGCCACTGCCGAGAGCGATCAGCCCGGCGATGCCGAGGGCCATGGCCAGATAGCCGGGGTAAAGGAAGAGCCAACGGGGGCTGTACAGCAACAGGAAGCGCAAGTGACGCCAGCCATCGCGCCAACTACGCAGGTGGGGCGGGCGGGTACGACCGTCTTTACTCAAAGTCGTGGGAACTTCGACAATGGTTTGTTCAGCCAAGGTGGCTTTGACGACAAATTCGGAGGCAAACTCCATGCCCGTGGTGCGCAGGTCCAAGGCCAGCGCGCTGGTGCGCCTAAAGCCTCGAAGGCCACAGTGGAAGTCGCGAATGGGGGACTTAAAGAACAAGCGCCCGATAAAGGACAAGACGGGGTTGCCGAGGTAGCGGTGAAGCGCAGGCATAGCCCCGGGGGCGATTCCGCCTTGGAAACGGTTGCCCATCACTAGTTCGGCACCGCCTCGCAGTTCGGTGACGAAGGCGTCAAGGTTGCTGAAGTCGTAGCTGTCGTCGGCATCGCCCATGATGATGTAGGTGCCGCGAGCACCATTGATGCCAGCGATCAAGGCTGCGCCGTAACCACGGGTGGGCACATCAATGACCCTGGCGCCGGCAGCTCGGGCGAGGTCTTGGGACCCATCCGTGCTTCCGTTGTCGGCAATGACGACTTCGCCATCGATTCCGGCCGATTCGAGGTAACTGCGGGCCTTACGGATGCAGACCTCAACTGTTTCGGCCTCATCAAGGCAGGGCATCAGGATGGACAACTCACAAGGGGAGTCGGTCGCCGCACTAGTGGGGGCGGCAAGGGTGTCGGTGTGCTCGACGCTCGAGGTCACAGGATTCCTGTCTGGGTAACTGTGCGGGGAAGCACTAGGGCGTTGCGTCAGGATACGGCACCGCCGGCCCGCACTCGTGGCACTAGACGCCCGGCTAGCCCAATTTCTTCCGGCCGCGGGACCGACTCGTGCGCCATCCTCGGATGTGGTCACTAATGCCTAGCCTGTGGATAACTTCGCCTCTCCGGCCCACTTTTGCGTAGTTCAGGCCCATTTTCACGTAACTCAGGCGCAATTTTACTTTGGTAACGTGACTTGCGACCCCCCCTGTGGCCGTTTGGCAGTGCCATGGGGCAGGGTAGACATCAGTTCTCCCGTGAGAGGACCACATCCCCCAACTCTTCAGCGTTGGGCTCCCCCATGTGGTTTTCGCACCGCCCGTTGATCGCCACTGAGCGTGAGGGCCAGCGCCTCCCGTTCAGCACGAATGGGGCCAGAGACCCGGAGAGAGTTGCACCTGCGCGAACGGCAGGGTGCTGGCGAAGGGTTCTATGTGAGTAAGGCTCGACACACATCAACGCTGGTTGCTTTGTCAGCGGTCTTGGTTCTGGGTGGAACGGCAGCTATGGCCGGCACCGTTACCCCCGAGCCTGCCGCCGCCTCCTCCGTTGTTGCTGTCAGTCAGTCGCGGGCCAACGCTGACGTTCGCGTAAACCGCTCCACTGACCGCCTTTCTCAACTCGCTCGCGCCAAGAAGCTGGCCGCCCAACAGGCCGCTGCTCGCAAGGCAGCCCTCAAGCGCGCTGCCGCTAAGAAGGCCGCTGCCAAGAAGGCCCGCATCGCCGCTGCCAAGCGCGCTGCCGCCCGCAAAGCCGCTGCCAAGAAGGCTCGCATCGCTGCTGCCAAGCGCGCTGCCGCCCGCAAAGCCGCTGCCAAGCGATCCTCGCGCTCACATGTTCGATCAGGTTCTTATCCCACAAGTTCGCCCGCAAAGCGTTACGCGGAATCCCTAGTCACGGATGCCCAGTGGCCGTGCCTGTGGCTTCTTTGGGAGCGCGAATC
>Ga0194055_10001005_pt1 | contig 23027 bp, 21 predicted proteins | sample SepL449m_MetaG_FD_155482 | JGI IMG/M metagenome (GOLD analysis project Ga0194055, IMG submission 155482) | Anoxic zone freshwater microbial communities from boreal shield lake in IISD Experimental Lakes Area, Ontario, Canada - Sep2016-L442-9m | ecosystem: Environmental > Aquatic > Freshwater >... | reverse complement strand
CTTGGTCTGCGCCAGTTCGCCGATCCTCGCGAGGTCAGTGCGACGCCCATCGACGGGTGCGAGGTCGATCTTGAAGTCTCCCGAGTGGAGGATCACCCCCTGTGGTGTGTGGAAGGCGATCGCCATGGCCGACGGAACCGAGTGAGTCACAGGGATGAACTCGACCGGGCAATCCCCGATCATCACCGTCTCGTTGTCCGCCACCTCGATGAATGTGGCTTTCTTCGACTGTCCCGCCTCACGCACACGGTGGGCGGCCATGCCAACGGTCAGGGCCGATCCGTAGACCGGAGCCTCGAGATCGCGCAGCAGGTAGGACAACCCGCCGACGTGGTCTTCGTGACCGTGGGTCAGCACGACGCCGTCGACCCGGTGGGCGTTGTCGCGAAGGAAGGTGAAGTCCGGCAGGACCAGGTCCACTCCGGGCATGTCGGGCTCCGGGAACATCAGCCCGACATCGATGACAATCAGTCGGCCGTTGACCTCGACACAGGCGCAGTTACGCCCGATCTCTCCGAGGCCTCCAAGGAAGATGACCCGAACATCATTCGAGGTCGGGGTGGACTCGTGGCGGTCAGGGCGCTTAGACACCGACGAGGCCGAGCTGCGCGGCGAGGGAATGCGCCAGGGCATCAAGTTCGGCATCCGCCGGCCCCATCGGGAGGCGGCACTGGCCTACTCGAAGCCCCATGGCTCGCAGCATGGATTTCGTCGGCAGCGGATTTGGCCACCGATCTGAGGTCTCAAAGTCAAACGACTTGATCATGGCAGCATTCTCCTGACGGGCGACATCGATGTTTCCGGATCTAAAGGACGTGATCATCCGCGCCATCTGCTCGCCTACCCAGTGGGTGGCGACCGAGATCACACCGGTTGCCCCGACGGACAGAAGCGGGAGCGTCAGACCGTCATCTCCGCTGTAGACCACCAGCTCAGGGTCAGCAGCGAGGAGCGACGCTGTGGCCGCTGGGTCTCCCGCCGCGTCCTTGACCCCGATGATGTTGGCACAGCGTTCACGGAGCGACAGGATCGTCGTTGAGGCGATCTTTCGGCCGGTGCGCACGGGGATGTCGTAGAGGATCACCGGCAGGTCGGTGGCGCCGGCGATGGCCGCGAAGTGGCTCTCGAGCCCCGTCTGGGACGGACGGTTGTAGTACGGAGTGACGGCAAGGATCCCCATGGCTCCGAGCTCGGCTGCCTTGGTCACAAGACCGAGAGAGTGAGCGGTGTCATTGGTCGTCATGCCGGCAATCACCGGTACCGACACCGCTGCAGCCACCGCCTCGACGAGATCAAGACGCTCGGGATCGGTCAGCACCGGCGCCTCACCCGTCGTGCCGGCCACACAGAGGGCATCTGAGCCATGCGCAACGAGATACCGGGCGAGCTCGGCTGCCGCGTTGAGGTCAAGTGCACCCGATGCATCGAAGGGAGTCACCATCGCTGTGATCACGCGGCCGAAGTCGGTTGCAAGAGGAGCGCTCACACGCTCAACCTAGCAACTGCTCGCAAGGGCGAGCCTCAGCCTGCGCGGTGTCGCTCCACGGGCGCGACGAATCCCGCCCCACGGGGCGGGATCCGTCCAGGCAGACGTCGCCACCTCAGTCGGCGGCGGGCACTCGAGTTAGTCGAGGGTGACCCAGTCGACTGGTGACCCATCAGCTTGAGCGGCGATCTCCGCCTCGGTGTCCTCAAAGTCCTCGAACTGTATGATCCCGATCTCAGTGAAGCGGGCACGCAGCCAGCCGTCACCCGCATCGAGGAGGCCCAACTTCTTGCAGTTCGGTACGATCTTCCCGAAGAGCAGCGACTGGAAGTCGACTCGAGTCGTGTCCTGCTCGGCGATCTTGGCCGCCACAGCCGGATCGATACCCATCCGGGCCCAGACCTCCTGACCCTGCATCCGGTCACGCATGCGGACGGCGGCCTCGAAGGCGAACTCCTGCCGATCGAGGATCTCGGCCTGGGTCATGCCGGCATAGATCTCCTGGAGAGACAGGACACCAAAGGCCACATGGCGAGCTTCATCGGCCATGACGTAGCGCAGCAGCTGACGAAGCAGGGGCTCTGGCGTCGTCTGCGCTATGAAACCGAACGCTGCAAGGGCGAGCCCCTCCACCATGATCTGCATGCCGAGGTACGTCATGTCCCAGCGACTGTCGGCGATGATGTCGTCGAGCAGCAGACCGAGGTGGCCATTCATCTGGTAGTGACCCGAGAGCTTCGTGTCGAGATAGCGAGCGAAGACCTCGACGTGACGGGCCTCATCCATGACCTGCGTAGCGGCGTAGTACTTGGCGTCGATCCACGGCACCGTCTCGACGATCTTCGCCGTGCACAGCAGGGCACCCTGCTCGCCATGCATGAACTGCGAGAGCATCCAGTTGGTGTACTCCATGTTGAGCTCGACCCATTCCTTCTCCCCCCACAGCTGCAATGGGGTTCCCGAGAGGTCAAGGTCAGGATTCGCCAGCGGGCCGGTGGCACCCTCGAGGTAGGCCTCATGCGCCAAGCGCTCCTGGTCAACCTCAGTCTCCCAGGGCAGGTCCGTCGAGCCATTCCACTGTGATCGCTTGGCCTTCTCGTAGAGCTTGTCGAGCTTCGGGCGCTCGCCCTTGTCGTAGTTCCACGTGAAGATGGCGTCGCAGTTGTCCTTCACCGAGTGATCAGTCGACTCGTCGGGGTTGCCGATGAACGCGAAAATCTCGTCGAAGTCGTTGACCTCGTCGCGACCGAGCATCTCGGCATCGGTCTTCATCTCGCTGTTCTCAATGATTGCCATGGGATAACTCCTGTAGTTGTCGGTGTTGTCGGAAAAGGATCATTCGATTGCGGACCGAGCCAGTCACGACCTGTTGCGCTCTTCAAGCGCGTGAACTCCGGGCAGCACGAACTGCCGCAGAAGGTCGCGGACCTGAATCTGATCGGTGAGATCGATGGTGTCGCTGGGATTCGAGAGGTACGATGTGACGATCCGCACGGCCCAGTCGGCAGCCCGTGCCGCCTGCGCCGGTTCCAGCCAACGACCGAAGAAGGGACCGGTGAAGTCGACTGCCAGCGCCAAGGCGCGGTCCATCTGACCGAACGAGATGTGCTGCATGATGACCCATGGCTCGACCTCGAGCAGGGTCGTCAGCGCGGGGGAGTTCGAGAGCCAACGCGCTGAGGTGGTGATGCCGTCGACCAGCGCCGCCTCAAGGGTGTTCGCCGCTCCCATGGCGACAGCCAGTGCTGAAAAAAACCGTGCCACCTCTGTCTCGACGGTGGCCTGGATGATGGCCTCTCGGCCGCCGGGGATCGTCCGATAGAGGGTGGCTCGTGACATGCCCGAGGCCCGCGCCACGTCATCAACCGTGGTGAGACGCAGTCCCTTGGCAGCGATGCATGCCAATGCACCGTCGACGATGGCCACGCGCTTGGTCACCTCGGGTGTCGAGACGGGTCGCAGAGGCACCACGACGGCGTTCGATCGGGCAGCAGAATCCACACCGAGACAATAAGACGAAAACTGTCTCGGTGTCAATGACCTCACGACGAGATGGGCACGATTCCCGAGAGCAGTTCAACCTCGATCAGCTCGGCTACCTGTATCGGATCATCGAGGTTCCATTGACCTGGCGATCCCATGTAGCTCAACACCATCCGAGCCAGAAAGTCAGCTGCGGCATCCACCTCGATCCCTGGCCGAAGTTCATGTCGCTCGAGATACGGGGTCAAGAACTCCGCGACGAGCTCGCGCGTGGGCTGCCCCTCGGCGGAGAGGGCCGGCTCGAGGATCTCGGGCTCGGTTCTCAGGATCATCTGGAGCACCTCGTGCTCCTCGATTGCCTGGTGCGCCACCATCAGTCCACGCTCCATGACCTCTTCGAGGGTCTCGGCACCGCGAAGCGCCTCATAGAGAGCTAAGAAGAATCTTCGGTACTCCCAGGTCACGACGGCATCGATCAATTCGGCGCGCCCCCCGGGGAAGTATCGGTACATGGTGGCTCGTGACACGCCAGCAGCCTGTGCCACATCCTCGACCGAGGTCCGAGTCGGCCCAAAGCGAGCGATGCACGCATAGCCGGCGGCAGTGATCTGCTCACGGGTGTCGGGGACCTGCCCCACATCAGCTCCCGAGCAGGGCGTCGAGCCCGATGGTGACCCCACGACGCTTCGAGATCGACCGGATGGCGAGCAGTACCCCAGCCATGAACGAGATCCGGTCATAGGAGTCGTGTCGGATGGTCAGGCCCTCGCCTGGACTCCCGAAAAGGATCTCCTCATGAGCCACCAGACCAGGGAGCCGAACGCTGTGGATCCGCACCCCACCCGGACCAGATGCTCCACGGGCACCCTCGATCACAAACGACTCAGTGGGGTCCACGCAGTCGTCGAGTCCGGCAGATGCTCGGGCCGAAGCAATCCGCTCAGCGGTCTTGAGCGATGTACCCGAGGGCGCATCACGCTTCGCCGCATGATGCAGCTCGATGACTTCGACACTCTCGAAATACGGTGCTGCGATCTCAGCAAAGCGCATGGCCAGCACCGCTCCGAGGGCGAAGTTTGCTGCCACCAGCAAATTGCCTGGACCCTCCTGCGCCGCAGCCACTGCTGAAGCCATTGCCTCCGCCGAGATGCCCGTGGTGCCAACGACCACATGAAAGCCTCGACCGATGGCCTCAGCCACGTGCTTCTCGGCGGCTGCGGCGATGGAGAAGTCAACCAGCACGTCGGCCGCTCCCGCAGGCAGGCCAGCAACAGTGGTGCTTGTCACGACACGGTCATGAATCTCGATCGAGCTGATCATGGGGTCGACGGCCGCCGTGAGGATCAGATCTTCGGCATCCTCGACCGCAGCGACGACATTCTGGCCCATGCGACCGGCCGCACCGATGACTCCAACGCGTATCATGCACGAACCCTATCGGTCCGCCGTCGACTGCCACCGACTACGAGCACGATGATGACCAACCCGAGAAGTGCGATAGCTAGGGCCGAGAGTTCGAGTCCGGTTGACAGCCCCGGGGCGTCGTAGCGGAACGTGACCCGCCACGTCCCGGCTGGGAGGGTCACGGATTGCACCAGGTCGTGTGGCACCACGGTGACCGAGCGCTCTGCACCGCCCCCGGCAGGGGCCACGAAGGCCTTCCAGCCCGACAACATGCTCTCAGAACGCACCACCGTCGCCGTCCGGTTCAGGTGCACTACATCGACCTCTCCCCCGTTGGGCTGAGCCGACGAGGAGTCCACGGTTCCTCGTGACTTCCCTCCCACCACGTAGACCGCCGGCACGAGCGGAGCCACTCGGCTGAATACCTGGAGTGACCCCTCCGTGCGCTCGAGTCTCCAGGCGGGTGCGTCGAGCGCATCTTGATAGATCCCGCCGAGCGACGAGACCTGGCCGGTGACATCCACCACCGCTGAGGTGTCCATCACCTTGTGAACCGGTCCTGAAACGATGAGTCCACCGAGGAGAGGGCGACCCGACACGCTGATCGTCCACCCGCGCGTCGAGGTCGATACGGTGGTGGTCAGCGGGATCCGCTTGCCGCTCGGTCCGATACCACTGACCTGGAGCGAACCGGCAAGCCGCGCATCGGCCATCACCGATGGAGAGCGGGCGGAGAGGAAGATCGACCGCACCTCTAGTGCCCGGCCGAAATAAAATGGGCGAGTGCCAGCGTGAGCCACTGGTGGTGCGTTGGGGCACGTTCGATTCGCAAGCCGCAGGTAGGTCCCTGCACCATTGAACTCCAGCGGAGTACCGATGCTCGGGGCCAACGAACCAGCCGACATCACCATGGTCTTGAGTCTCAGCTGGTCAAAACGCCCTACCGCGAGTTGACACGCATCGAGGCCGTTCTGGACGTGGGCTCCGGTTGCTTCGCCGTAGGTCGCACCGATAAGTGACCCATAGCCCTGCACGCTTGGGAGACCCGTGAACACATTCGTGTCTGGCTTGCCGATCGCCACGAACTGGTCCTCATGGGCAAGAAAGGGATCAATCAAGGCGAAACGGCCCGTCGTGCCGAGCTGCGCAGCGGCCACGGTGGCAGAGGGCTTCGTTGGCACGTGTCCCCCAACCAGACCGGTCGAAGTGCTGATCAGGAATACCGCTGCATCGAGGGCAAACACGATGCTGAGCCAACGGGCCAACCATCGATCTCGTCCAGGGTTCACCGCTCTCAGGATCACAAGGAGCCCGACCGACAATGCAATCGGCACGACGAGCCACGGCAGCAGGAAATGCCCACGGTCGACCTGATCAGGAGTCACCCCCCAGAACCCATAGGACGCCGCCGGGACGATGATGGCCACAAGTGCAACCATGCTGGTGACCACCAACGGCGAGGCGGTCAGCCAGCCACGCCAACGCCGGAGTGAGGCACCCTCTCGATCCCCCGCCAGAAGTCGTGCGACAAACCATGCGACAGCCATGCCGGCGGCCAGGTCGACCACGACCAGATTCCTGCTCTGAAGCCTCGTTCGCCCGAGGAGCGGCACCTCGTGCAGAACATGCCCGAGTGGCGTAAAGGACCCCCATGCCGAAACCATCCCCACGACGCCCAAAAGCGCAACCAACCAGAGCCAGAGGGGCTGACCCCGTCGCCGGCGACCCACGAGCGCACCGAGCACGGCTGCCAAGCTGGCGAGACCAATGATTCCGATGTAGCCGTTCAGCTCCGAGATGTTGTAACTCACGAAGAAGTTGGGCTGATGGAGCATGCCGACTCCACCAAAGAAATCGGGGATCGCCAGAAGGATGGTTCGATTCAACGCGAGGGAACCCGAACCGAAGAACCAATAGCTCAGACTGGATCGTTGCGATAGGTCGATGAAGTCCTGGCCAGGAAGCAGCTGCGCCGCCGCCCCTGCGACGCCCCAGGCGACCGCCAGACCGATGAGACCCACCACTACCAGCCGCCGAACCAGCCCTGACCGTGCCGCAGGGGCCGCGACGGCATAGGGCACCACCACCAGGGCCACTATCTCTAGGTCGGCAATCGATCGGGGCTCTCCAGTCAGGAAGACCATCGATACGAGTACGCAGAGACCCACGAACGGCCAACCAGCCGACCACACCGCGCCGGACAGTGCATCTGGTGAGCCCTCACCACGGAGCCGGTCTGCGACCACCAAGACACCGAGCACCACCCACGGCAGCCATCCTTGGCCCTGGATGACGGCAAGGTGCACAAGCTGCCCCGTCATCATCCCGAGGTAGGCATAGGTGAGCGCACCCAAGAACGCTGGCAGCGGACCGACCTTGAGCCATCGGGCCAATGCATAGAGACCGAGACCAGCTGCCCAGTAGCAGGTCACGACATTGACCAGCCATGCCGCGAGATCACCGAGGCCGACGAAGGCGAAGGTTGTCGGGTAGAAGGAGCCGGCGTTCATCGCCCCGAGAAGCGGGCTGCCGCCGAAGATCAGACTGTTCCAAACAGGAAGATGGCCCGAGCGCATCATCTGTCCACTCAGGGACCGCAAGGGGAAATTCTGAATCAGGTTGTCCTGCGTGATCGGCGGATGGCCCAACACGGTCGGGATTCCGAACATGACCAGCGGGAAGAAGACCAGCAGCAGGACGGCACGTCGATCGGTCCGGGTCACCCCGGAGACTGCCCGACGAAGCCGCTCCCCTCTCATCGACCCACTACCCGATCAAGGGCGGCGACGGCGTCGGGATCGATCGGACCGACCAGGGTGGCGACCGTCGGTCCCTCGAGGATCCTCGCCGCCATTGCCCGCACATCGTCGACGGTCACTGACTCGAGCACCTCAATGCGGTGAGCTGTCTCGATGACCGCATCATGGACCAGGGCATCGGCTCCAAGTCGGCCCAGCCTTGTCAGCGGCTCATCGGCGCTCAGCAGCAGGTCCGTGCGAAGTGCCTCCCCCGAGCGATCGACCTCCACATCGGTCACCCCACCATTGCCGACATCAGCAAAGGCCCGCTCGATGAGGTGAATCACCTCCGCCATGTTCATTGGGGCACTCGCCGCATAGGCCGAAATCGAACCCGCACCCGCATAGAACGAGAGCTCGGTGCCCACGCCATAGGCCAGACCCCGCTCCTCTCGGACTTCGCGGAACAGTCGGCTCGACACCCCACCACCAAGGAGGTGTGAGAGCACCCCAAGCGTGGAGCGCTCCCTGGCATCGAGGCCGCCAAGGGGCATGCCGATCACAAGGTGCGCCTGACTCCCCGGCTGCTCCACCACCCGAGCACCTGACGTCGGTCGGGACGGATCGGAGCGCGCCAGGAGATCTGCGGGACGTGCGGAGATCAGCTCATCGGTGAGATCGCAGATCGCGTCATGGTCGACTGCGCCGACGGCCACTACAGCCATTCGACTTGTGCCGTAGGTCGACCGATGGAACGAGGCGAGCAGGTCGACGTCGAGTAGCTCAAGGGTCTCAAGGGTCCCGAGCACGTCACGACCAAGAGGATGGCCGGGAAAGCACAGCTCCTCGAACGCTGATGCAGCGAGATCTGCCGGCTCGTCGTCTCGAGCGAGGATCTCGTCAGCCACAACCGCCAGCTCAGAGTCCACGGCTTCGTGCTCCAGCGTCGGCGAGGTGATCACCGAGGCGAGCAGGGCGAGTGCATCAGCGGTGCGCTCCGGCAGCGTTCGGACATAGGCGGTCATCATCTCCTTATCCGTGTAGGCATTCGAATCACCGCCTAGACGGTCGAGGAGGTCGGCGATCGCTCGGCCATCGCGACCAGCTGACCCTCGGAAGAGCAGGTGTTCGAGGAGGTGCGATGCACCCTGTTGTCCTGGTGACTCGAACCGCGAACCCGCCGCCACCATGACCCCGAGCGCGACCGAGCGGGCGCCCGGGATCACCTCAGTGACCACCTGGCACCCGCTCGAGCGTCTCGATCTACGGATCATCGTGGGATCCGACGTCGGGCTTAGCGACGGCGTCCTCGGCTCCGTGAGCGGCCTCCACCATCGCTGGTGGGGGTCGGAGCACCAGGACCGAGATCGCCCAGCTCGGCTTCGAGCTCTGCCTCAAAGCTGTCCTCGAACGATGACGAGGCCGTCGGGGCCGATGCGTCGTCACGAGGCTCACGAGGCTCACGAGGCTCACGAGGTGCACGCTCACGAGCCGGCTCGTCAGAGCGCTCATTCCAACTCTCCGGGGCACCAGCAAGCGACAGCGACACCTTGCCCTGCGGGTCGATGTCGTCGACGCGCACCTCGATGGCCTGACCAAGGTCGAGGACATCTTCAACCTGACCAATGCGCTTGCCACCGGCAAGCGACGACATCTTCGAGATGTGCAGGAGGCCATCACGACCGGGGAGGATGTTCACGAAGGCACCGAACTTGGTGACATTCACGACCTTGCCCTGGTAGACCTCACCGACCTCTGCAGTCGGAGGGTCGAGGATCAGGGCGATCCGTCGACGGGCCTCCTCGACGGCATGACCGTCGACTGCACCGATAGTCACCGTGCCTACGACGCCGTCGTCGTCGACAGCGATGTCCGCGCCGGTCTCTTGCTGGAGAGTGTTGATGACCTTGCCCTTCGGGCCGATGACCTCACCGATCTTGTCGATCGGAATCTCCATCGACACGATCTTCGGAGCACTCAGGGCGACGTGGTCGCGAGGCTCGGCGATGGTGTCCGTCATGACCTTGAGGATCTCAAGACGGGCCACCTTGGCCTGGTGCAGTGCCTTGGCCAAGACATCTGACGGAAGGCCATCGATCTTGGTGTCGAGCTGCAGTGCCGTCACTGCGTCGAGCGAGCCGGCGACCTTGAAGTCCATGTCACCAAAGGCGTCTTCGGCTCCGAGGATGTCGGTGAGGGTGACATAGGCGTCTCCCTCTTTCACGAGGCCCATGGCGATGCCGGCGATCGGCGCCGCGATCGGCACGCCAGCCGCCATCAGCGAGAGAGTCGATCCGCAGACCGAGGCCATCGACGTTGACCCATTCGACGCCATGATGTCAGAGACCAGACGGAGGGTGTAGGGGAACTTCTCCTGCACCGGGACCACTGGCAGCAGGGCACGCTCGGCGAGCATGCCGTGACCGATCTCACGACGCTTCGGTCCACGCATGAACCCGGTCTCTCCCGTCGAGTACGGCGGGAAGTTGTAGTGATGCATGTAGCGCTTGGTCTGATCCGGCGTGATCGTGTCGATCAGCTGGTTCATGCGAGGCATGCCAAGGGTGGTGACATTGATGCACTGCGTCTCACCACGCTGGAACATGGCCGAGCCATGCGCCGTCGGGAACAGGTCGATCTCCGCGGTGAGCGGACGGATCTGTGTGACCGAGCGACCGTCGATGCGGACCCCATCGTCGATGATGCGCTTGCGCACCAGCTTTTTGGTCAGCGATCGGATCGCACCCTTGATCTCGCCCTGACGCTCCGGGAAGCGCTCAGCGAGCTCCGCGATGATCTCGGCACCAGCGGTGTCGAGAGCCTCGTTGCGCTCAGACTTGGTCGTCTGCACGTTGGCGGCGGTCAGTCGATCGGTGCCGACCTCCTCGACGGCGGCGAAGACATCATCGGCGTAGTCCGAACTGACCGTGTAAGGCATCGGGGTGATCGGGCCGCGCTCAGCCACGAAGTCAGCAACGAGCTTGCGCTGCAGAAGGATGGCCTCACGGATCCAGACCTTGGAGGCCTCAAGTCCGGCGGCAAGGACGTCCTCGTCAACCTTGGGAGCGCCAGCGGCGTACATGTCGAAGCTGCCCTCGGTCCCACCGGCCTCCACCATCATGATGGCGATGTCGGTGTCGTCGGTGTCGCTCAGGGCGCGACCGGCGACCACGAGCTCGAAGGTCGACTCGTCGCCCTCTTGGAACGTGGGGTGCGGGATCCACGTGCCATCAGTCGTGTAGGCCACCCGGACGGCACCGATGGGGCCGTCGAAGGGGATGCCGGACAGCATCAGCGCTGCTGAGGATGCGTTGATGGCGATGATGTCGTGGGGGTTCTTCTGGTCAGCACCGAAGACGGTGCCAACAACGTGGACCTCATTGCGGAAGCCCTTCGGGAACGATGGGCGAAGCGGGCGGTCGATGAGCCTGCAGATCAGGATTGCCTGGTCTGAGGACTTGCCCTCACGACGGAAGAACGATCCGGGGATCTTTCCTGCGGCATAGGTCCGCTCCTCGATGTCCACGGTGAGGGGGAAGAAATCCGCCCCGTCACGCACGTGGCGGGCTGCAGTGGCGGTGGCGAGGACGATGGTGTCCCCGATCCGGGCCACGACAGCACCGTCGGCGAGCTGTGCGAGCTTTCCGGCCTCAAAGCTCAGGGTGCGGTCAGTGCCGCTGATGGGTCCTTCGACCCGAATGGCGTCTGCCATGTGATGATTCCTTTGTGTGAGGGGTGACCCCGCACCGGATCCCAGTGGTCGACCACCTTTGCTGCCCCGAATGGACAGGAGGTGACCGGCGACTGGCAGCCGACGGCGGGAGCACCCGTGTTATGACGATCCGTGCCCGACGGGGCTTGGATCGTCGCCTCGCTATCGGCGGATGCCGAGCTTGGCGATGATGGAGCGATAACGCTCGACGTCGTTGTCGCGGACATAGTCCAACAGGCGACGGCGACGGCCGATGAGCTTCATCAGACCCCTACGGGTGTGGTGATCGCCCTTGTGCACCTTCAGGTGCTCAGTGAGGTGGGAGATGCGATCGGTGAGCAACGCGATTTGGACGTCGGAAGAACCCGTGTCCGTGTCGTGCAGCCGGTTGTCCGCAATGATCTCCTGCTTCTCAGCCATGTCGTCGTCCTCTAGTGGATTGTGTACGGAGGGAACGGTCAGCAGCTACGCCACTGGCCACAGCGCCCGCGCCCAAGAGATGAGCCCGCGACGTGCGTTCTCCATGCTAGCAGGCGTAAGACCCAGATCTCGGGAGGTGCTGGCTCAGGTGTCGAAGTGGTCGGCGCAGAGGATCGCGGAGACTTCAATGTCCTGCTGCATCTGAGCAATGAGGTCACCAACGGAATCAAAGCGTTCCTCGTCTCGGAGACGTGCAAGGAACGAGACTCGTGCTGCATGGCCATACAGGTCGCCAGAGAACCCGATCAGATGAACCTCGACGAGCGGATCCGCCGACGCATAGAAGGTGGGCCGTCGACCGATGGAGATGGCTGCAGGCCAGCGTCCGACAGCGTCATCCTCGTAGAACCCGGCATAGATGCCCACCGCAGGCAGTGCCATCGCGTCGGGGACGTGAACATTGGCGGTAGGGCAGCCCAGCTCAGGTCCCCCTCGCCCGTCACCAGCGAGGACCGGACCACGCACCTGGTGAAGCCGGCCGAGCAGCACTGCGGCCTCGGCCACGCTCCCGTCAGCGATCAAGGTACGGATTCGGGTCGACGAGATCGGATCGCCGTCGGACTCGCCGAGCACGACGCCCTCGACTTCGAACCCGAGGGCATCCCCCGCCGCCCGCAGCAGGTCGACGTCACCGAGACGATCATGTCCGAATCGGAAATCCTCCCCCACGATGACCTTTGCGGCACCGAGCTGACCCACAAGGACATTGGCGATGAAGTCGTGCGCCGTCTCAAGGGCACGGGCAGAATCGAAGGGAATGACGGCCACCGTGTCGACGCCAAGGTTGTCCAGCAGCTCGAGGCGCTGGTCGAGATCGCAGAGCAGCAGCGGGGCATGCTCCGGTCGCACCACCTCAGCGGGATGGCGGTCGAACGTTGCGACCACCGAACGTAATCCTTTGGCCTTCGCCTCGCTGACGACTCGTCCGAGCGTCCGTTGATGGCCTCGGTGCACCCCGTCATATACGCCGATCGTTACGATCGATCCCGCAGGAGGCAGGGTGGGTTCTGTGGGAGCAAGAACGTCCATCAATCGTGAAACCTAGACGGTGGCCGACGGGTCGATGTCCGGGGCAGCTATCCGGCCTGGAGGACCACTGATGCGACCAGCATGCCGCCCTTGGGCTGATAGACGGCCAGCAGCGCTCCGGACCCATCGAGGATGGCCACCGGATCGCCGGAGGTAGTGAGGTGCTCGTCTGCCTCAAGCGACCGACCAGTGGCCACCCGAGCAGCTCCGTCCGCATCGACGACATGGATGGCGAGGTGCCGGAGCGCCTCCGCCGGAGAGAGAAGCACCGGGCTCGCGCCCGGCGATGCACTGTCGGTCTGCTCAGCGATGACCTCGAGGGTGGCAGCCTCTTTGATCCCGAAGGTTCCAACCGCTGTGCGGCGGAGCGTCAAGAGGTGCGCCCCGCCACCGAGGTTGCGCCCGAGGTCATCGACCAATGTCCGTACATAGGTCCCTGATGAGCAGATCACCGAAAAGCTCCAGATCATGGGGTCATCCGTCGGATCGACCGAGAAACGGTCAATCCGGACAGGTCGAGCCGCGCGTTCGACCTCGATGCCCTGGCGAGCCAACTCGTGCAGGCGAACCCCGTCAACTTTGAGTGCAGAGACCATGGGTGGGACCTGCAGGATGTCGCCGGTCAGTGCTGCAACTGCCTCCATCACCGAGCCTGCATCCAAGCCCTTCATGTCGTAAGTTCCGGTCACCTCGCCATCGGCATCAAGTGACGTCGTAGTGACCCCGAACACCAATGTGCCCTCGTAGCACTTGGTCGTGTCCTGCAAGAACCGAATCAGGCGCGTGGCGCGACCCATGCCAACAAGAAGGACTCCGGTGGCCGACGGATCGAGTGTTCCGGCATGTCCTGTACGGCGTTGTCGGAAGATCTTCCGGATGCTGGCCACAACGTCATGGCTGGTCGACCCTGATTCCTTGTCGACGACCACCAAGCCGGTTGGTCCGTCTGCCGACCCCCGCCTGGCCATCAGTCCTCGTCGGACGCGTCCGCCAGCCGGCGGAGCGCCTCATCGATCTTCGCCCCCTCAGTCACGCCGGGATCGACTGCGAAGTGGAGCTTCGGGGTCCGCTTCATACGCGCCTGACGCCCCACGAGAGCCTGGAGCGCTGGTCGACGCTGCTCGAGCGCCGCCAAGGCTTCGTCCGACAGCGAGCTGAAGTACACCGTGGCGTTCCGGAGATCAGAGAGTGTGTTGACCTCTGTCACCGTGGCCATGCGAAGCCGCTCATCAGCGTCGGCCAAGCGCTCAATCTCCTCCGCCAGGACCTGGCGGAGCAATTGGTTTATCCGTCTCGTCCTTGGATAGTCGGCCGCACCGCCATAGGCGCGATCACGGGGTCGTCCAGCCATCGCCCTAGACCCTCGGGATCTCGCGCTCCTCGTAGGTCTCGATGATGTCGCCTTCCTTGAGGTCCTGATAGTCGGTCAGGCCGACACCGCACTCGAAGCCCGTCTGGACCTCTCGCGCGTCGTCCTTGAACCGCTTGAGGGAGTTCACCGCACCCTTCCAGATGATGGTGCCCTCTCGCAGGAAGCGAACCTTCGAGCCACGAGTGATGGTCCCCTCTCGGACCATGCATCCAGCAATGGCCCCGACCCGCGGGATCCGGAAGACCTCACGGACCTCCGCTTCACCGGTAACAACTTCCTCATACTCCGGAGCGAGCATGCCGATCATGGCCGACTCGATGTCCTCAATGAGCTTGTAGATGATCTCGTAGGTACGAACCTCGACGCCATCGCCCGCAGCCATGTCCCGGCTCCGCTTGTCGGGTCGGACGTTGAAGCCAATGATCGTGGCATTCGACGCAGCGGCCAACTGCACATCGTTCTCGTTGATACCGCCGACTCCCCGACGAATGAACGCCAGCTTGACGTCGTCGCGCTCGAGCTTCTTCAGGCTTTCGGTGCAGGCCTCAAGTGACCCTTGAACATCGGCCTTGAGAACCACGTTGAGGGTGGCCGTCTCCCCTCGCTGAATCTGCTCGAAGATGTCCTCGAGTCGAGCTCCCGCGGCCGCTGCAACCGGGAGGTGTCCCGAGAGTCGCATCCGCTGAGCTCGGGTCTCTCCCAGCTTGGAGGCGTGAGCAAGGTCGGTGGCGGTGCGAACCTCATCACCGGCGTGAGGAGGCTCAGAGAATCCGAGCACCTGCACGGGAGTCGAGGGGCCAGCCGACTTGATCTGCTTGCCTTGGTCGTTGATCAACGCCTTGGCCTTGCCCCACGCCGCTCCTGCCACGATCGGGTCGCCGACCCGAATGGTGCCGCGCTGGACGATGATCGTGGCCACAGGACCACGACCGACCTCAAGGTTCGCCTCGAGCACTACGCCGCGGGCACGCCCGTCAACGGGAGCTCGCAGCTCCTCAATCTCGGCCACGATGACCAGCTGCTCGAGCAGGTCATCGATGCCGGTTCCCTGGAGCGCCGATACTTCGACAACAATCGTGTCGCCGCCCCACTTCTCTGCCACGAGCTGGTGCTCGGCGAGCTGCTGCAAGACGCGATCGGGATTGGCGTTCTCGCGGTCCATCTTGTTGACCGCCACGATGATCGGTACATCCGCCGCCTTGGCGTGGTCGATGGCTTCAACTGTCTGAGGCATCACGCCATCATCGGCGGCCACCACCAAAATGACGATGTCCGTCGCTTGGGCGCCTCGGGCGCGCATGGCGGTGAAGGCTTCGTGGCCTGGGGTGTCGATGAAGGTGATCGCGTGACCCTTCCATTCCACCTGGTAGGCACCGATGTGCTGAGTGATCCCACCCGCCTCACCGGCAACGACATTGGCGGAGCGGATCTTGTCAAGCAGGAGCGTCTTTCCATGGTCAACATGACCCATGACCGTCACCACCGGAGGACGCGGCTCGGACTCGACGTCCTCTTCCTCCTCCTCTTCCTCTTCGAAGAACTTGGCTAGGAGTTCAGCTTCCTTCTCTTCGCCCGGGTCGACCAGCCGGATCTCTGCGCCGAGCTCCGCCGCGAAGATCTCCATCATGTCGTCGGTGAGCGACTGCGTCGCCGTGACCATCTCGCCCTGCAGCAGCAGGAAGCGGATGACATCGCCGGCAGAGCGGTTGAGCTTTGCTCCGAGGTCGCGGGCTGTCGAGCCGCGCTCGACGATGATCTCGCCCTCGGGTACCGGTGCCGTCGACGGCACGTACTCGGTCATCTGCGTCGGCTCGAGCTCCTCGGTGTTGCGACGCCGGCGACGAGACCTGCGCTGAGGCGGACGCGGTCCACCACGACCTGGGGGGCCACCACGGCCCGCCGGGGGACCGCCAGGTCCGCCACCGAAGCCGCCGGGGCGTGCCCCACCAGCTCCTCCGCCACCTGGACCACCACCGAAGCCGCCAACACGCGGTCCACCAGTCCCTGCGAACCCGCCAGGGCGAGGACCACCGGGGCGCGGTCCGCCCGGACGGGCTCCCGCTCCTGCGGGGCCACCGGGGCGACGCGACCCAGGCGGTGGCGGAATGGGCTTGCCGGTGGCGCTCATCGGAGCACGACGAGGCGGCGGCGGAATGGGCTTGCCGGTCTCACTCAGCGGCGGACGCGTCGGCGCTGGCCTGCGCCCTGGGTCAAGCGGGTTTGGAGAAGGAGCAGGACGCGCTGCGGGAGGTGTGGCAGCCGTGGCTCCAGACTCGTCCACAGGGGCCACGGCAGCACCGGGCTCCTCGCTGACGACTGGTCGGGCGGGTGCGGGTTTCGGCGCCACGGGTCGGGCAGAGCTCACCAGGCGCTTGGGTGCAGCCTCAGTGGGCGTATCCACCACGGGCTGCTCGGGTGCTGGAGTATCCGGTACCGGCGTCGGTTCGGGCTCCTTCGTAGCCTTGGTGGGCTTGGCGGGCTCTTCAGGCTGGACGTCGCGACGCAGCCCGTCGGCATCGGCCTTGCGTCGGACTCGGTCGGCCTGTGCGTCCTCAATCGACGACGAGTGGCTCTTGACCCCGATACCAAGGCCCACGGCAAGATCAACCGTCTCCTTGTTCGTCAGGCCCAGCTCTCGTGCCAGCTCGTAGACGCGGATCTTCTTCGGCAAGGTTTCCTCTGTGTTTCACTCACACCACACGCCTCGACGGCGGCGGAACTTCTATTCTCACACATCCACACCGGAGTCCACGCCGAACAGGCTTGCCAGTCGCCCAACGAGGGCTTCCGGGTCCTGCTCGGGGGCGCAGCGCAGCGCCCTAGCAAGGGAACCTGATGTCACCGCCCGCTTCAGGCACAAGGCCCCCGGGCAGATCCATGCTCCCCTGCCGAGATGTCCCGATGCTGGCACGATTACCCCAGTAGGGCTCGTGCGCAGACGGATCATCTCCGCAGCCAACCTGCGACGCCGGCAGCCGACGCAGGTCCGCTCAGGCGCTACTGCTCTCCCTCATCGCTCACGGGTGACGCCTCCTCGGCGTTCGCCTCCTCGGACTCTGTTGGCTCGGACTCTGTTGGCTCGGACTCTGTTGGCTCAGAAGCGCCGGCGACCTCATCAGCTTCCGCTGACTCCGTCGCCGCAGCAGCAACCTTGGCGGCGACGGCGGCAGCTCCTTCGGTCTCGGCGGCCGTCGAGTAGTCGGCTGCGGTCAGCACGTCGCCACCCTCTGCCGGCTTCCAGACCTGGTTCCCAAGGTCGTCGACCACCCATTCGCCCTCAGCCCACTCCTGTCCCTCGAGGCCGGCCTCCTCCTCTTCGAGCTGAGTCTCGGACTTGATGTCGATCCTCCACCCGGTGAGGCGGGCGGCGAGACGAGCGTTCTGCCCCTCCTTGCCAATGGCCAGCGAGAGTTGGTAGTCGTTCACGATCACCGTGGCGGTTCCTGTGGTGTCATCGAGCCGGACCTCACGAACCCGGGCCGGAGCCAGCGCGTTCTGGATCAACTCGATCGGGTCGTCCGAGTACGGGATGACGTCGATCCGCTCACCCTTGAGCTCATTGGTGATCATCCGGACGCGGCTGCCACGCGCTCCAACGCAGGCCCCCACCGGGTCGACATGAGGATCATTCGACCACACGGCGATCTTGGTCCGATGACCGGGCTCCCTTGCCGCAGCCCGAATCTCGACAACGCCCGTCGAGATCTCCGGGACCTCGAGCTCAAAGAGGCGCTTCACAAGACCTGGGTGGGTCCGGCTCACGACGATCTGCGGGCCCTTGGTGGTCTTGCGTACTTCGACGATGTACGCCTTGAGGCGTGCACCGTGCTCGTAGCGCTCATAGGGCACCTGCTCCGCCTGAGGCATCAGGGCTTCCACCTTGCCAAGGTCGAGCAGCGTGTAGCGGTTGTCGGTCTGCTGGACGATTCCGGTCACGATGTCACCCTCGCGACCGGCGTACTCGTCGTACTTCATGTCCCGCTCGACCTCGCGGATGCGCTGCATGATGACCTGCTTGGCCGTCTGGGCAGCGATCCGACCGAAGTCCTCAGGTGTGTCATCCCACTCTCTGATCACATTGCCCTCAAGATCGAGTTCCTGGCCATAGACCTTGATCTCGCCGTTGTCAGGGTCGATGGTGACCACGGCCTCCTCGGCGGAGTCCGGTAGGCGCTTGTACGCAGCCACAAGTGCATTGGCCAGAGCGTCGAGCAGGGTATCGACGGAGATGCCCTTGTCCCGCGCTATTTGACCGAGGGCGTCGAGGAACTCGAAGTTTGTGCTGCTCATGGCATCGTCACCTTCTGTGAGGGGGTCTTCTTGGGGGTCTTGGTTTGCTTGGTCGGTCCACCACGTGAGGGTGAGGGCTTTGCCCCTCCGCCCCATGCGTAGATCGTCCGAGCCTTCTCGATCTGGTCGTACCGCAGGGTTACGGCTTCGGCACCGTCATCGGGGGCCACGACGATGCCGTCGCTACCAGCTTCGACGAGCTCACCCTCGACCCGTCGCCCGGGCAGGCTGTCAACGTCGGCCGAGGCCTTGATCGATACCGTTTCGCCGATGGCTGCGCTGAAGTGATCGGGGCGCCGGAGCTTGCGTTCGATACCCGGGCTCGACACCTCAAGGGTGTAGCGACCCTCGAACGGTTCATTGGCGTCGAGGTGCTCAGAGATGGCACGGTTTGCCTCGGCCAGCTGCTCGAGCGAGATCCCGCCATCCTTGTGGATTGTGACCCTGATCAGGGCTTTCGTGATCTCCACATCGTGCAGTGTGAGTCCGAGACTCTCGGTGATCGGGGTGAGTTCGACGACGAGGGCATCAGGCGTGGTCCCCATCTCTCTCACCTCCTCAAACAGCGAACTTCATCGGCACGGGCATCCAGACGACTCGGGCGCCAAATAGAAGAAGCGCGGGCCTCAGCCCACGCTCCAACCTTGGTACTCTCACCGACCGGACCGTCGTCCATAGTAGCACTCGTTCAGGGCTTGACGCCGGACTCGTCCCCCATTCGCTCCCGGATCCGCTCGATCTTCACCGCAGCGTGATTGGCATCGGCTCCCTTTGCGTCCAGCAGTGCAGCTCGATCTGCTGCAGCCTCGGCCTCAGCAGATGCATCGGCGGCGGCCAGTCGAGCCTCCACGCCCTCTGCCACCAACTTCTCTGCCTCATCGACCAGGGCCGCCACCATCTGGTCCTCCGGCACCACTCTGACGATCTTTCCTTGGATGAACAGATGTCCCTTCTTGCGACCCCCGGCGATACCAAGATCGGCGTGCTTCGCCTCTCCGGGACCATTGACGACGCATCCCATTACCGCCACCTGAATGGGCAGATTCCGACTCTCAAGGGCTGCTTGGGCTTCGGCGGCGATGGCAATCACGTCAACCTCTGCACGCCCGCAGCTGGGACAGGCGATCAGGTCAAGGCCGGTGCGCTCACGCAGGCCCAGCGCCTCGAGGAGCTGTCGACCCGCTCTTGCCTCCTCGACGGGATCCGCCGTCAGCGAATAGCGGATGGTGTCACCGATCCCCTCGGCGAGCAATGTGGCGATGCCGGCTGTTCCCTTGAGCAGACCAGCTGGCGGCGGACCAGCCTCGGTCACACCGAGGTGGAGGGGGTGGTCGAATCGCTCTGACGCGAGGCGGTACGACGCGATCATCAGCGGGACTGACGATGCCTTCACCGAGATCTTCACATCCTCGAAGCCAACCTCCTCGAAGTAACGAAGCTCGAGCTCCGCCGACTCAATCAGCGCCTCTGGTGTGGCTCCACCATGCTTGGCCGAGATATCCGGGTGCAGCGATCCGGCGTTCACGCCGATGCGGATGGGGACTCCACGGTCCTTGGCCTCAGCAGCGATCGACTTGATCTCCTCTGGCTTGCGCAGGTTCCCTGGGTTCAGCCGAAGGCCTTGGACGCCCGCCTCAAGCGCTGCGTAGGCCATCTCCTGATGAAAGTGAATGTCGGCGACGATTGGGACTGGCGAGCGGGGGACGATGTGCGCAAGACCCTCCGCCGCTGCCTCCTCGTTGCAGGTGCAGCGCACGATGTCTGCTCCAGCTGCCGCCAACTCGTAGATCTGCTCGAGAGTTCCCTCCACGTCCGCCGTCTTCGTCGTGGTCATCGACTGGACGGATACACGGGCATCACCGCCGATCTTCACCGAGCCGATCTGGATTTGTCGGGTTGGTCGGCGAGGGCTCAGGAGCTCTTGGGGGGTCTGCATGGTCCTAGTCTGCCCTGTTCGAGCACCCGACCTAGCGGAATGGGTTCGCCGCCGGGTGGGCGATGTCGAGATACATCGACGTCGATACCAAGACCAGGAGGAACGCCAGAAACGCGTACACCACCGGCATCATCTTCGTGACGTCAGCCTGGTAGCGCGGCCGACCCCGTCGCGTGCGCACCCACTCATAGGCGGCGATGGCCACATGCCCGCCGTCAAGCGGCAACATCGGAAGCATGTTGATCACTCCGATGAAGATATTGAGCGAGATGAAGACCTCGATCAACGGGAGCGCACCTGCATGCGCTGCCTGATCAGCGGTCCGCACCGCCCCGATGATGGATTCGGGGCGCCCCGACTGCGGAGAGGATGACGCCGAAGACCCCGTCGCGGTTGGGTGGGCCACTTGATTGGCGTAGTGAGTCAATCCGCTGGGAGAAAATAGGTGGATGATCCCAGTCACCGCTCCGCTGGTGGCCTGCGCAACAATTGACCCCGATTGCGTCAGCGCCGCCCATGGACCAAGACGGGAAGATCCCTCGGTCAAGCTCACTCCGAGATACCCCCTCGACGGTCCTGTCGTCGGGGCCAGTGGCTGGCCATCGATCGTCACCGTTCGCCCATCGATCGGTGTGACCGTCAGTTCTCTTTCCTTGCCGGCTCGCTCAACGGTGACCGTGAGCGGCCGACCCGATGAACGATGGACGACCTTGCTCATCTGGCTGCTCGAAGAGATCGTCTGCCCATCGATCGCCACGATCCGATCTCCAGGAGCGACACCGGCCGACTGAGCCGGCGTGGTCGCAGCTCCACCGAGGTCAAGAAAGGACGAAACGACCACGATCGATGGATCCGGGCGACCGATGAGCGCTAGTGCGCCGAAGGCCAACAGGAAGGCGATCACCAGGTGCATGGCAGATCCAGCCGAGGCAACGATGATCCGCTTCGGGAAAGCCTGGTTGCGATACGCCCGTGGCTCGTCCGAGGGATGTACCTCCTCAGCACTCGTCATCCCGATGATCCGGCAGTACCCGCCTGCCGGGATTGCCTTCACCCCATATTCGGTTTCACCCTTTCGGACGGACCAGAGGCGTGGACCGAACCCGACGAAGAACTCAGTGACCTTCATTCCGGATCGCTTGGCCGTGAGGTAATGGCCGAACTCGTGAAGCAGGACCATCACGATGATGGCGAGGATCACCAGCAGCAGGATGCCCCATCCCAGCATCACGAACACCACACTGACAACGGCGAGACCAAGCAGGAGACGCAAGGCGGCCGCTGCACCACTCATCGGTGATGCCCCTGGCTCACCCTGCTCCGCGGTCTCAATCTCGTCGGGGGCGTGCGTCGTCATCGGACCATTCTTCCTTGCACGATGGCCGCTGTGACGTCGCGGGCCGCCGAGTCCACGGCGAGCACGGTCGCCACGTCGACAAGGTCGACGGGCATGAACTGCTCCATCGCTTCGGCCACGACCTCGGCGATGCCCCGCCACGAGATCTGCTCGGCCAAGAAGGCTTCTACCGCTATCTCGTTGGATGCGCTCAGCCATGCCGGCGCCGAGCCCCCCACCCGACCAGCCTCGTAGGCCAAGGACAGGCAGGGGAAGCGCTCGCGGTCGGGAGGGAGAAACTCGAGAGCCATCGGCTGCGTCAGATCGAGCCCGCCAAACGCGACATCGAGCCGATCGGGGAACCCCAGGGCATAGGAGATGGGCAGGCGCATGTCAGGCATCGAGAGTTGAGCAATGGTGCTGCCGTCGACCATCTCGACCATCGAATGAATCACCGACTGCGGATGCACCACCACATCAATCTGTTCGATCGAAAGCCCAAACAGCGCCTGGGCCTCGATGACTTCGAGACCCTTGTTCATGAGCGTCGACGAGTCGACGGTGATCTTCGGGCCCATCGACCATGTCGGATGGTCGAGGGCCTCCTCCACCGTGATCGAGGCCAGTCGCTCTGCCGGCACATCACGGAAGGGTCCGCCCGAGGCCGTCAAGATCAGTCGGCGCACCTGCGATGCTGCCGCCTCTGGTGGAAGACACTGATGGATCGCGCAGTGCTCTGAGTCGACCGGGACGATCAGTGCACCCGGGGTCGTGCGCACCTGCGCCACCACTGGTGCGGCAGCGATCAGCGACTCCTTGTTGGCCAGCGCCAGTCGTCGGCCTGCGCGCAGTGCCGCCATGGTCACGGGAAGCCCAGCGAAACCCATGACCGCGTTCACGGCCACATCGGCACTTCCGGCAGCCACCTCGAGCCCCTCGGCGCCCGTCAGGATCTCGACCGAGCTGTCAATCCTCTCGGCCAGTATCCGACCCTGCTCCTCGGAGGCGAGGACGACCATGCGCGGCCGCCATGCCATGACCTGAGACACCAAGAGCTCCGAGCATCGTCCCGCCGACAATGCCTCCACCGCGAACCTCTCCCCATGATGCGAGAGGACGTCGAGGGTCTGGGTCCCGATGGAGCCCGTCGAACCGAGAACTGAGACCGTGGTCGTCATCGACCTCAGCCGAGGTGGAAGGCGCGGACCACGAAGTAGGTGGCGGGCAGCACGAAGAGCAGCCCATCGACACGATCCAGCAT
>Ga0194055_10001004_pt1 | contig 23044 bp, 19 predicted proteins | sample SepL449m_MetaG_FD_155482 | JGI IMG/M metagenome (GOLD analysis project Ga0194055, IMG submission 155482) | Anoxic zone freshwater microbial communities from boreal shield lake in IISD Experimental Lakes Area, Ontario, Canada - Sep2016-L442-9m | ecosystem: Environmental > Aquatic > Freshwater >... | reverse complement strand
GATGCTCCACCTCGGGAAGGAGGCCGATCTCCTTCCAGTTCACGCCGGGATCGACGTGCGGCGCGGGCCACGTGGAGGGGTCTTCCGCATACACGCGGCGGAGTTCCGCGGCGCGGGCCTTTCGCTCCTCGGCTGTCCGCTCGGGGCGAGGGGCAAGGCGTTCGGGAGGCTGCTGGGCCGAGGCCACTCCGCACCACGCCGAGGCCGTGACGAGCAAGACAACGAAACAAGAAATGCGACCACGCATATGTGAATACCTTGCGTTTGAGCTGCTGAAAGCCTAGCACATCAGCCAGTGACCTACAGTTCCCGCGAGAGCACCTCTTTCGGCGTCCAGCCGGCCTCCCGCAACTCGCGGATCGCCAGGCCGCCCGTCCGCTTGGCAAGCCGCTGGCCCGAGGCATCGCAGACGAGCGGCGCGTGGCAGAAGGCGGGGGGCGTCCAGCCCAGGGCCTCGTAGAGCAGGATCTGGCGGGCCGTGCTGGTGAGCAGATCGGCGCCGCGGACCACCTCCGCTATCTCCATCGCATGGTCGTCGGCCACCACGGCGAGTTCGTAGGCGGCGAGGTTGTCGCGTCGCCAGACCACGAAGTCGCCGAAGTCGACGCCGGCTGTCCGGCAGACGGTGCCCTGCAGGGCGTCGTGAAACTCGATGGTGCGTCCGTCGGGCACGCGGAACCGCCACGGCACGCCACCGGGGGCCGTGGCCCGCTCGCAGTGCGTCGGTCGCAGCGCCGGCGGAAAAGGAAAAGGTGCCTGCCACCAAATCTGGGGAATCTGGGAGGTTTCGTGCGGGGCGTTGGCGGCTTCTTCGACGTCGCGGCGGGAATGCGGGCTCGGGTAGATCGCATCGGCGGCCTCGAGGCGGCGCCACACCTCCAGAAACCAGGCAGCCCGTTCGCTCTGCACGTATGGGCCATGAGAGCCGCCCACGTCGGGGCCCTCGGTCCATTCGAGTCCGAGCCAGTGGAGGTCTTCGAACGCGGCGGCGGTGAACTCGGGCCGGCAGCGGGGGCCGTCGAGATCCTCGATGCGAAGCACGAGTCCGGCCCCGCGGGCCCGATCGGCGGCCATGGCGAACGTTCGCGCGTGCCCCGCGTGGAGATATCCGGTGGGTGTCGGGGCGATGCGTCCCCGGCGTCCCACGCCTACAGCAGCCACCAGGCGCCGGTCGCGAGCACGTAGGCTCCGAGGGCCAGGTTCGTGGCGGCGTGTACGGTAATCGCGTCGATAGGCTGGCGGGTTTTCCAGCACACCCACGTCACCGCGAAGAACCACACCACAGCCGCCACCGCCTCGGCCGGATGGCTCCCCACGGCGTAGAGGGCGCAGGTCGCGAGCACGGATCCTGTCACCGCGCCAAAGGGCACATACCAAAAGCTCTCGCGAATCACGAACCGCAGGAGGAACCCGCGAAGGAAGAGTTCCTCCACGATCGGCACCACCACGATCAGGCCAAGGCCGCGGAGCAGGAGGTAGGCCCAGAGCGAGTCCTTGTCGGCCCCGTAGAACTCGACGGGGTCGAAGCCCACCCGGCCGGTGTCTCCGGAGATCCACTTCCCGTCGCGCTGGAGCACCGACAACCACACCCACGGCACCACGAGCAGGATTCCGAGGATGGGAGGCCACCAGCTTGCCTTGCCGAGCCAGGCTCGGATTGAGGGCCAGGCTCGCCAGACCAGGAGAAGCGTCACCGCCACCCGGATCGCGTAGAGCACGGGGTAGAGGTCGTAGGTGATGCCCAGTGTGGCGGCGAGGCCCTTGCCCTCTCGGGAGGGCTCGATCAGTCCCAGCCCCAGGAACACGACCATCGGGGTCAGGCAGGCGCCCCAGGGATCGGAGGGGCCGTGATCGACCGGGGCAGGCTTTTGGGTGGCAGCGGTTGAAGTGGCAGCGGGGGCGTCTGTCATGGGGTTTGTTGTCAGCCAGGTGGTCCCGATCGGGAAACTCCGGCCAAAAACTCGCCGTCTGTCCCGTTTTTCCAGCCGCGAGTATATTCCCTCGGTTGTGTTTCCAAGGGCCGCCCGCCCGAGTTCCGCAAACCCAGCCCCTGGGCGGCCCATTCCCTCCGTTTTTCCCCGTAGAACGTGTATTCATGGACCTGACCAAGCTCCGCAACATGGGCATCTCGGCCCACATCGACTCCGGCAAGACCACGCTCTCGGAGCGGATCCTGTACTACGCCGGCCGCATTCACCGCATCCAGGAAGTGAAGGGCGGCGGCGACGGGGCGACCATGGACTACATGGACCTCGAGCGTGAGCGCGGAATCACGATCACCTCGGCCGCCACGAGCGTGCAGTGGGGCGACTGCGCGATCAACCTCATCGACACCCCGGGCCACGTGGATTTCACCGTCGAGGTGGAGCGCAGCCTCCGCGTGCTCGACGGCGCCATCTTGGTGCTGTGCAGTGTGGGCGGCGTGCAGAGCCAGTCGATGACGGTGGACCGCCAGATGAAGCGGTACAAGGTGCCGCGGCTCGCGTTCGTCAACAAGATGGACCGCACCGGCGCCAACTACGAGCGCGTGGTGGGGCAGCTCCGCGACAAGCTTGGCTGTGATGCGATCCCGATGCAGATTCCGATCGGCAAGGAAGACAAGCTCCAGGGCGTGATCGACCTCGTCGCCATGAAGGCCGCCTATTTCGACGGCGACAACGGCGAAACCGTCCGCATGGAGGAGATCCCGGCCGACTACAAGGAGAAGGCGGCCACGGCCCGGCAGCAGATGCTCGAGGGCCTGTCGATGTACTCCGACACCCTCATGGAGAAGATGCTCTCCGAGGAGCCGATCAGCGACGACGAGATCCACGCCGTCGTGAAGGCGGCGGTTCACAACCAGAGTATCACTCCGGTGTTCTGCGGCTCGGCCTACAAGAACAAGGGCGTGCAGTTGCTGCTCGACGCCGTCGTGCGGTATCTGCCCAACCCGCTCGAGCGGAAGGTGACGGCCAAGAACTGGTCCAAACCCGACGAGAGGCTCGACCTCGAGCCCGATCCGAAGAAGCCGCTCGTGGCGATGGCCTTCAAGATCGTGGACGACCCCTTCGGTCAGCTCACGTTCATGCGGCTCTATCAAGGCACGCTCACCAAGGGCGAGGCCTACATCAATCAGCGCACGAGCCAGAAGCAGCGGTTCAGCCGTATCGTGCGGATGCATGCCGACAAGCGCGAGGAAATCGACACGGCCGAGGCCGGTGACATCGTGGCCGTGATGGGCGTCGATGCGGCGAGCGGCGACACCTACTCCGCCGATGCGAAGTACTGCACGCTCGAAAACATGTTCGTGCCCGAGCCGGTGATCAAGATGGCGATCACGCCCACCAACCGCGAGGGTCTCGACAAGCTCGGCAAGGCCCTGCAGCGGTTTACCCGCGAGGATCCCACGTTCCGCGTCGCCACCGACGAGGAAACGGGCGAAACGCTGATCGCGGGCATGGGCGAGTTGCATCTCGACATCTACGTCGAGCGGATCAAGCGTGAATACAAGGTCGAGGTCGAGGTGGGTGCGCCGAAGGTGAGCTACCGCGAGGCGCCCACCCGCGGCACGCCCTACGACTACAAGCACAAGAAGCAGACGGGTGGCTCGGGTCAGTATGCCCACATCATCGGGCACCTGGAGCCGCTGCCGGAGGAGTCGACCGACAACTTCATCTTCGAAGATGCCGTCGTGGGCGGACGCGTGCCCCGCGAATACATCCCGTCGGTGGAAAAGGGTTTCCGCGCCGTGCTCAACAAGGGTCCGATCGCCGGCTTTCCGATCGTGGGCGTGAAGGCCACGCTGGAAGACGGCTCGTATCACGACGTCGACTCCAGCGACATGGCCTTCCAGACCTGCGCCCGGGCGGGCTTCCGCGAGGCCTTCCTGGCCACGAAGCCAGTGCTGCTCGAGCCGATCATGAAGATGGAGGTGGAGGTGCCCGCCGACTTCCAGGGTCCGGTGACAGGCGAACTCAACAAGCGTCGCGGCCTGATCATCTCGACGGAGACCGTGGGCAACGCGTCCACGATCATCGCCGAGGTTCCGCTGGCCGAGACCTTCGGCTACTCGACCGACCTGCGCAGCATGACGCAGGGCCAGGGCGTGTTCACGATGGAGTTTGCGAAGTACCGGCCAACGCCGGGCAACATCCAGAAGGAAATCGTGGAAGAGCGGAAGAAGGCGGAACTCGCGGCCGCCAAGTAGCACAGGCCCACGTAGCACAGGTTTTCAACCTGTGTGCTGAGTAGCCGCATGTCTCCGAAACGTAGCCGCAGGTTGGTAACCTGCGGTGCATCCCACCCCGGCCTGCTTCGGGTGCAGGTTGCCAACCTGCACCTACTCATGCATAGGTTTTCAACCTGTGTTCTCACGTAGCACAGGTTTTCAACCTGCGTTCTGGGTAGCCGCAGGTTGGTAACCTGCGGTGCATCCCACCCCGGCCTGCTTCGGGTGCAGGTTGCCAACCTGCACCTACGAATGCACAGGTTGAAAACCTGTGCTACTGGAAAACCTGTGCGACTGGCTGGCTCGCGGGTCTGGCGGCCGTTACGCTGCTGGTATGCGTCTGTGCGTCGCCATCGTCCTGCTGCTCACAGCCCTTCCGGCGGCTGCCGGCGACGAACCGCCTGCGACCCCGGGCCGCCCCACGATGCAGCAGTTGCCATCAGCCGCGTCGCTGGAGGCTCCGCCGACGGCCCGCGAACTGGTCGATGCCCGGGCTGAGTTTGAGCGTCGCTATCCGGGCATTCTCGCCCGCGGGCGGACGACCGCAGGGGCCACGGTGATTGCCGATGTGTTGATCGAGGCGGCTGCCTCCGAGGAGGATCGCGACGTCAAGTGGCTGATGCTCGCGGAAGCTCGGCGGATGGCGGTGGTTTCGGGCAACGCCGCATCGCTCGACCGGGCGATCGTGCTAGCGTCGGCTACGTACGACTTCGATGCCGACGAGGAGGAATACCGGTCGCTCAAGGAGATCCCGGTGCGGCTGCTGGCTCCGCAGCGGGCCGCCTCGTTTGCGGAGGTGGCCGAGAAGGTGGCGGGTCGTGCGGAGAGTGACGGCCGCCGCGACCTCGCGATCATGTCACTCAATCTCGCCGTGCGCGGGTGGCAGCGTGCGGGTGCGATCGATGCAGCGCGGAAGGCCGCCATCCGCCACGACGAGTTGATCGTAGGGCCGTGACGGTGCCCACCGTCTCCTCGTAGCCCAGGTCCTTCGTAGCACAGGTTGGCAACCTGTGCCGACCCGTAGCACAGGTTGGTAACCTGTGCCGAATCAGCGATGGCCTTGAGGCTCGGGGCGGTTGGTTGGGTGATGGGGCGGGTTTTGGCCGCGCCCCACGCCTTACGGCGTTGGGCTTCTACGTTGGGCGCTACGTAGCTTGGGCCCACGCGACCATTTCGGCGATGTCCTCTCGCGTCGTCTGCGGGTGGCGGAAGCCCGCTGCGAGGATGCCGATTCCACGGCTGCTCAGAAAGGTCAGCAGGCCCTGTCCTACGAATCCCCTCGCTCAGGCGACGAGCAGGTGCGTGCGGCGCTTGCGGTCGCGTTACTGGTAGTAGTGCGAGTAGTTCATGTACGTCGCACGGTGACCGGTGGCACGGATCGACTCGTCGATCTGCCGTCCGCTGGTGTCGCGGCCGATCTGCTGTACCTGGTTTTGCAGTTTCGACATTTGGCGGCGCTGCGTCTGTTGCTCGACCTGCTGCTGCTGTTGCTGGACCTGCGGTTGCACCATCGTCTGGTAGATATTCTGGTTTTGCATCGGGTTGTAGCCCTGTTGCTGGAGTTGCATGTAGGGGCTGACCGTCGGCCTTCGGTAGGTGCTATTTGAGAAGGGAAGTTCGGCACTACCTCCGCCACCGCCCGTTCGGCCAGCGGAGAAGGTCGACCGAGCGGGTTGGGCCTGAGCCGCCGCGCCCCCCAAGGTCAGAATCGCGAACGATCCCAGGGCGATAACGCATGTCGAAGTCGTAAAGCGGATGGGAAACGTGCTCATGACTAGCTTGCCTTGCATTGTTTTCGACACCGAAGTTCTCAGATGGATTCTACCAGTTCGTGCTCAGTTGCCGCTCGTCTTGGGCATCGCCGCCTCATACTGCCCGATCACCTGATCCATGAGGCCCTTGATCGCAGCCTTCATGACCGGCTTGTCGTGGATCCAAGTGGCCACATCTTCGCCGTAGGCGAGGTAGCCGTCACGCAGCCATACCGGGGCTTCTGTCAGCAGCCAGGCCCGGAAGAGCAGCCATTGCGGGTTGTGGGCACCGTAGACTTCGCGAGCCACCCAGCAAGCACCGAAGTTAGGATTGAAGCCGAACGGGAACCGGTTGATCTGCTGCACGAGGCTCGTGCCGAGCAGAGTGAATCCGAAGATCCGCTCGAAGGGGGCTGTGATCTTGCCAATAATCGAATCGAAGGCGATCCACTGGTCCTGGGCGATGAACACGCGGTCGCCCGGGAGCAGCTGGTAGTTGGTGGCGGTCGAGCCACCCTTCATGATTGCATCGATATCGACCGGGAGCACCTGGTCGCAGCCCACGCCCGACGGAGCCGGCCGCGCAATCCAGATGTCCTTGCTGGAAAGCCGGGAGAGGCCGCTGATCTGGGAGATCGCATCGAGCACGGTCTCGTTGCCCGTCACCGGGAATCTCGCGATGTTGTCGCCGAAGCCCGCCCCTTCCGTCACCACGTAGTAGACCTTGGAGTTGTAGGCAAACACGTCGATGCTCACGAGCGGTGCGTCGAGGAACTGGCCGAGATGCTTCTCGATTGCAACCTTCGCTTCGTCGAGCGTCAGGCCGGTCACAAACACGCTGCCATAGGTTCCTAGATTGATTGTGCCATCGGGGCCCACGAGGTGCTCGCCGGCGATCTGCTGCTGGCCGGCGGCCTGAGCGAGGGTGAGCGACACCTGCGGTTCCTTGAGCACCCGCTTGAGGTGCTTGAAGACGGCGTCTTGCGCCTCTTCGAGCGAGGCATTGCCCACCATCACTTTGCCGTAGGAGGGGCCGAGGTCGAGCATGCCGCCCGGTTCCACCACGTAGAGCCCGTTGATCGGCTGCTCGAGGAGCGTCCCCTCCACGATCACCTGCAGGGTGTCGAACGACTGAATCTTGAACGGCGGCTTCGGCACTACGCGGAGGGCGTCGATCAGGAGGATGTCTGGCGGCTCGATCACGTAGGCCGGAAGCGTCACCTTGGCGAGTTCCTTCGCCGGCATCCGGCCTGGTTCGGGCGGGCACTGGGCGTCGAGCATCACCTGCTGGGTCGTATTCCGTTGCGGGCGGCCGTATATGTTGCAGCCGGTCAGTTGGAGGAGCATCGCGGCCACGGCCAGCGACCGGGCGACTGGGCCGGTCACAAACCGCCTGTCCCGACGGACTGGCAGTTGCAGTAGGGCGGTCTTCCCACAGGATTCATGATTCTTGATCCGGGCCATGGCACACTCCTTACGACCGGTACGGTCACTCCGGTCGGTTTTATCGGCACAGTCCCCCGTCAAACTTTGCCCTTCCTTCCGCCAGGGTAAGAAATCCCGGCCCCCGGTTTCTCGGGGAAACGCTCCAGTCGCGGGAAATATGCCTCGGCGGGAGTTAGACTTTTGCGGTGGATCGTTTGAAATTCCTGGTCTGTGCCGCGTCCTGCGGCACCGACGGGAACGGAGTTCGCGCGTTGCCCGTCATGCCCATCTTGCCCAAGCAGCGAGACCTGTTTCCGGCCGACCTCTTTGAAGGTGATCCGGAGGGTTTACTGGAGTCAGGTTCCGCCGCGTGGGTCGCCTTCTACACGCTGGCTCGACGTGAGAAGGACCTCGCGAGGCGATTGGAGGCTCTTAAGATCCCGTTCTACGCGCCGCTCGTCAGTCGCAGACTTTCCTCAGCGGGTGGCCGCGCTCGCACCTCCTGGGTGCCACTCTTCCCAGGCTACGTGTTTTCACTCGTGGATGACGAGCAGCGGCGGACGGCGCTCGCCACCAATACGATCTCTCGCTGGCTTTCCGTTCCCGACCAGCGAATGCTTGAGGGCGACCTCAGGGGCATCAAGCGGCTCATCGACAGCGAGATGCCACTCACGCCGGAGGCGCGGCTCGAACAGGGACAGCCTGTCCGGGTGCGAAGCGGGCCCCTGCGGGGCATGGAGGGCACCGTGGTTAGCCGGAAGGGTGAGCAGCGGCTTGTGGTCGCCGTGCGATTTCTGAATCAGGGTGCCTCGATCGAAATGGAAGACGTTGATCTGGAGCGGCTGTGATGCCGGGCATGAACGCCACATGAATATTCCAAATCCGAAGTCGCCGATTACGTTCCGCCGCATCAATCGGCGGGTGATGCGACTTGCCGTTGTGCACGCCCTGCTGTTCGTCGCGGCCTACTTCCTGGCGTGGTTCACGAGAAACGATTTTACGATTCAGGAATCGTGGTTAAGGGTCTACCTGTCCACCGTTGTGGGTGTTGCGGTTGCCAAGGTGGTGATCTTTTACCTCGCGGGCCTCTGTCACGTCTCGTGGGGCCGCGTGGCCTTTGGAGACCTTACGAGCCTCGTGTGGGCGTCCACGCTTTCGATGCTCGTCTTCGCTGCCGTGGACAGCCTGGTGCTCTCGACCGGCTGGACAGGCATTCCGCGGGTTCGCCGCAGCGTGATCCTGCTCGACTGGGGCACCACGATCATGCTGGTGGGAGGCATGCGAATGCTCTGGCGAAGCATTCGCGAGGAACTCAAGCCGCTCTGGTCGAGTCAGGATGTCACCACCGCGATCATCGTGGGCGCCAACGCGTCCGGCGAAATGATTGCCCGCAGTCTCTCGTCCGGCTCCAGCAACCCTTACATGATCGCGGGGTTTCTCGACGACGATCCCGAACTGAAGCATTCACGAGTCGCGGGGCACGAGGTGCTGGGAAGCATCGACTCCGTCGCAAAAGAGGTCGCCGGGCATCGTGTCGACGAGGTCGTCGTACAGTCCGGGTTGCTCACCGGCAAACGGTTTCGGAAACTGATCGACGACTGTCACGATGCGGGAGCAAACGTCAAGGTGCTGCCGGGCATCGACGAACTCATGAGTGGTCAGAGCGATCTGTCGCACGTCCGGCTCCGCTCGGTGGAGATCAAAGACCTTCTCCGTCGCGAACCGGTTCAGCTCGACGACACCGCGATCCGTGTTCTCGTCGAGGGTCGCACGGTGATGATCACCGGTGCGGGCGGGTCGATTGGGTCAGAGATCTGCCGCCAGGTGCTGCGGTTCAATCCGAAGAAACTGCTTCTGGTCGAGCGAGCCGAAAACTCGCTCTTCTTGATCGAGCAGGAACTCGCCCGCATGGAGCCCAGGCCGGCCTTTGAGCCGCTGATCGCCGATGTCACCGACGAGGCTCGGCTTGAGCAGATCATGGTTGCCCATCAGCCGGAGGTGATCTTTCACGCCGCGGCCCACAAGCACGTGCCGATGATGGAGTGGAATCCTGCTGAGGCGATCAAAAACAACGTGTTCGGTACGCGGCTGCTGGCGACGATGGCTGATCGGCACGGCGTCCGCGAGTTCGTGGCCATCTCCACCGACAAAGCGGTGAATCCCACGAGTGTCATGGGCTGCTCGAAGCTCCTTGCCGAGCGGTTCGTGCAGGCCCTGTCAGCGACGTCGCGGACGAAGTTCATCGTGGTCCGGTTTGGCAACGTGCTGGCAAGCAACGGCAGCGTGGTGCCGATCTTCCAGGAGCAGATCCGCCGCGGCGGTCCGATCACCGTCACCCACCCGGGCATCGAGCGGTATTTCATGACGATCCCTGAGGCATCGCAACTTGTGCTGCAGGCGGCCACGCAGGGGGAGGGAGGCGAGATCTTTGTGCTCGACATGGGCGAGAGCGTGAAGATCGTGGACCTGGCCCGCGACCTGATCGCTCTTTCGGGCCTCGAGCCAGACGACATCGAGATCATCTACACCGGCCTGCGGCCGGGCGAGAAGCTCTTTGAGGAGCTCTACTTCGACGACGAGCGGCGCGTCGCCACCCGCCACCCAAAAGTGTTCTGTGCGATGCACCGGCCTGCTGAAATCGCGGCCGTCGAGTCTGTTTTCGAGGACCTCGCCGAGGTGCTTGAGGAAAAGCCGGAGGTGGTCCGGGCACGGCTCCGCGACCTGGTTCCAGAGTATGCTGACGGTACGGAGGGGCAGCCGATCGCCACCGTGCGCCGCACCCACGCTAAGTAGTCTGTTGTGAGCCCGCCGATGAAACGCGACGTTTTTCAGATGATTCCCGAAGTTCATGCCAGCGGCGATCCTTCGAAGCAGGGGATCCGCGTGCCGTTCGTCCGTCCGGCGCTCCCGGCCGCGGAGTCGCTGCAGCCGGCGTTCGATGACATCATCCGTAGCGGTCGGCTCACGAAGGGGCCGTATTGCGAGCGGCTCGAGCAGGCAGTCGCGAAGCGGCTCGGGGTGCGGCACGCCGTAGCGGTCAGCAGTTGCACCGTTGGTTTGATGCTCGTGTACCGGGCGCTCGATCTCGCTGCAGGGAGTTGTCGGAGTCGGCGGTCGTTGCTCGATCCGTGTGCTGTCGCCTCGATGGAGCCGCTCTCGCGGTTTGGCGTGGCCCGCACCGGCACCCGCACTGAGCCGCTCGGCGAGGTGGTGATGCCGAGTTTCACATTCCTGGCCGCGGCGGCTGCGATTGTCTGGAACAACCTCCGCCCCGTGTTCGTCGAGGTGGACCCCCGCACAACCAACGTCACGCCTCAGGTGATTCGGTCTGCGATCACCCCAAGGACGGTTGCCATCGCCGCATGCCATAACTTTGGAAATCCCTGCGACATTCCCGCTCTCGAGGCAGTGGCCAACGAGCACGGCCTTCCGCTGGTGATCGACGCGGCCCACGGGTTCGGGGCGAGCGTCCACGGCCGGCCGGTCGGGGCCGGGGCCACGGCTCAGGTGTTCAGCCTTTCCCCCACAAAGCTGCTCGTCGCGGGCGAAGGGGGCATCGTGGCCACCAACTGCGACTGCCTCGCCCACTTCATTCGGCTGGGCCGCGAGTATGGCAATGACGGCTCGTACGACGCACTTTTTCCGGGCGTGAATGGCCGGATGCCGGAGTTGAGCGCGGCCACGGCGCTGTCGTCGCTGGAGATTCTCGATCAAGTCTCCGACCGGCGCAACGAACTGGCGGCCCTCTACCGCAAGGAACTCTGCGAACTTCCGGGCATCGGGTTCGTGGAGACGATGCCGGGAGCGAGATCAAGCCACAAGGATTTTTCGATCACGATCGATCCCACGAGGTTTGGGATGACCCGCGATGCCCTTCGTCGGGCCCTCGCGGCCAAGGGGATCGAGACGCGTGCTTACTACGATCCGCCATGTCACCGGCAGACCGCCTACGAACACTTCCACGACCGGATGCGGCCGCTTCCCGTCACCGACACGCTGTCGGCCCGCAGCCTATCGCTGCCGATTGGCGCCCAGGTAGACGAACGCATCGTCTGCGAGGTGTGTGACGTGATCGCAGACGCGAAGCAGGTGGCGTGACGGCCTGGTTTCCGTTCGCCTGTTGGGCGGCCTGGTTTCTTGTGGCTGCCGCAGTCGCGTCGGTCGCGACCGAGTGGCTCGTCGGTTGGGCGAGCGCTCGAGGCGTCATGGATCGTCCCAACGAGCGGTCGAGCCACACGCGGGCCACGCCCCGCGGCGGCGGGATTGCGATCGTCGCGATCGCCGCCTGGGCGGTGATCCTCGCCACCGTGCTCTGGCCGGAGGCGCGGTTTCGATTGGCAGGGTTTCTCGTCCCGGCGCTCGCGATCGCAGCGGTCAGCTGGCTCGACGATCTGAAGCCCCTCCGCAACCGAGTGCGGTTCGGCGTGCACCTGGCCGCTGCAGCGGCTGCAACCGCCGTGCTCGGGCCGGTTCGAAGTGCCGACCTCGGCAGCCTCGGCACGTTTGATCTTGGCGGTGCCGCCTGGCCGCTCACGCTCCTCTGGATTGTGGGTATGACGAACGCCTTCAACTTCATGGACGGTATCGACGGCATCGCCGGCATCACGGGGGCAGTGGCCGGCGTGGCAGTTGCTGCCGCGGCCGGATGCCTGGGTGTGGAACCAGTTGCGGCGGTGGGATTGGCGTTTGCCGGAGCATCGATTGGATTCCTGACGTGCAACTGGCCCCCGGCCCGAATCTTTATGGGCGATGTGGGGAGTGCTTTCTGCGGTTTCGTGATCGCCGTTCTGCCCTTGCTTGGCGCAGCCGCTGTTACATCGATGCTTACAATGATCACCGCCGTCGCCATGTGGCCATTCATCTTTGACACGGCGTTCACGCTCTGTCGCCGGACGGCGAAGCGGGAAAACATCTTCAAGGCCCACCGTAGCCACCTCTACCAACGTTTGGTAATCGCGGGCTGGTCGCATCGTGCCGTGTCGAGTCTCTACGGCGGCCTCTCAGCCGTGGCTGCAGCCGTGGCGCTCGCGCCGCTTTGTGACGCCGCCCTCGCCCGCACCGCCACCACGCTCGCTGCCGCCACGATCGCCGTCGGCATCGCCCTCCTTCTTGCCCTCGTCCATGTGTCCGAAAAAGCCGAGGGCCGTAAGGCCCCGGGCGCGTCTGTATAAACCCTGCGTCATCCCAATCGATACCACTCCTTTTTCGCCGCCCGCCGCCCCCACGACCCTCTACGCCCGCGTCGTCAAGCGTTTGCTCGACCTGTTCGCCTCCGCGTTCCTCCTTGTCCTGCTTCTCCCCCTCATGGCCCTGGTTGCGATCGCCGTTCGCCTCGTCCTCGGCCCGCCCGTCCTTTTTCACGACGACCGCGCCGGTCTTGGGGGGCGTCTAATTCGTGTCGCCAAGTTTCGCTCGATGTCGCAGGTCACGGACGCCTCCGGAGCCCTGCTGCCGGATGCTGAGCGACTAGGCTGGTTTGGTCGATTCCTGCGTCGCACGAGCCTGGATGAACTCCCACAACTATTCAGCGTGGTGGCCGGCGACATGAGCCTGGTCGGCCCGCGGCCCTTGCCGATGCGCTACGTGCCCCACTACAGCGCCCGCCAGGCGGGCCGACTACTCGTTCGGCCTGGAATCACCGGCTGGGCTCAGATCCACGGCCGTAATGCCGTGAACTGGCCGGAGCGACTGGAATACGACGCCCGGTACGTCGATATGCTCGGCCGGCCTTCGGCCTGTCTGACCGATCTCTGGATTGTCGCCTCGACGGCGTTTCAAATAGTGTCTCAGGCATTCACGGGCCGCGGTATCGCCGCCCCTGGATCCGCGACGATGCAGGAGTTTACCCCATGACCGCATCCGTGCCCGACGCAATCGCGTCCGCAATCCGCACCGTCCTTCACGACACCGGCCGGTCGGCCAGGGAGGTGGAACCATCGATGCTGCTCGCCACCGACCTCGGCCTCGACTCCCTCGACCTTGCCCAAACGATCGTGCTGCTCGAACGGTCGCTGGGCGTCGATCCATTTCGGGCTCCGAGCGGCTCACGCCCGGCGATCCGCACCGTGGGCGATTTGATCTCCATTTACACGGAAGCCCTCGCGCCCACCTCCAACAAGTCCTGAGGAAGCCCAACGGCGTAAGCCGCGGGGCCTGCCAGAGTCACCATCACACGCCTGCTCAAGATGACGACACTCGACCTTTCCCGCGTCCACGCTGAAGCAACCGCTCCGCACCGGCTTGCGGTGGCGGTCCGCGAACTCGCAAGGCGGTCGCCGGATGAAACCGCGATCGTCGCCGCGGCGGGAGGTCCCGATCGTCGCCGGATCAACTACGCATCCCTGGCTGCAATGGTGGGCCGTTTCGAGGAGGCGGTGACTGCTGCCAGCCCGGTCGGAGTCGTCGTGCGGGCGAGGAAGGTGGAATCGCTCGTGGCGATCGCGGCAGCCTGCGGTGCCACAGGCGTGCCGGTCGCCTTGCTGGCCGACGATGCCCGCGATCTGGCGGGGGAACTCCGGGACTGGGCCGTGGTGGACGATTCGCTTGCCATTCCGTCATCGGGCCAGTCGAGGCCGAGCGGCTACGAGGAGGGGCCGCCGCACGTGGTGGTGGCCACGTCGGGCACGAGCGGGCCGCCAAAACTTGTGCAGAGGACGTGGGATGCCGTCCTCGCGGCCGCCCGGCTCGCCGAGCAATGGCACGGCCTTGGCTGGCTTTTGGTGTACGACGCCACACGATGGGCCGGCATCCAGGTCTGGGCGCAGTCGCTGCTCACGGGTGGGAGGCTGGTGGTGCCGGCGCTACGAGATCCCGACACGGTTGCCCGGGCGATCGTCGATGAGCAGGCAGCCATCCTTCCCGCCACGCCAACGCTCCTTCGGCGGCTGCTCACATCGGCCGACCGAAGTCTGCTGACGCAGGCGAAGCTCGCCCGGATCACGCTTGGCGGCGAGGCGGCCGATGGCCCGCTGCTGGAGCAGGCCAAGGAGGCTTTTCCCGGCGCCCGGATCAGCCACGTGTATGCGACCACGGAACTGGGCGAGGTGTTTCGGGTGACCGACGGTCGGCCCGGGTTTCCAGCGGCGTGGCTGGGCCGAGAGATGCCTGGCGGCATCCGGCTTTCAACGCGGCGCGACGGCGAGTTGCTCGTGCAGTTGTCTCGCGACTCCACCGACGTGGCCACGGGCGACCTCGTGGAACTTCGTGGCGACCGCTACGAGTTCAGCGGACGGCGGAGCGACGTAATCGTGGTGGGCGGAGCGAAGGTTTTGCCAAGGCGGGTCGAAGACCTGCTACGGAGCGTTGCGGGTGTCGCCGAGGCTCGGGTCTACGGACAGCCAAGTGCGATCACCGGCGAACTGGTTGCGGCGGAGATTGTGCTTGTTGATCCGTTGCCGGAGGGGCAGACCCCTGAAAGTATTCGCGCCGCCGCCCTCGCCGCGTGTCGTGGAACCCTCGATCCTCACGGCGTGCCCCGAATCCTCGACATCGTCTCCCGGATCAAAACCACCTCGGCCGGCAAAACATCCCGCCGTCCCGTCGCCACCACCACCCCGTAGCACAGGTTTCCAACCTGCGCACCCCTTTCGCCGACCATCTCATCCTTGTCCTCATCTCCCGTCTCACTCATCTCCGGCGGTTCGCGTGGCCTCGGCTTCGCCATTGTCGAATCGCTGCTGGCCCGTGGCGATCGCGTGGCTACGTTCTCCCGCTCTGGCTCGCCTGCCCTGTCGGCGCTTGCCGCCACCCATCCCGATCAACTTCACACCGAGCAGATAGACGCCAGCGACTCCGCTGCGATCCAAGCCTTCGTGAAACGCACCGCTACCCGCTTCGGCCGTGTCGATCACTGTATCGCGAATGCGGCCATCGCCCACGAGAGCGTGCTGGCGACCACGCGAGACGATCAAATTGATTCCATGCTCGCGGTGAACGTAAAGGGATCCATCGTCCTCGTTCGCGAGTGCGTTCGGCAGATGCTCGTCACTTCCTCAGGCGATCGTTCGGTGACCCTCATCTCCTCCGTGGTCGCAGAACGCGGATCTCCCGGCCTCTCGGTCTATGCCGCCACCAAGGCAGCGCTGGAGGGCTTCAGCACCAACCTCGCCCGTGAACTGGGTCCACGAGGGATCCGGGTCAACGCGGTGGCGCCGGGGTTTCTGGAAACCGATCTCTCAGCCCCGTTGTCGCCCGAGAACCGTGCTCGGATCGCCCGTCGCACGGCGCTCGGCCGGCTCGGGTCGGCCACCGACGTCATCGGATTGATCGCCTTCCTCGCGAGTCCGGCGGCGAGGTTCCTCACCGGCCAGGTGGCGGCGGTGGATGGCGGGGCCTGACGGACGGTATGACCGTCACGAACGCGAGTGCCGCCGGGCGTCGTTTTCCGGAAGTGAGCAGGTTTTTTGTGGTATTCTTGAGCATTAGACAGGTTTCTCCGCTCCGCGATTGCCGGCCACCGACGGGAACGGAGTGCAAAAGCAACGAACCCCCCAAATGATGGGATCCTCAAGGTGCCGGCCCGGGTTCGATCCCCCCGGCGACTGTCGGCGGATTTTGATCGTCGGTGCCGGCGGATTTGGTCGCGAGGTGCTTGCCTGGGCGCGCGACGCGTGGCCCGACCACGCCGATCGGATCGCGGGTTTTCTCTCGGATGACCTTCGATGCCTCGACAACTACTCGACGGGAGTCGCCGTCGTCGGACCGGTGGCGGGCTATGCCAAGCAACCCGGCGACTATCTCGTGTTCGGCATCGGGGTGCCATACGTGAGGCGTCGCGTTGCCGAAGCTCTGATGGAACTTAACGCATCGTTTTTGACACTTGCGCACCCGACAGCTGTGATCGCCGCGTCTGCTTCGATCGGAGAAGGGTCAGTCGTCTGCCCTTATGCGATTCTGAGCGATTCCGCTCGCCTGGGAAGGTTCGCCCTGGTGAACTACCACTCATCTCTCGGCCACGACGCCGTTGCAGGCGACTTTAGCGTGCTGTCGCCCTACGCGACCCTGGGAGGGAATGCGGCGATCGCCGAAGATGTGTTCCTGGGCTTGCATGCGTCGGTTGGGCCCGGCAAGTCGATCGGCGCCCGATCGAAGATCAGCGCGAACTCGGCGGCCCTGAGTCAAGCACCGCCCGACTCCCTCATCTTTGGCGTGCCAGGTCGCATTGCACTGCGGCTCGAAACCACGTGATGTGCCAAATCATGACCGGGGGCACGGTTATCACCCGAGGGCTGAGAGTTCGTTGGCCCACGATGGGCCTGGCCATTTGGGCGGTGGTGGTTCACGGATTCGTTTTAGCCGCCGCGACGGCCGCCGAAACGGACGGCACGACCAGTCGGCCTGCGCCGCTGTTTACGCCGGATCTCAACCGCGAAGCGGACTACCTCAGCCAACCGCCGGATCAGGCTTGTCCTATCCCGGAACTGCCGGTGAACCGTTCGACGTATTACAAATGGCTCGAGTTTTCACGTCACTTTCGCTACGCCGACAACCCTGCCACCCACGGGCAGTATGGCCCGCGGCATTTCCTGCCGGTCCTTGCCTACTACGTCGAGAGCGGTGACCGTCAGGCCGGGCTGGCGTGCATCGCGATGCTGAAGGCGTTTCATGAGTGGGTGCGTCAGGAAGTGGCAGCGAAGGGTTGGCACGCGCTGTTCTGCCAGGAGATGGGCTACATCGGCCTCTACCGCGAACACCTTGCCCGCGGACGGCTGCTGTCGCGAGACGACGTCTGGTTCAGGGAACTGGTCCTCGACTTCGCCCGAGGGCTCCATCCTTGGGGCTCGCCACAGACCTACTGGCGGGGGCCGATGCATCGCGCGCAAGGGGAGGGCGTGGTTCGGGGGCTCGCAGCGCGGTGGTATCCGGATGCCCCCGAGGCGGATGAGTGGCGCAGCTACTCGGACCTCGTGTACGAAGACTGGTGGCGCTTCCGCGACTTTGCCGCCAACGACACCAACTACCTTTTTGCCACCCTTCAGCCGCTATTCCTGAGGGCCACGCTGCTCAACGACGACGAGTTTTTCGCGGACCCGAAAATGGCGCCCGTCTGGGACAGGCTGATGGAGGAAGTGTCTCCCGACGGCAGTGTGCCGCCATACGGGGCGAACCTCGGCTGGAACGACACTGCCGGCATGAGGATCGCGATGCTCGAGATGCTGGCGAGCCGCACGGGTGATGGCCGCTACCGTTACGTGGCCCACCGTCTGATGAATTATCTCGTCTATCAGAGACTCCGGTATCGTGAGCACCACATGCTTCTCGGACCCCAGACCACGGAACCGCTGGCGCTGGCCTTTCTGTTTACCGACGATTCGATCGCGCCGGTCGCGCCCGACCCGGGATCGACGATCCTCTACCGCAAGGAGACGGTTCGTCTGCCGGGGTACGGCACTGGGCCGCAAGACAAGGCCCTCGCGAAAGAGATCATCGGCCCGGTTGACCAACGGGAAGATCGTGGCTTCATCGACTGCGGCCTGCTGCTCAAAGACACGCCGAAGCCCTCCAAGCTGGTCTTACGGAGCGGCTGGAAGCCCGGCGACTTCTATGTGCTCGTGGACTTGTTTCCTCGGCACGATCCGCTCAATCCACTGGGCATCCTCGGCATGACACGCTGGGGTGCGGCCCTCACGTGTGCCATCTCCGCCAAGGGCTTTGCCGACGAGAACCGGGTCATCATCAAGCCGCATCCTACCGCCCGGAATCTGCCGTCGCCATCCGCGGAGCCCGAGACACTGATCCTCGATTTCGCCGATTCGGAAATCGCCACGTATGCCTCGGCATCAGTGGACCGCTACGAATCCCTGCCGATCACGTGCGCCCGGCATTTCGTGTTCGTCAAGAACGAGTTTCTCTTCTTCCGTGACGACGTTCAGGCATCGGCACCTTTCGAGGGCAGCGTGGCCTCGGTCTTCAACACGCAGAACATCGGTCCTCGCGTGTCGGCTGAGGCGGCGCTGACCTACATGAGTCAGCCGGCGGCGCTCGACATCGGCCTACTGAATCCTGCAGTTGACCTGCTTGTCTACCAGTGTCCGCAGGATGGCGCGAGGATGGCGTCGGCCGACCGTACGGCGACGGACCCCCGCACGCAGTTCGTCCGCGGGCAGGTGCGGTACGAATGGAACGGATCGTTGGCGCCAGACCGCCAGCGGCATTTCACGACCCTCCTGCGGCCCCAGCCGCCCGCGGCGGCCACCACGGCAGTGAGCAGCGATGCCCAAGCGAGCGGCGCTGACGTCGGCCCGCAACTCGACACGCGGTTCATCAGCGTGGTGCTCGACGACGATCGAGCAACGGTGCTGCGCATCGACGGGGATGACGGCCGGCAGCAGTGGGTCGTGGTCAATCCCACCGGCGGCGCCGTGACGGCGGGTGATCTCAAGACCGATGCGCGGGCGGCCTACATCGAGACGCGGCGCGAGGCAGTGACGACGGCATGGCGGCACAAGGGCAAGACCTTGAGACTGAGAGACCGCGAGGTGCGGACTGTTGGGTCCGCAGGACTATAGGCTTCGCATCGCGGGATTCTTGACGGCAATGGCTCTGGTACGAAACACCCCAACTCGCATCTCATCCTCTCCAGTGGCATCCAGCACGTGATTCGCATAGAGCACATCATCGACCACTCGATTCTGACGAGCGCCATTCCTGCCGCGGGAGCGGTCGTCCTTGACTGCGGCGCAAATCAAGGCGATTTCGCGAAGTGGGCCTCCGACCGTTTCGGGGCCACCGTCTACTCGTTCGAGGCTGATCCGGTGCTTGCGAAACGGCTGCCGGCGTGTCGCGGGGTGCATTGGTTCAATGTTGCGATCGCCGGAGAGGATGGCCGGATGACTCTTCGGCGAGCCAACGATCGCTGCACGAGCGGCGTGTTCAATACCCAAGCCGAGTCAGCCGACACCTTTCAGGTGGCGTGCCGTTCGCTGGATTCGTTCTGCGCGGAACACGGTATCAGGCACGTGGATCTCCTGAAGCTCGACATCGAGGGGGCGGAACTCGACGTGCTCGAACGCGCCTCCCCCGAGTTTCTCGCGAGCGTTGACCAGATCACGTGCGAGTTTCACGACTTCCTCGATGCGGCCCACGTACCCCGCATCGAAGCTGTCATCCGACGGATGAAGCGGCTGGGCTTTGTCGTCATCCGGATGTCGTACTGGACGTACGGCGACATGATCATGGTCAACCAGAGGTCGATTTCGCTCGGTCCGTGGGATCGCCTTCGGATCGGGATGCACAAGTACTCGGCGGGAGTCGCCCGTTTGGTCGCGCCGTCGCTTGCGCCGAGAACGATGATCGTGCACCAGATACCGGTATGCACAGGGTATCCGTCATGACCCGCTCGACGATCGCAGGCAGGCTGACCCGCAACCTGTCCGCCTCCCTCCTGGCCAAGGCATCGGTATCGATCTACCGAGTCGCGATCATCCCGCTGCTGATCTGGTTTCTTGGGGCGGAGAGGTACGGCGAGTGGCTGCTTCTCTCGGCGTTGCCATCCTGGCTCTCGCTGTCGAGTTTCAGCCTCGGCAGCGTGGCGGCCAACGCCATGACGCTGCACGCAGCCAAGGGAGACCATCGCGAGGCGCGGAGCGTCTATTCGACGACGATGGTGGCCTTGGCCGTTTTTGCCGCCGTCGGAGTGGCGATCGCGGCCGCGCTGCTGTGGCTCGTTCAGGCGGGGATCATGACGTTGCCTGGGCGGTCGGTCGCCGTGCCTGGCTCGACGCTGATGGCGATCGGCCTGCTCTGCGGATCGGTGTTCGTGAGTTTCTTTGCGGAGCCCCTCGCCGCCCGGCTGCGTGCGGCCGGCAAGGCAGACGTCGGCATCGCACTCGGCGGCACGATGCCCTGGATCGAGGCGGCGTGTTGCGTTTTTGCGCTGATCGTGCGTGCCGACTTCGTCAGCCTGGCGTCGGCGACGCTCGTGTCGCGATGCCTCTACGTGGCGGTCAACTGGTGGATCAGCCGGCGGGCTCATGACGAGCTCTACTTCTCGTGGCCCGACGTGCGGGCGTCGCTGATTGCGCCCCTGCTCTCGAAGGGGCTCGCCTACCAGGCGCTGCCGCTCGGCCATGCCCTTTCCAATCAGGCGATGCTCATGGTCGTGGGCGCGGCGATCGGGCCGATGGCCGTGGCCGTCTTCGGAACCGCCCGCACGATGATTCGGCTCGGAACCCAGGCGATGGAACTGATCAACTTCGCGGTCTGGCCGGAAATGAGCCTGCTCCTGGGATCGGGCGATTATCTTCAGGCGGCTACCATTCATCGTACCGCGGCCGCCTTCACGATCGGCACCGGGATCGCCACGGCGATCGGCGCGACGCTGACAGGGCCCTGGGTGTTCGGTATCTGGACGCTCCATGAACTCTCGGTTACGCACGGCCTGATGGCGATCTTCGGCCTCTCCATGCTCCTGCAGTCGCTCTGGCACGCCAGCCTGATCGTCCAGCTGGCGGCAAACCAGCACGAGGGCGTGGCGGTTCGGTACGTCCTCGGAGCGCTCCTGGCGGTCGTCCTCTGCTATCCGCTCGGGAGGCTGTGGGGGCTCTATGGGGCGGCAGGCAGCACCCTGGTCGTGGACGCCCTCCTGATCCCATATTCGATTGCAAAGGCGCTTCGAATCACGCACGATACGTTTGGCGGGTTCGTGGGCGGGCTCGTGCCGGCGGCACGGGCCGGCGTCGCCCTTGCCCGCAGCCATGTGGTCGCGGGCTGACCGGACCAAGCCGTCGGCAGACCGGGAGGCAAGATGTCTGGAATCGCTTTTCCACACCACCTGAACGCGGGCCTCGGTCACCCGCCGCCCGCGTCACGTCGGGGCCCCGCCGCGGCAGGCTCGCCCGATGTGTTGCGGCGCAAGATGCCGATTGCCGCCGGCATCGTGGATCTCCGCTGGTGGCTTCTGCCCTTGGCGGTGGTGGCAGCGATCTTCGTCGGCTTCGGCACCCGCTCGGGAAGCCTGGGCTGGGCCGTGATGCTCGCCTGGACGATCCTGCCGGCGATTGCGGCCGATCGGCCGTTTCATGCCCTGTCGGTCTTTGGGCCCACCACGTTCGCGGCCTTCGTGCTGTTCATGAAGTTTGGCATCGGCCTGCCACTCGCCGAGTCGGCCGGCTTGGAGGTCACGAGCGCGGCCTCGTTCGACTGCGGCTGCTTTGCGTTCACGATCATCGCCACCCTCCTCTGCATGCTCCACGTGCTCGGCCCGTCCGCGCGGCAGAGTTTCGGGATTGCCGACCAGATTCAACTCGCGGAGAGGGATTTGGGCCGTGTTGGGATTCTAATGTTCGCCTATGCCCTCGTGCTCGACTTCGTGCTCATCATCACCGGCGGTCTCGACCGCTCGATCTCGAGCGAGAAAGCCTATGGCTACGGCGAGATGGGATGGTGGAGTTGGTTCGCCCTGTTTCAGGACATCACCAACATGGGCGTGTTCCTGCTCCCGCTCACGGTGCGTCGCTGGCTTCCGCCCGCCAAGTTTGCGATCTATGCCATGGTGTTCGCCCGCTCGGTTCTCTACATGCTGTCCGGGACGCGATCGGGGTCGTTATTCCCGCTCTTTTTCTTCGCCCTCGGGTATGTCGCGTTCACAGAGCGGCTTCCAAAGCGGTTCGAGATTTACGCGCTCATCGCGGCCATATGCTTCTATCCCGTCATCGACTTCACCGATTACCTGCGAAACTCGGATTTCTTCCACGAGACCAAAGTGACGGACATCGGGGGGCGACTTGGTGCTGCGGGGAAGGCATTGACATCGCTGCGTGGGGAGGACGAGGGCCGCCGCTCGCAGTCCACCCTCGTCACAGGCAAGGCCATCCTGGAGTATTCCGACCCGATCATCTACGAGCGGACGCCGAATCCGATGCCCTATGTGGGCTTCGGTGATCTTCATAACCTTGCGTATGTGCTTATTCCCCGCTACTTCCTGCCGACGAAGCCGATTCTCCTGGACGGCAACGAGATCGTGGTCGAATACACGGGCGTGCGGCAAAAGGGCACAGCCGCGGGTGTGTCGATCAACGCCGATCTCTATCGGCGCGGCGGGACTCCTGCCGTCATCCTGGGTGGATTCGTCTCGGCGATCCTCGTGATGCTGTACATGAAACTGTCGATCGTCACCATGCGGCGGGTCGATCCGGCGTTTGGGCTGCTGATGCTCATCATGCTGGTCATCATGGGCTTCCGTCATCCGCTCTATCACTGGACGGTGCTCTCACTCGGCTCCTACTACCTCTACAGTTTCCCGAAGTTCCTCTTCTTTCTGGCCTTCTTGCTTGCCGGCGGCCGGGTCCTGTTTGGGCGGTCGCCTCCCCACCAACGCATGATGCCGTCGGCCGCCTGAATGGCGTCGCGTGACCTCTCGGTTGACTGCCTCAAGGCGGCCGCGATCGCGGCCGTCGTAGCGATCCACGTGCCGTATGGCAGTCACGTCGCCGACCCAAGCCTCCGCTTCTGCGTGCCCGTGTTCATCGGCCTATGGGGCTACTTCGCGGAGGCATCGGCACGCAGGCACCCCGACCGGCCGTTGGCGACGTATGTCCGGGACCGGTTCGTTCAGCTCTTCATCCCGTACGCGGTCTGGTCGGTCGTGTACTTCCTGATCGGCCCTCGGCTGAAGGAGTGGAATACGACGCCGATCCATACGATCGTCGGCGGCTGGCTGGGC
>Ga0194055_10001003_pt1 | contig 23057 bp, 26 predicted proteins | sample SepL449m_MetaG_FD_155482 | JGI IMG/M metagenome (GOLD analysis project Ga0194055, IMG submission 155482) | Anoxic zone freshwater microbial communities from boreal shield lake in IISD Experimental Lakes Area, Ontario, Canada - Sep2016-L442-9m | ecosystem: Environmental > Aquatic > Freshwater >... | reverse complement strand
GCGAGAACTCATCGCTGGTGATCAATTCACTCGGGACCTCTGGATTCTCCGAGGGTAAAGCTGCGAGAGAGCCTTCAACTTCAGCCCATACGCGTCCCAGGGCGATACCGAAGACCCCTTGACCACCAGCCAAAATGTCGATCACTTCATCATTTGACGTGCATTCGTAGATGGTGGCGCCATCGCTCATCAGGGTGATTTTCGCCAGATCGGCAACTCCACGGAGGCGAAGGTGTTCGACAGCGGTGCGAATATTTTGCAGGGAAACACCAGTGTCCAAGAGACGTTTGATGATTTTAAGAACCAAAATGTCTCGAAAACCGTAGAGACGAGCACTTCCCGATCCGGTTGCTGGCCGCACACTTGGTTCAATTAAGCCGGTCCTCGCCCAATAGTCGAGCTGACGATAAGTAATTCCAGCGGCCGCACACGCGGTATTCCCGCGATAGCCCGCCTCAAGGGGCGCGTTTGAAAGCTCGGAGTGGTCGGGCGGCTGGCTAGGGTTCATTTTCACTCCTGGGGGAAGTCAGGATAACAACGGTGTAGTTAGAATAGAGCGGGGTGGGCCTCACGGCAACGACCAACACGCTGTGAACCTCAACCTTAGGTTGAGAGTTCTGCCTTAACTAATGAAATCCTCTGGGGTGATTTGATCGAGGAATTCACGGAAGCGTTCCACCGCCTCATCTTGGGCCCCCTCCCCTTCCGCATCCTTGGGAATATCAATTCCGGCCTGAGCGAGTAACTCCACATTTGCAAAAATAGGGCGCGAATTTCTCAAGGCCAGTGCGATCGCGTCTGAGGGCCTCGCGGAGATCTGCAAATCCCCTTCCAAGGTAATTTCAGCATAAAAGATGCCGTCCTTAATTTCAGTAAGAAGGACACTCTGGAGAGCGTGACCAGTGCGCTCCATGACGGTGTTGAGCAAGTCATGGGTCATCGGTCTTGGCGGCTGGATTCCCTGTTGCGCGAAGGCTATGGCAGTGGCTTCTACGGCACCTATCCATATCGGCAGGTAGCGTTCACCTTCGATCTCTCGCAAGAGCACAATCGGTTGATTTGACGGCATCTCCACTCGTACACCGATGACCTCTACGCGTGCAATTCCGCTCATGCCCTCACCTTACGACCCCACGAGTCGGTTGTCGCTCTCAGAAGCCCACTATCTAATGCGGTTGAGGCCCATCTTAACCAGAGCGGCGTGCAATCGAATGGAGAGCGAAGCCAACTCTCGCTGCACTTCTAAGGCTCGATCTTTTGACTCCGTCCCCTTTTGGCGCATCAGTGGAGTGATGACCTGCTCCACTAATCCCACTTCGCGATCTGCCGCGCTCTTAAACGAGCGCAGGTGACGTGGCTCGATACCGAAAGGAGCCATGGCTGCAACCACGCGAGAGATGGTTAATGCATCGTTGTCGTAATGACGCCCACGTATTGCTACCAAGCCGTAGGTTTCAAGCTCTTTAAGTTGAGCGTCCGTAATACCACTAGATTCTAGGAGCTCTTCGCGACTTAATCGCAGATCACTACTTTCAGCAAACGCTTCGGGAGCGATAACTGAATCAACGGCGGCTAATCGCGGTACCCGTGGGCCACCAGAAAGATCAGGTGGTTGCAACCCGCGATCAAGAGCTTCAAGATGATCCTTGATGACTTTTAATGGTAGGTATTGGTCACGTTGCGCACCAAGAACATAACGAAGACGTTCGACGTCAATATTGGTGAATTTGCGGTAACCCGAAGGGGTGCGCGCTGGATCTATCAGGCCCTCTGTTTCCAGAAACCGAATTTTGGAGATGGTGACATCGGGAAAATCCCCACGCAATTTGGAAAGAACTTCGCCGATGCTCAAATAGGCGCGGGCTGGAACACTCATGACATATCCCCCGTGAAGTAGATCAAACGGTACTTACCAATACGAACTTCATCCCCCGAGTGCAGAGCTACCTTTTCGACACGTTCGCCATTTACGTAGGTGCCATTAAGCGAACCAATATCAGAAATGGAGAATCCACCCTCCTGGCGATTTAAGATCGCATGCTTTCTGCTCACACTGATGTCGTCCAAGAAAATTGAACTATCTGGGTGACGGCCTACACTCTCTGACTCTGCATCGAGGAGGAAGCGCGAACCTGACGAGGGACCTCTTTGGATGATGAGAACCGCGCTCTGCGCAGCAAGGCCTCTCACGACTGTGCGTTCTTCGTCCGAGAGATTCTCATCGTAAGAATGGAATGTGCCACCCATGGGGGTAGGGGTGTTTGCTCGATTTAAATTCAGCGTGGTCGTGAGCTCATTGGCACAGGTGCAGGGAGTGGTCTCTTCGACTCCACAGGTAGTGCAACGCATTGCTCTCCCCACTCTCGCTACGACAGGTTTGACCTCAAGTTGAGGATGACCCTAGTAGCGCTTGCGGAGGTGGTCAACCGCCTCGGCTATTCGCCAATCGCTGCCCGATACTCGCTGGCCGTCAGCGTGGTACCCACCACACCGTCACTTACTTCAAAAATCCAGCCAGATCCGTACGGGTCGCTATTGAGTGACTCCGGAGCATTCAGTAGCAGATCATTTACTGCACTCACCACCCCGGTCACAGGTGAAAAGAGATCGCTCACACTTTTAGTTGATTCAATCTCACCACACACCTTGCCAGCCTCGAGGGCATCCCCCACCTGTGGCAACTGCACGTAAACAATGTCACCCAATGCCGCTTGCGCGTAATCAGTGATACCAATACGGGAAATCTCCCCCCGTGTTTCGACCCACTCGTGATCAGATGTGAATGTGAAAGCTTCGGGAACATTGCTCATATCAATCCTTTTCTCTACTTGGCTTGAGCGTATCGAGGAGAGGTAAGTCTGGCGAGACTTCTTATCGTGAGATCTTCCTCAATGTTAAGGGCAACACGAGACCCAGACCTGCGAAATTGATCGGTCACGCCTCCTGCGATATTAAGAGCAGCAGAGATAGTTGGACCGTCACCGATGGCTCTAAAAGTAAATGGTGGCTTGAGAACGACGCCATCAATTCGAAATACTGCCGGGATTCGTTCGCGAACAACGTAGGTATTTGCCACAACCCGAACACCGATGACATTGGCGTCTTCTCCTACACCGGAGATTTCCACCACTTCAGCGCCAGCGTCCCGCAATTCATTGATAACGGCGACCACTTGTTCAGCAGGAATCGCTTCTTTAGGAGCATATACATTCAAAACAATGCCCGGTCCGTGTGCAGGCACCTGGCCGGTGAGGATTTCAAGTGCGTCTGCTCGGGATTGGGCTGCAGAGAGCGCGGTCTGAGAGGAGGCACCACCACGAGTGATCTCAGAATTGAGAGCGATGAGCGATGAGCGCTCTGCTTCTAGGCGCGAATTTTTGGATGTGAGGTCATCCAAGATTCTGACTAGATCTGACTGTGGAAGAGTTTGCAGACCTGCGCTGGAGTTGGAGGCAATCTGTGTAGCTAACGCGAAACCTAAGCCAGCCAAGATCAGCCCAATAACTAGTTGAGTGGAGGATGGACGTTTTAGCATCATGCGCGGAAGATGAAGCGTCTAATGGCTGCAGCGTTGGTGAAAATACGTATTCCTAGTACGACAACCACACCAGTGGAGAGTTGAGATCCCACTCCGAGTTGATCCCCTAAATAAACGATGAGTCCGGCTATCACGACATTGGTGCCAAATGAAATGACAAATACTTTGTCGTCAAAAGAACGTTCCAGCAGGGCACGCACTCCGCCGAATACAGCGTCAAGAGCGGCCACAATGGCTATGGGCAAGTAGGGCTGTAGCCAGAGCGGTACAGAGGGGTGGGTGAATAGCCCTACCAATACGCCGACAACCAGACCGATAACTGGGATCATGCCGGAACTCTACTGGCATAGCGAAGCGAAGTGCTTGAGTGCCCTGCGATAGACACAGATCGTTTGGGAGTGATTGATGCACTAATCCCGAAATCTCTCTTCAACGCGACAAGCAATCGCGCAAGCTCGCCATTCTTAAGTTCTGCTCGAATCCGTAAAGAGTCCCCTACAACAGCAATTTCGTAAGGTGAAGTAACGGGGCGATAGTCAACCAATACCGCGTCTCCTGCATGTCGAATCGCGGAGAGGGCATTAAGACGAATGCTTGATATTGAGATGGCTTCCGCTCCAGCTCCCCAGAGTCCGTTAGTGATTGCTTGGAGGTCCACATCAAGCACTGGGTTCTTGGTAGATTTTGCGTCGAGACGAATCATGACGCCTTCTCCAACCACAGCCCGATCTCCAGAGTAGGTGAGCGCATTGTCGATCTTCTTAGCGAGCTCCACACCCTGCGTGGATAATTGCAGATTGCGACGTTGCAGAAGATCAATTGCCACACTCATAGCGCTTACCTCGACAAGTAGAGTCCCGCGCCGATCGTCCGCTCGTTGAATCTGATCGATAAGCCCAACCTTAGTAGATTTAACCACATCCGTTTGTCGAGCACGGTTTTTCACACCAATCTGGATAGTGCTGGTCACCAAGAAGGCCACGACAACTAGTCCAGTGGCGGCGATGATGCGGTGGCGGGTGGAGATGGCGACGCGACGAGGGCGATGGTTTCGATAATCGGGTTCCATTGCATTTGACGTGATCTCTTCAAGGATTGAATGAACATCGTCAAGTGGCACGAGAAACGCCTACCTTGAATCCATGAATTAAATACAAGAGGCCAGTGATCACGTAGAGAGTACTCCCCCAAATTGCAAAGGCCCATGCCCCACCAGTGAGCCATGTGATCTCTACTCCAGAAGCCCAAAGCAAAAGAGGAAATGCATAAAGCAAATTCATAGTGGCGGCTTTACCAAGAAAGATGACGGGAATGGGCGGAAATCCCTTTCTTCGTAACCATGCAATTTGAATTGCCAAAATGAGATCTCTTGCAACCAAGGTAATGATAAGAAATACGGGAATGATCTCTCGATAGGTGAGTCCAATGAGCGTTGCCAAAATGTAGAGTCGATCGGCGAGTGGATCGAGTAACTCTCCTAGTCGCGATTGTTGGTTAAATCGGCGTGCAATATAGCCATCCAGGAAGTCTGTGAGCCCTGCAAGGAAGAGTAGGAATATTGCCCAGCCATCGTGTGAGCCGTCGAGAATAAGAATGAGGAAGAGCGGTACGCCAAATAACCGTAGCGCTGAGAGGGCATTCGGGATGGTCATCACGTCGGGACGACAGGATTTGAACCTGCGACCCCCAGACCCCCAGTCTGGTGCGCTACCAAGCTGCGCCACGTCCCGTAAGACGAAAGCCTAGCGGGTACGTTCTCGCACTTTGACCGAGATTTCAATCGGTGAGCCGGTGAATTCAAATTCCTCACGAAGGCGTCGTTCAATAAATCTGCGGTAACCGGCCTCGAGGAACCCAGACGCAAAAATCACAAATCTAGGAGGACGAGCGGCAACTTGGGTGGCAAAGAGAACTCGCGGCTGCTTGCCGCCGCGCACTGGAGGTGGTGTGGCGGAGATCAATTGACCATGGAAGGAATTGAGCCGACCGGTGGGAATGCGAGCATCCCAACTTGCTAACGCGCGTTGAATTGCCGGAGCAAGTCGATCCTTATGCCAGCCCGTCTTAGCAGAAATGTTGACTCGTTCAGCCCAGCCGAACTGGACTAATTCTCGATCTATCTGGCGCTCCAACTCACGACGACGATCGTCGTCCACTAAGTCCCATTTATTAAATGCCAAGACGAGTGCGCGGCCACTTTCTTCGATAAGGGAAAATATTCGAAGGTCTTGCTCTGTGAGGGGTTCAGAAGCGTCGATCATCGCGATGGCTAGTTCAGCGCGTTCGATTGCCACTTGAGTGCGTAGCGCGGCATAGAAGTCCGCACCGTCTGCTTGATTCGGGCGCCGTCTGATTCCCGCTGTATCAATAAAGCGCCAAGACTTTCCCGCTAATTCAATTATTTCATCGACTGGATCTCTCGTGGTTCCAGCAATCTCATCCACGACAACGCGCTCGGTTCCCGCTAGTCGATTAAGCATGCTCGACTTGCCAACATTTTGTCGTCCGACGAGAGCGACTCGACGCACGTTGGTCACTTCTGGTGAGGTGCCGTCCTTGGGAAGTACCTTGACTACCTCATCAAGGAGGTCACCAGAACCGCGACCATGCAAGGCGGAGACAAAATACGGTTCCCCTAGACCCAAATTCCATAATGCATGCGCATCTGCTTCATCGCGCATGCCATCAACTTTGTTGGCGGCAAGAATGACAGGCTTTCCACTTTTGCGAAGTAATCGCACGATGGCTTCGTCTTCATCAAGCGCACCCACATGGGAATCAACAACAAATATTGCAACGTCGCAATGGGCGAGCGCAGCCTCTGATTGTCGAGTTACCTTGATGGCGATACCCACGCCCTTTGGTTCCCAACCGCCAGTGTCAATGATTCTGAAACGACGACCATTCCAATCAGCGTCATGCATGACGCGATCCCGAGTCACTCCCGGTTGATCTTCGACGACGGCTTCTCGACGTCCAAGGATGCGATTTACCAAAGTGGACTTGCCCACGTTTGGTCGACCTAATATGGCCACGACAGGCAGGAAGATTTGTTCCTCTTCAGTGACAATCTCTTCAGGTAAAACGAACTCATCATCCTCGTCATCTGTAAAACCAGCTCCCACCATGAGATCACTAGCAATATCAATGACTTCAGCAAGAGTAAGAAATGTGGCATCGATTTCAATAGCGTCTTCACTCTTCGCCAGCGGTGACGATGCACGTGTCGTGTCAACATGATCGCGGGCTGACAACTCAGAGGCGACGTCTCCCTCCCCCGCTTCGCCCTGCGCAAGCCGACGTGCGGCGCGCGCGTCGAGGTCGGCAGTAAGAAAAATTTTCAAATCTGCATTTGGCGCCACCACGGTGCCGATATCGCGCCCTTCGATGGCTAGAGAGCCAGCTAAAAGGAATTCCCGTTGCACTCGGAGCAGGTATTGGCGTACCCCCGGAATGGCAGCAATTCGACTGACTGACGCGGTGACCTCAGGGGTGCGAATCGCTTCAGAAACATCTTGCCCATTGAGTAAAGCCCGAGGTTGGTCTGGATTCGCCTCGAAAGTCACGGTGATTCCTGGCAAGGCGTCGACAATAGCTTCATCACTGCCGGCAAGTAAGTCGAGTTTGATGGCGGCAAGGGTAATGGTTCTGTAGAGGGCCCCGGTGTCCAAGTAGCGCATGTCAAAGTGCGTAGCGAGCGCTCGAGCGAGAGATGATTTGCCCGATCCGCTGGGACCATCAATAGCAAGGATTCGAAGCATTACCCCACTCTATCGGGATATTGCACTCGTATTTGTCGATAAATAAATATGACCATCTAACGATGAATCATCCTGAGAGGGTGAATGCCCGCCATCCACGCCCGATGAGTTCCTGCACCGTTTTTTCACCACGCCCCACCTGCAGCGAGAGCTGGAGTAAGCCTGCCGGAAGGCCTGGGGAGTGTTCCATTGCAATGTCCTCCACATTGACCTGAAGCTCACTAAAGATGTCAAAGAGCAGAGCCAACTGCCCAGGTTTATCAGGTAGCACCACGGAGATCTGGTCATATTCTCGACTCGATAGTCCGTGCTTTCCTGGAATGAGATCCCGACCCGCATTGCCGCGAGCAATGAAGACTCGGAGGGCTTGAGAGTCACCGGCTTTCAAAGAGGCAATGATGAGTGCCAACTCTTCGGCGATGGGTTGCAGAAAACTGGCGACGACCGCACCATTCGTACTCAGTATCGAAGCCCAGACCTCTGGGCTCGATCCCGCTATGCGGGTGGTGTCTCGGAGACCTTGGCCAGCGATAGCAAGGTGGGAGACGTCTACCTGATTCAAAGCGCTGGCCAGGAGTGTCGCGAGCACTTGTGGTCCATGGCTTACCTCAGCGACCGCGCGGTCATGCCCTTCAGGGGTGAGCTCCACCGGGAGCGCGCCCACCAGATCGACTAAATCTCGCACCGCGGAGAGGCTCTGGCCACTTGTAATGCTGGATGGGGTGATTACCCAGGGGCGACCCTCGAAGAGGTCTGAACGAGCCCCTGTGGGACCGCTTCTTTCACTACCGGCCATGGGATGACCACCACAAAAGTGCTCACCCACACCGAAAGATGAAACCTCTAGTTGAACATTGGTCTTTGTTGATCCCATATCTGTAAAATTCAAGGCGAGGTTACTGTTATATGCCTCAGAAATGACCTTTCCGACAAAAGTGGTGGGCACCGCCGCTACAAAGAGGTCTCCTTGACCTTCAAAGCTGCTGCCAACTCGCGCGCTCGCTAATTCTGCGTGCTCCATATTGAGGTCTATGAAGCGCACAGCTCCCCCGGCTCGTGTGATCGCCATCCCTAACGAAGTTCCCATGAAGCCTGCCCCTGCGATGACAACTTTCATTGCGCAAGATCTTGTCTGAGCGCGGCTGCCCCATGCAAGTAAATGTGGTGTACGTCGGAGGAGCGGCCATGAACGTGCAGCATGACTCGGACGGCCCTCGGCAGCGCCCCTGGAACGGCTATTTCAGATGCACAGATCAACGGGGTAGATCCGAAGCCGATAGTGCGGGCGGCGGCCGCCGGAAAATCAGACGTGAGATCGGGGGTGGCGGTAAAGAGCACAGAGACGATGTCAGCTGGCTCGATTTGATTTGCCCGCATTACCTCGCTGAGCAACTCCACGACGCCATCGCGAATGGCCTCTTTGGAGTCCTCCGTCAGCTGAGTTGCGCCTCTTATTGCGTACATGTGCCAAGGGTAACTGATCGGCCATCCAATATCTGGTATTTATAAGACCTTTAAAAGTTATATATATAAATTAATATATAGATATTATTGTGAGAGTCCTCAGAAAATTGATTGTCGACATAGAGTCATTGAATACTCGCAAACACGCTTACAAAGTCGATAAATTCCTAAAAGATAAAAACTGCTGAGATTAAAATATCGATATATACTTATAACGGTTTAATGAGATGTCTATTGATATAGTTAGAAACTTATGGATCTACCTTTAAAGATCTACCAGCTCCATCAATTTGCGTACCTCAACAGTGGTCAAAACTCGGGTCCGTCCGGAGCGCAATTCGCCTAGCTGGACGGGTCCCACCTGGGTTCTCACGAGGCGTTCAACGGGGGTGCCGAGAGCGTCGAAAATCCGACGGACGATTCGATTACGACCTTCATGGATCTCTAGTTCCACCAGTGAACGAGTCCGGTCCTTCTCCACCACCTCAAAGGCGTCTACCCGGGCTAGTCCGTCTTCAAGCTCAATGCCCGCAGAGAGCCGGGCCTTGGCATCCTTCGGGAGGGCGCCATCAACCCAGACGAGGTACTTCTTGCGTATCCCATAGCGGGGGTGGGCAAGGCGATTGGCGAGCTCGCCATCGTTAGTAAGCAAGATCAGGCCCTCCGTCTCCACATCAAGCCTCCCCACATGGAAGAGGCGGTCTGAGCGGGTAGCGAGGTAATCCCCCAGGTGCGGGCGGCCTTCGCTATCAGACATTGCTGAGAGCACCCCCTCTGGCTTATGCATGGCTAGGTGGACTTTCGGGACAAATGTTGAGATAGCCTCGCCGTCTACTTCAATAACTGCCGTATCAGGGTCGACTCGGGTGCCTAATTCCTTCACCGTGCGGCCGTTGACACGCACCCGACCTGCGGCGATGAGCTCTTCGCTGGCACGCCGGGAAGCCACACCCGCGGAAGCCAGAACTTTCTGTAAGCGGATCTCCATAGTCTCTCTATCTCAACTTGAGAATGAGTCAAAGAGATCATCAATGACATCAACATCGGGTAGAAACGGTGCTAACGCGGGGAGTTCTTCAATCGATCTGAGTCCCAGACGCTCTAAGAAGTATGACGTAGTTCGATAGAGGATGGCACCACTCTCATATTCGGTGCCCGCTTCCTCAACTAGGCCACGGCTCACCAAGGTTTTCATCACTGCATCGACATTGACGCCACGGACTGCTGAGATTCGGGCCCTACTCACTGGTTGGCGATAGGCCACCACGGAAAGCGTCTCCAACGCGGCCTGTGTGAGACGAGCTTGCTGTCCGTCAAGAACAAATTTTTCGACGAATGGAGCCCACTCCGCACGCGTATAGAACCTCCATCCACCAGCCACTTCTCGCAATTCAAAACCTCGAGATTGGTTGTTGTACTCAGCGGAGAGCTTCTCTAGCGCTGCAACAATCTGCTCCGTTGGAGTCTCGAGAACTTGCGCTAATAAAACTGAAGATACCGGCTCATCAACAACCATAAGAATTGCTTCTAGAGCGCTTTCAACGTTTAGATCACTCATCATTGTCCTCTTCTACTTCGATATCGAACTCATCCGTAAGATTTATCTCGGCATCTTCAGCACCGACCCATTTAATGTGCAATTCCCCTAATGGAGTGACTTGATCAAAATGCAAGACACCCTCTCGATAGAGTTCCAAAAGAGCTAGAAAACGCGCCACAATAGTGTTCATGTTAGGAGCATCGCTAATGAGCGAACGGAAAGAAACGGAGCGTAAACTCCTGATTTTTTCTAAAATTACGGTGGCTTGCTCACGAACGTTAACCGCAGGATCGTGTAGATGCGATGTTGACACAAACTGTTCTGTTTTGGGTGAAAGAATTCGATGTGCAAGAGATGCAAATCGATCTGGTCCGATGCCGATGAGCACTTCCGGGAGAAGTGATGCGTACGCAGATTCCAGTGAAACCATTCTTGGAAATTTATGTGCCTCGTCTGCATACCGTTGGGAAAATATTGCAGCCACTTCTTTGTACGCACGATATTGCAGTAAGCGTGCAAAGAGAATGTCGCGTGCTTCAAGTAACGCTAAGTCGCCTTCATCTTCTACTTCGCCTGAAGGTAGGAGGCGAGCAGCTTTGAGGTCGAGCAGAGTTGCGGCAACCACAAGAAACTCCGTGGCATGCCCCAAATCCCACCCGTCACCCATGGAGCGAATGTGTGAGATGAAATCATCAGTGACTTGGCTCAGCGCGACTTCGGTGACATCAAGCCGATGCTTTGCGATGAGTTGCAGGAGGAGATCAAACGGACCTTCAAAATTCTCCAATTGCACGGCAAAGCCAGGTACCTTGCCGGTCTCACTCGTCTCAATCACCGCTCAAAGGTACCGCTTGCTGATCGCACTCGGTGCCTCTCGGGGCCATGCATCCCAGCAGGAGCGCCTCTCAGCGGCCGCGCAAACGTCTTACGAGGATCGAAGACTCTCCCTTAGATTCCAGATCGGCGATGATAAGAGAGAGCGCCTCACGCACGATGCGACCGCGATCCACTGCCAATCCGTGCTCCCCCCTGAGCAAGAGCCGGGCCTGCTCGAGGTCGAAGAGCTCGTCAGGAGAGAGGTAGACGGTGATCTTCTCCTCGTGGCGTTCACGGCCCGAGGGGCCACGTTCGGCGGTGGTAATGCGTCGCCGGCTAGTGCTACGGACTCCCTTGCTCGGGCTCTCTTCGCTCAACACCTGCGAATTTTCACCTGGGGAGGGCAGCGCAGTGAGCGTGGGAGTGGTGGCGGTGACTGGAGATGTGGTCGTACGGAAGAGCTCTTCAGCTCCTGGGAGGGTGGCGCGGCGACTCATGAGAGCGCTCCTTTCTCGATTAATTCACGGGCTAGACGCCTGTATGCGTAAGCCCCGTCTGAACTCGGGGCAAAGGTGGTAATTGGCTCCCCCGCGACTGTGGTGTCCGGGAAACGGACAGTTCGCGCGATAACGGTTTCAAATACCCCATTTGGAAAGGCTTCGCAGATGCGGCTGAGCACTTCTTTGCTATGAAGGGTTCTTGAATCGTACATTGTCGCTAGAATACCCTCAATCTCAAGTTGAGGGTTAAGTCTTTGCTGTGCTTTTTCTATAATCTGATGTAGATGTGCTACACCTCGTAGGGCGAAGTGCTCGCATTGCAGGGGCACGATGACAGAGTTGGCGGCCGTCAGGGCGTTGACCGTAAGGAGACCAAGGGTCGGTTGGCAGTCGATAAGGATGAAGTCATAATCCCCCACAGCTTGGGCCAGTACCTCTTTGAGGATCTGCTCACGACCAATAACGTCCGCGAGCTTGAGGTCAGCCCCACTCAGGTCCTGATTGCTCGGTATGAGATCCAATCCAGGAACTGAGGTTTTGATCAGCGCCTCGCTGTATGGCGCCTCAGGATTGAGCATGAGGTCGAAGATGGTGGTCTCCAGTTCATGGAGCGGGACGCCTAGACCCACCGAGAGGGCCCCTTGAGGGTCCAGATCGACGACGAGCACACGACGCCCGACCTCAGCCAGGCTCGCCCCCAGATTGATGGTCGAGGTGGTCTTACCTACTCCGCCCTTTTGGTTCACGATCGCGATAATTCGCGCGGGACCGTGGAAATCCAAGGCAGTGGGTTCTGTCACCGCCCTGGGCTTCTTACCGAAGATAGAGGAAGTCGTGGGCACGTTTTTGTAATGATTTGTCGACTTAGCCATTTGAGGATAAACCCTTCAATTGCTCTGATGCTTTTCCGATTTATCGCTACCCTAGAGCGCGGCGGTGGGATGCGCAAGATCGGAGGGAGATTTACCCTCTCGAACGCGCTCTGGGGTGCGCTTCAAAATAGGCATCTCGGAGACGATCAATGGTGACAAGTGTGTAGATCTGGGTGGTGGCCACAGAAGCGTGCCCGAGCAATTCCTGAACCGATCTGATGTCCGCCCCGCCTTCAAGAAGATGGGTGGCAAAGGAGTGTCGGAGGGCATGTGGAGTGACCCGCTCCCCTAACCCGGCGCCTTCAGCAGCTGCCCCAATCAGCAGCCAAGCGCCTTGCCTGGAGAGTCGACCTCCACGCCCGTTCAAAAAGAGCGCCCTACTCTTACCCGCCAGCGGCGCCCGAACACGCACCTGATAGGCCTCGATGGCAGATAAAGCTGGTGCGCCGATAGGAACGAGGCGCTCTTTGCCTCCTTTACCGCGGTACTTGATGACGCCTTCACTCGAATCTATATCCGCAAGGTCCACACCGATCGCTTCGCTGATACGTGCCCCAGTGCCATAAAGAAGTTCAATTAAAGCCAGGGTTCTGAGTGACGATGGGTCTTCCCCAGCCGCGCAGGAGAGCAGAAGGTCCATCTCGGCGATCGTGAGAGCCTTAGGAAGCCGAAGGCCTAGTTTGGGTGGACGGATCGATGCTGCTGGGCTTTCGGTGGGATTCCTAAAATGAAAGAGACGGCGCACGGCTACCAGAGTTCGGCCGGCAGAGGCAGGAGCAAGATACCCGAGGGAAGCGAGGAACCCAGCGATATCGCTCTCTTGGACATTTTCGATTACGAGCGAATGGGAGTCCAAATACGCCTCAAACTTCGCTAAATCTCGACGATAAGCAGCCACCGTATTCACCGAAAGGGAGCGTTCAACTGCCAGATGATTGAGGAAATCGTGAATAGAAGGATCAGTCACAGAAAGAAACTTACCGCGCCCTCCGAAAATTCGGCGGAACGCGGTAAGCGAAGTGCGACCTACTTAAGTAGCTGATCCACCGGCATGACAGCCATGCCATGCGCGGCAGCAACCGGAGCCGAGATGACAGACCCTGCATGGACATTGAGACCCTTAGCTAACGCAGCATCGTTTTGACAGGCCTTCTTCCAACCATCTTCAGCGAGTGCGACCGCATACGGCAGAGTCACATTGGTCAGAGCGTATGTGCTCGTGTGCGGGACTGCGCCTGGCATGTTTGCTACACAATAAAAAATCGAGTTGTGTACCCTATACGTAGGATCAGCGTGCGTCGTGGGTTTTGAATCCTCGAAGCAACCACCCTGATCAATCGATATATCGACAAGCACGCTTCCGGCCTTCATCCGCGAGACTAATTCATTAGTGACCAAACGCGGGGCTACTGCTCCGGGGACGAGAACTGCGCCAATTACTAGATCGGCATCAAGAACTTGACGCTCGATCTCATAGGAATTTGAAGCAATAGTCTGCATATGCCCTTGATATATGCGATCAACTTCGCGCAGCCTTCCGATGTTGTTATCCATCAGAATCACTTCAGCTTGCATTCCCAATGCGATGGCCGCAGCGTTAAGACCGGATACTCCTGCACCCAAAACCACTACCTTCGCGGCACCGACACCTGAAACTCCACCCATCAGGACGCCGCGGCCACCAGCAGCACGTTGGAGCGCTGCAGCACCGACTTGTGGCGCCATTCTCCCAGCTACTTCGCTCATGGGCGCGAGGAGTGGAAGCCCTCCATTAATTTCGACGGTCTCATAAGCAATTGCAGTAATGCCCGACTTGATGAGTGCGTCGGTGCAGGGACGTGAGGCGGCCAAGTGTAGATATGTAAAGAGTGTCTGCCCCGCGCGCATGCGGTGATACTCCTCTGCGATCGGCTCTTTCACCTTGAGAACAAGGTCAGCCTGTGCCCAAATTGCATCCGCAGTATCTAGGATCTCAGCACCTGCGTGCACAAATTCCGCATCAGTGATGGATGAACCGGTACCGGCGTCCCTTTCGATGACAACTTTGTGGCCAAGTCGTGTGAGTTCATGGACTCCCGAAGGAGTGATAGCAACTCGATATTCATGGTTTTTGATTTCACGTGGGACGCCAACGATCACAGAACACCTCAAATTTAGATGGAGATACGCACTAGATAAACCGCATTCTACCCCGCATCCACAGTGGGAAAGTACGACCTACCCAACGGTCTGATATTTAAGTGCTGCTTCAACTAACCCAGAAAAAAGTGGGTGCGGACGAGTCGGCCGCGATTTGAACTCAGGATGAGCTTGCGTCCCCACATAAAATGGATGAACCGAGGCGGGAAGTTCCACGAACTCCACTAAATGGCCGTCTGGAGAGAGACCAGAGAAAACCAAGCCCGCCTCTTCGATACGGGTGCGGTACTCATTGTTTACTTCATACCGATGGCGATGTCGCTCGTCTATGTGCTCACTCCCGTACACGCCGGCGACAACTGAACCTGGCAGCAAAACCGCAGGATAAAGGCCTAATCGCATGGTTCCGCCCATATCGCGCTCGCCCGCCACTACATCAATTTGGCTCGCCATGGTGGCGATCACTGGGTTGGCAGACTCGGGAGCAAATTCGGCAGAGTTGGCATCCAAAATGCCTGCTAGATGGCGGGCTCCCTCGATAACCATGCATTGCAAGCCCAAACAGAGGCCCAAGGTGGGGACTCGATTTTCGCGGGCCCACTTGAGTGCCCCTACTTTCCCTTCAATTCCGCGCACTCCAAATCCGCCAGGCACACAAATTCCATCGACGCCCTCCAGATGTTTACGCGCACCTTCAGCACTCTCACACTCATCACTCGCCACCCATTTAATGCTGACCTTCGCATCGTTAGCGAACCCCCCAGCGCGCAAGGCCTCTGTGACCGAAAGGTAAGCATCAGGAAGATCTATGTACTTACCCACGAGCGCAATAGTGACCGCATGGGCTGGTTGGTGCACCCGGCGAAGAAGTTGGTCCCAGTCTGTCCAATCGACATCACGAAATGGGAGCCCAAGTCGGCGCACGACGTATGCATCAAGGCCTTCACTGTGAAGAACTCGGGGAATGTCATAGATTGACAGGGCATCTGAGGCAGCAACAACTGCCTCAGTATCAACGTCACACATGAGCGAAATCTTATTTTTTACACCCGCTGGAATCTCGCGGTCTGATCGGCACACAATTGCATCGGGTTGGATACCAATACTGCGCAATGCCGCCACGGAATGTTGCGTGGGCTTAGTCTTCAATTCTCCAGAAGGCCCAATGTAGGGAACTAGTGAAACGTGTAAGAAGAAAACGTTTTCGCGACCTACTTCGTGGCGTACCTGACGTGCTGCTTCTAAAAATGGCAATGACTCAATGTCGCCTACAGTGCCTCCGATCTCTGTGATCACCACATCAACGGAGTCACTGCCCATCTGGCGAATACGATCCTTTATCTCGTTAGTAATATGAGGAATTACTTGCACAGTGTCGCCCAGATACTCTCCTCGGCGTTCACGTGCGATCACTCGCGAATAAACCTGACCTGTTGTGACGTTTGCATATCCTTGAAGGTTTGTATCGAGGAAGCGTTCGTAATGACCGATATCAAGATCTGTTTCTGCTCCATCGTCGGTGACGAAAACTTCTCCGTGTTGAAAGGGGTTCATGGTGCCTGGATCTACGTTGAGGTAGGGATCCAGTTTCTGCATGGTGACTCGTAGGCCACGAGAACGTAAGAGTCTCCCCAGGCTGCTGGCTGTGAGGCCCTTGCCGAGAGAGGAGGCGACTCCGCCGGTGACGAAGATATGTTTACTCTGATGTGCCATCTGCACTCCCGCGGCCTAAATGCGGCGGGGAAACCCGCCTGTCCACGGGGGTTCAGCGTATCAGCGCTCCCCCACCTTCCACTTAAGCAGTCGGCGTGGCGGGAGCCTTCTTCTTGCCAGGGAGTGTGGTGGGGATTTTTAGAGTGGCCCGTAATGCAAGTAATTCTTGAGCATGAGCCTGCGCATTTTCCGACTCGGAGATGCCGCCGAGCATGCGAGCGATCTCCACGATCCGCGAAGGGCCATCTAAGACCGCAACATTTGAAACAGTGACTCCCGTGCTTTCCTTGGTAATCAGCACATGGTGGTCGGCCCAGGCTGCCACTTGCGGCAAGTGCGTGACCACAATGACTTGAGAGTGCCTGCCGAGCATCGCTAGACGACGACCTACTTCGATAGCAGCGCTTCCACCTACGCCCGCATCTACCTCATCGAACACGTAAGTCGGCACCGGATCTACCGTTGCTAAAACCACTTCTATAGCCAACATGAGACGGCTCAATTCGCCCCCACTTGCTGCTTTCACGATGGGAAGTGGCGTGCCCCCGGTGTGGGCGGTGAATTTAAATTCGATTTCATCAACTCCGAAAGCGTGAGCTTTGGAGAAGGAAATCTCCAGGTTACTTGCCATATCAACTACAAATGTTGAGTTGGGAAGAGCCAACTCTCGAATCTCAGTGGTGACTGCTGCTGAAAGTTTTTGAGAAACAACAGTGCGAGAGCCTGAAAGCGCAGCGGCGCTTTCGAAGAATTCCTTTTCCGCCTCTATGGCGAGGGCACGCAATTTCTCGCGAGTTCCCTCCGAGTCCTCGTGAGCGATCAACGCAGATCGTGCGGAGACCAATTGAGCAAGTAACTCCCCTTCGTCCTGAGCTGAGAAGCGCTTTAACGCAGAAGATATCGAGGCGAACCGACTTTCAATTCGAGATAACTCGGTGGGATCTGCGTCCAGGTGAGCAAGATATCTTCGCGTTTCGCTTTCGATGTCGCCTAGTTCGATCACTAATGAGGAGAAACGTTTCGATAATTCACTGGCAGACGAATCGACTCTTTGAAGTTGATCAAAGCTTCGTCCTGCTTGTGCTAGGCCCTCTCCGGATAACGTTTCGAGATTCGCGATGATTTCTGAGGCGAGTTCGCGCAACTGATCTAAATGACTAAGCCGCTCACGGTCACTCTTGATGGATTCGATCTCTCCAAGTTTGAGATCGAGAGGACCGACTTTTTCGACAAGCTCTTGCAATTCACTGCGCTGGATATCTGCCAATTTGAGTGCCGATTCGAAAGAAGCCAATTCTTCGATCGCACGATGGGCGTTGGCGTAACATGTGGCTACGCGGTCGCGTTTAGAGAGGTGATCCTCCCCTCCATATGCATCGAGTAACTCGCGTTGCGTAGTGGCCCTTCTCAGTGCACTGTTGCTGTTCTGCGCGTGGATAGAGATGAGGTGCGCACCGATTTGCGCCAACTGAGTTCCAGTTGCAGGGGCACCATTCAGCACTCCTTTAGAACGGCCGTCAGGGTTAAGGGATCGTCCCAAGATGATCGCCGAATCGTCCTGCTCAATATCCATTGTCAGAAGAAGAGCATCTGCCAGCGCAGTAGGAGTAAAACTTGCGGCCGCCGCCGCTCGATCGGCGCCAGATCGCACCAACTGAGCATCTGCCTTTCCTCCTAAGACCAGCGAGAGTGCGGTGAGCAACATAGTTTTCCCAGCACCCGTTTCTCCGGTGATTACATTAAATCCAGGAGCAAAATCCACGGTGCTCTCCGCGATGACACCGAGTGATTTGATTCGTATCTCTTGAAGCATCGCTTAGCTCTCGCGCCAGCCTTCGACAGGCAAACGAAACTTAGCAACTAGTCGATCCGCAAAAGGTGTAGGAGTGAGTCTTGCAAAAAGCAGCGAGCGTGGAGAGCGTGTCAAGAGAATTCGATCTCCCACTTCCATTTCTCGTTGACGAAGACCATCGGCCACCAGATTGGCCCGGCCGCCTAATAATGTGAGCGATACTTTCGAAGAGGGCGAAATAACTAGCGGCCTTGCGAAGAGTGCATGTGCGGCTAGCGGAACAATTTGAATGGCTTCCACATCGGGCCAAATCACTGGCCCGCCAGCCGAGAATGCATATGCAGTAGAACCAGTAGGGGTGGAACAGAGAACACCATCAGCTAACCATCGTGATACCGGACGATCATCAATAGTAAGTAGCACCTCAACCATGCGACTTCCACTCTTTTCAAGTGCAATTTCATTGAGGGCGAACTCCTCTGAACGGCTTGCGCCTAGATGTAACTCGGCTTGCAAAACCATGCGCTCTTCTACTTGATAGGTGCGATCAGCGATGGCGTTTGCCACCACAAGGATGTCTTCGCGGTCTGCCTCTGCCAAGAATCCAACATGTCCAAGGTTTATGCCCAAAAGTGGAACTGCTCTTCCATACACACTCTCTGCCGCGCGAAGAATGGTGCCGTCACCGCCGAGCACCACGAGCAATTCGGTCCCATCGCTAATCGGTTCGCCGTGCGCAACTTCGTAAGTATCTGCACCTTTTTGGCGAAAGTGAGATTGCAACGTATCGGCAGCTTCGCGAGCCTCAGGACGTGCTGGGTGCACCAGCACCGCAATCGTTCGACTCATGCTGGCCCTTGAGCAATTGCTTCAGTGACCATGGCGGAATCCAAGGATGGAGCGTCTTTGCGAAGCCAGAGAAAATATTCGACATTGCCGGCGGGACCAGGAAGTGGGCTGGCCACAATCCCGCGCACTCCAAGACCCAATTCGGCCGCTGCACGAGCAACTTGATGAACCGCCATGGAACGAAGCGCGGGATCGCGGACAACTCCACCCGCGCCCAATTTCTCACGACCCACTTCGAATTGCGGTTTCACCATCAACACCATGTCGCCATCAGCGTCAATTACTGAAACGAGCGCTGGAAGGACGAGTACTAAAGAGATAAATGAAAGATCAGCCACGACTACATCCACCGGAGCACCAATCTGTTCAAGTGAAAGATTGCGTACGTTCGTGCGATCGTGGACAGTCACTCGTGGGTCTTGCTGAAGCTCCCAGACGAGCTGTCCATAACCGACGTCGACTGCGACCACCTCCGCTGCTCCTCGCTTCAAAAGAATGTCGGTAAATCCGCCAGTTGAAGCGCCGGCATCGAGTGCTCGTCGACTCTTCACCGAAAGCCCTTGGGGCTCGAACTCTGTTAACGCTCCGAGCAATTTAAATGCACCACGCGAGGCATAACGCTCATCACTACCCACTTTGACCACGATAGAGGCTTCAGCCTCAACAGTTGAAGCCGGCTTAGATCTCACAATGCCATTGACAATCACCTCGCCATTTTCAATGGCGTGCACGGCGGCTTCGCGTGACTTTGCCAGTCCGCGTTTCACGAGCTCGGCATCGAGACGCGGTTTTGCAGCCATGAGATGTTGTTACAGACCTTCAATAGATGAAAGTGCGTCCGTCATCGTATGGTGAATACGCTCGTAAGTTCCTGGGTGTTCCTCGGTGGGCGCAGACCAGAGAGAAGCAAGTTCGGTGCGCGCACTGTCGAGCGCTGTGAGATCTTGCGAATTTACTTCGGGGTTCATGCGATCTTCTCTTTCCTGGTGGACTTGGTGACCATCTTCGCTGAACTCTTCTTAGCTGGCGCACTCTTCTTAGCTGGCGCACTCTTCTTAGCTGGCGCACTCTTCTTAGCTGGCGCACTCTTCTTGATCGCTTCCTGCTTCGCCGGTGATGGTTTTGCAACGGGTGACCGCAACTTCTTCACTTCAGCTTCCAAGGCAAAAATTTTCTCTTGAGCCACTCGCAATTCGTCGCGCATTGCTTTGCTCGGGATACCTGGAAGACCAGCGAGCGCCGATTCCACCTCCTGACGAACGATGGTGCGGATCTCTGCAGGTATGAGAGCTTCCAACGTGGCAGCGCCGCCAGCAATAGTGCCACCGGCGTTTGCCAATGCACCGGTGACCCATTCACGGGCACCTTCGATAGCCATCCCAGCCAACGGAGCAAGGTTGCTTTCCGTCAATCCCGAAACGAGTTGGGCGTACCCACGGATGCTATTGGCTAGCTGGGTCACTGGGTCTTGGGGGATGCGCTCTTTGGTCACAGGGCAACGCTACCCGACCTTTTCCAGCGAATCTGCTTCAATATCCAATCTGGTTGAAACTGAGCCGCCGGATTTCCAGAAGCGACGGTGGAGTTCACCCTGAACTGCGATGGTATTGCCCACTTTGAGGCTGCGAGCCCGGCGCATCAGAGACTTCTCCCGAACGGTTATATCGAGGGAACTTTTCGAACTTCCCGTCGGCGACACGGAGAGGCGTATCTCAACGATCTCCTCACCTGAGGGCAGGGTGATCTCCGTAGGCAGATCGGTTACTTCGCCAATGAGCTCTACCAGATTTATGTGTTCTTTTTGCATGTGTTCCTTCCTTTCGTAGTTGGTCGAGGTAGCCTGCCCAGAGGCAGGAAATCAGCTCGCTCTGGCCGGCCATTGGTGGATAAGTATCGGGGGTGTGCAATGGAGGTAACCGTCACGGATCTGGGAAACGATCTCTTTCAGATTGATACGGAGCAATCCGGCTACAAAGGAATCACTGCGGGTTATCTGATTCGCAGCAGTAAACCCACACTTATCGAAACTGGCACCGCTAGCAGCGCGCCTGTCGTGATTGCGGCATTAGAAAAACTTGAGATTTTCCCGAAAGACCTAGCCACCATTGTGGTCACGCATGTTCATTTGGATCACGCTGGAGGTGCTGGCCATCTCACTTCTCACTACCCACAAGCGGAGTTAATCGCACACGAGCGTGGTGCAAAGCATCTTGTTGATCCCACAAAATTGATGAATAGTGCGAGGCGCGTTTTTGGGTCCATGATCGATGACGTCATGGGTGCACTCTTGCCCACCCCGGTGGAGCGCGTACGTTCTCTTGGCGATATTGCGACCATCGATCTGGGTGATGGCCGCACACTCAATAGCTATTACGCCCCAGGACATGCGTCACACCACGTGGGTTTGCTCGATTCGACCACGGGTGATCTCTTCGTAGGTGATGCCGCGGGTGTGTATATCCCAGATACGGACACCGTCAAACCAGCAACTCCTCCCCCGGACTTCGATCTCGATATCGCGCTTAATACAATCGATACCTTCGAAAACCTGAAACCGACCCGATTACTCTTTAGCCACTACGGTCCAGTTTCCAAGATCGACGAAACCCTTGATCGTAGTCGAGAAGAGCTACGGGTGTGGGTAGAACTAGTGCGCGAGGCAAGAAATTCTCGTCTCGATCTAGACCATGCTATTTCGATGATTATCGAGCGCACCAGAGATCGGTACGCAGCGCTCTTCGCCAACGTGTCAGCATTAGAGCGTTTCGAAGCTCTCAGTTCAACGGGGGCAAATATCGTGGGCATAAATCGTTGGCTCGACAAGGTGGAGGCGAATTCGTACGACTTTGGCGATGCCGCTGCTTCTGCCCCAAAACACAAGTGAAATATACCTATTTTTGAAGTTTTTTGACGCGCTCTTTGGCATCCGTAAAGTCTTCGGGATCCGATAGTGCTGCCTTTTCAAACCAAGTCAGAGCCTCTTCTTCGCGCCCAGCTAATTCCAATAGATCCGCGTATGCGTAACGAATCCTTGCTGACCATTCTTCAGAATCTTCGCGCAACTGTGCGCAAGTGAGCGTGACGATGGCAGCATCAATTTCACCAAGGTCACGACGTGCGCCCGCAGTAACGATCCGTAGTTCGATCTGTTCATTAATTTCCAATTTTTTAGCATAGGTTGATCCAGCTAAATCAATTGCTTTTTGAGGTCTACCTAGTCCTCGTTCGCAATCGGCCATGATGGGCAGTGTCGAATAATCTCCAGAGATACGCGTCGCAGCTCTAAGTTCGGCTAACGCTTCCGAGTAATGTCCCGCGTGATAGGCCGCAATACCAGCAGCTTCGCGAACAACAGCAATTCGACCAGCATGATGAGCAGCCGCGCGTGCATGCTTCCATGCAAGTTCTGGATCCTCTTCCAAAGCAAGTCCACTCGCAATGAGATGGCGTGCTACGTACGTTGCGTTTGCCTCCTGCAACGTTGAGAGCTCTCGTAACGTAGCCTTATCTAATTCTTCTCCAGTGATGTGATCGGGAAGATCTGGTTCAAAAATTTTCGCACGACGAGGACGATCCAAAGGTGCGGGTTCGGGTTTGTTATAGCCAGCATTTGATGGGCGATTTGGGCCGCCGCGCTCTGGTCGTGCACCAAAACGCGCGGGACGATCCGAAGACGATGGGCGACCCGAACCACTCCGTTCCGGACGATCCGAAGATGGACGGAACGAGGGACGATCCCCGCGATCCGAAGATGGACGCGAAGAAGGTGGTCTACCTGAGTTACCACGTTCCGGACGATCCGAAGATGGACGGAAAGAGGGACGATCCCCACGATCCGAAGATGGACGCGATGAAGATGGACGCGATGAACCACTACGTTCTGGCCGATCCGAAGATGGACGGAACGAGGGACGATCCCCGCGATCCGAAGATGGACGCGATGAAGGTGGTCGACCTGAGCCACTACGTTCTGGCCGATCCGAAGATGGACGCAAAGAAGGTTGTCGACCTGAGCCACTACGTTCCGGACGATCCGAAGATGGACGCGAAGAAGATGGTCGACCTGAGCCACT
>Ga0194055_10000999_pt1 | contig 23090 bp, 20 predicted proteins | sample SepL449m_MetaG_FD_155482 | JGI IMG/M metagenome (GOLD analysis project Ga0194055, IMG submission 155482) | Anoxic zone freshwater microbial communities from boreal shield lake in IISD Experimental Lakes Area, Ontario, Canada - Sep2016-L442-9m | ecosystem: Environmental > Aquatic > Freshwater >... | reverse complement strand
CCTCGAAAGAGTGTGGGCATTTCAGTCCGTCGCCTATTTCGCAGAGCGTGCGAACAGCCAGTTGTTCCCCAAAAAAACAGCAGTCCCTCAACACATTGCAATCGGACGACGACCTATTCTTCTAGGCTGAGATATGGCCGAAGGTGCCGAAGATCACTAACGGGGTTGCCCCGGTTGAGTAGGATACTGATTTTCCTCTTTCTCAGCGCAGCGAATGCACAAAGCAGCAAATGGAATGGCTTCGAGGCGCTTTTTGGAGATCACCCCAGCACATTCCTCGCAGATACCGTAGGTCTTTGTGCGAATCCGTTCTAAGGCTGAATGAATGTGGTTGAGCGTGTCCTCGTCGCTGGCCATCAGCGTAAGGGTAAATTCCTGCTCATAGCCGTCTGAGTCCAGATCGGCAATGTGCGTTGGCATCGTCGATAAATCGCCGCTGGACTCGGATCGCGTTTTTCGCAAGGCCACGTCAGCCATGGCCGAAACATCACCCCGCAGACGCGCACGCATCGCAATCAATGCCGTCCGAAAAACCTTTGTTTCAGCCGCTTTCATCGGAATATTTCACCTGAGAGTAAAATCGTACCAGCAAAAAAAACAGAAAGTTGCACGCTCACCAAAACCGCTGTCTGTCCGCTGCATCGCCCAATCTGCCCGTAAAGTTTACGCATACTCACGGCAATTCCTATACCGTCGAAATAAACATCTAAAGATGTACCTACGATTGCCAGGCCTGTCAAACTGGCAGTCTGGAGCGGCAGGCATAGTCGAGTATTTTTCATTCGATAGCTTATTTTTAGAGTATCGTGTGGGGGTTCGGTGAAACTGCCGAAAAGAGGTTGTGGCTCGAGACTGTGACCCTCAGAAAACTCTTTCCACAGCCCGGGCCGTTGCCGTGCCGAAATCTATGTGAGGAGTTGTCGGAGAGTCTGTCTGTGGCCGTTATTGCTCGCACCGATGTTGTCTTTCAGCAGTGCATTTCGCCTGCCTGTAGTGCTACGTTTTCAGTTGAGGAAGCGTTAACGGCCTGTCCTGCTTGCGGCAATCTGCTGGATGTCTCGTACGACTGGAATCGGCTCCGCCCGCCGACATCGTTTGAAGTATTTGAACGCAAGTGGATGCGTCGCAGCGACCCCTTGGCTACGAGTGGCGTCTGGCGGTTTCACGAACTTCTTCCATTTGCCCCGCGAGAGTCGGTGGTCACGATCGGAGAGGGACAAACGCTCTTAGCGGCCTCCGATGGGGTGGGCAGCTTTATTGGCATGAAACCGGGCCGCTTGTATTTGCAATACGAAGGGCTCAATCCATCGGGATCGTTCAAAGACAACGGCATGTCGGCAGCATTTACGCACGCCCGCATGATCGGTGCCCGCCGTGCGGCCTGTGCTTCAACTGGCAACACAAGCGCTTCTCTGGCTGTTTACTGTGCCGTCACCCGTTTGATGCGGGGCATCATCTTCATCGGTTCGGGCAAGATTTCTTACGGTAAGCTTTCGCAGGCTTTGGATTACGGAGCGTTGACGATCCAGATTGCTGGCGACTTTGACGACGCGATGGCGCGGGTCAAGGAAGTCTCGGGCAAGCTAGGGATTTATCTTGTCAACAGCGTCAACCCGTTCCGGCTTGAAGGCCAAAAGACGATCATGTACCGGGTGCTTGAATCGCTGGGATGGGAAGTGCCCGACTGGATTGTGGTGCCGGGCGGAAATTTGGGTAATTCTAGCGCGTTTGGCAAGGCCTTTGCCGAGTTACGAAAGCTGGGACTGATCGACCGGGTGCCTCGTTTGGCGGTGATCAACGCTGCTGGCGCTAACACGCTCTACGAACTCTATCACAACCGCGGTTTGCGTTGGCAGGGAGGTCGGGCCGATCTGTCGCCTGCGTGCCACTACTACGACGAACTTGACCGTCAGAAAAAGCGGGCCGACACGATTGCCAGTGCGATTGAAATCAATCGGCCGGTGAATCTCAATAAATGCTTGCGAGCGCTTGAGGTTTGCGACGGCGTGGTGCGTGAGGTAAGCGAGCAAGAGATTTTAGATGCAAAGGCGCAGGTTGGCGCGGGCGGACTGGGATGCGAACCGGCGAGTGCGGCCAGCGTTGCGGGCGCGAAGCAACTGGTGGCTGAAGGCGTGATCGGCCGCGATGAACGCGTCGTTTGCATTCTGACAGGCCATCAATTAAAAGACCCGACAGCAACCGTGGCCTATCACACGACCGATCAATCGCTCTTCAATGAAGTGCTAGGAAGTCGCGGTGTGAGCCGGGCGAGCTTTGCCAACCGAGCCGTCAGCGTTGGGAATCGGCTCGACGAAATCGTGCAAGCGATTGATCTGTACGGCTAAGCCACAGGGCTTGAGCGTGAGGTTGAGGATTTGAGTGAGTCGCGTTGGACCACCCCGCGATATCAGGTGATCTATTTCCAAGGCTTAGAAAAGTGTCGCCATGAGGGGGCGGACAGGCTTGTCAGACCCGATCGTCAGGGTCTATACCAGTAGGCTCTTGTTCGATCAAAGCGGGCCTTCCGCCCTGCGAAAAATTTTGGAGTCACACGATGGCAAAGGCCTCTTTGCGTCACGCCAATACCCTGCGGTTGGTCGTCCATGGTGCTGCTGGTCGGATGGGCCAACGCATCGTTGCCTGTGCTGCATCAGACTCTGTGCCGTGGCAACTTGTCGCAGCCATTGAACGCGCTGGCCACGCTCAACTCGGCATCGATGCGGGTGTTCTAGCTGGTATTTCCGCAAGTGGCGTGACGGTGAGTGAAGCGTGGACCTGCCCAGCCGATGTGGTCATTGACTTCTCACTGCCTGGCGCTGTGGCTGGCATCGCTGCCGCCTGTGTACAAGCTCATCTGCCGCTTGTAGTGGCAACGACGGGTCTCGAGGAAGCCGATCGGCAAGCGATTTCCAATGCGGCGCAAAAAATCCCGATACTCCAGTCGCCGAGCATGAGCCTAGCGGTGAATATTACGATGGATCTGGTGGGTCGGGCCGCCGAACTCCTGCAGAGCGTCGGCGTCCGCAGCGATGTGGAAATTCTGGAGTGTCACCACCGCCACAAGGAAGATGCTCCGAGTGGCACGGCGCTGAAGTTTGGGCAAATCGTCTCAGATGTGATGGGCGTTTTGCGAGAGACCCACGGCCGCGATGGCCGTCCGGGGGCCAGGCCCGTCAACGAAATCGGTTACCACGCCATCCGCGCCGGAGACAATCCGGGGGAGCACACGATTTTGTTTGGGCTCGACGGCGAGTCGCTTTCGCTGAATGTCCGAGCGACCAATCGCGATTGTTACGCTCGTGGTGCCTTGGCCGCCGCAGCTTTTCTTGTCGGCCAACCTGTGGGGCTTTATTCCATGCGAGACGTGCTGGGCATTCAGTGACGGCAAGCGATCTCAGGGGTGGGGAGTGATGCAGTCGTCCCCGGCGACGGTTGAGCGACCGGTGAGCTTAAGCAGAATCCAGGCGCCGATCAGCAGTTGTACGAGCAATACGATGAGGCCGCTGCGGGGATGCCCGGTGGCCGCATAGACGCTGCCGAAAAGAACACTGGCCAGAAAGCCTGCTAGCTTTGTGCCAACTTGTAGGAGGCCAAAGGTAACGCCACTTCGGCCTGCTCGTGTGAGGGACGAAACGGTGGCGCGGAGCACGCTTTGCAAGCCACCCAGAACAAGCGCTCAAAGCACAGCCAGTGCCGTCACTTCTGCCGGCGTACGCACGATCCATGCCAGTAAGAGCACGATAGCCCAGCCAGCCAGACAGAGAAAAAGGCTCCCACGACGGCTCACTCGCACCGATAGCCAACCAATAAAAAGCGCACCTGGAAGAGCGATCACTTGCACAAGCAGCACCAGTCGTACGAGTGCTGTTGCATCGAGGTGAAATTCTTCGAGAGCCAACGACGAAAATTGTGAGATTGCCGTCTGGACAGCGCCGAGAACGAGCATGGCACCCACGAGGATCTGACCGAGCGAGCGGGCCACACCGTGACGGTCAAAAAGCGATCGGGCAAAAGCAAAGAGTGCGTTGGCAGATGTGTCACTGGACTCCCCATCCTGCTGGCCGTTTAGCTCTATTCCCATCTGCGTACAGACGGCTGGTAGCGAAAAGATCAGCCACCACACTCCCATTACAGCAAACGATAGTCTCAAAGACACAGTCATAGTGAGCCCAAGGCTCTCGCGGACCGCAACAAGGGTTGTCGCCAACACCAGCGCAATCGCTCCTCCGGCATAGCCGCAGGCAAATCCCGCGGCCGAGGGCGGTCTGCCTGCTGGCCTGTAGCCAGTCGGGGTAGCAAACTTCCAATAAAAATAGCGGCCATGTCAAAGGCAACAGAGGCTGTGGCAATTAATACGACAATCGCTAGACGGGCAGTCGGCGGCACCGCTGCTAAGAAAAGACACGCGATGCTCCCGACAAGAATGCTGAGCAAAAGCGCCTGCTTGTGCGCTTGCCTACGATCCGCCCAGGCGGCCAGCCACGGAGCAGCCAGCGCAGAAACCAGCATTCCAGCAGCCAGAGTCCACGCCCAGACAACACCACCGGGCACGCCCCACGCGTTATCAGCAAAGACGATCTTCTCCACATAGGCCACAACCAGCACGATCGAAATCGTAGAAAAAGCGCTGGCAGCCCAGTCCAGCAAGACCCACGCGATCTGCGGCCAGTGTGCAGCCCAGCTAAAAGTCTGGCGATTGGCAGCGGGGGTAGTCGACGAGGATCGCGTCATGATTCATGAAGGCCCAAGGACTACCACGAGAACAGTGGCAGAGATCTTTTTTTCACCCGGTTAAACCTTCTGTAGGTCACGCGCGCAGATCTGAAGGGTCGAATGAGCCCTTCCCGTCAAGGCCCAAGAGCCGTACTGCAGCGGCCATGCGATGAGAATCGATCTAACGTCGAGGGTGAAAGACGCATTTGACACCCGGTAAATCGGGTGGGTATGCTCGCGAAGGAGAGCGTCACAACAAGCTGAACAGACCGGAATATTCAACAGTGGATGTGGACAATCGAGAACCCAGATGATGAGTCTGACAACGCACTAGATAAATATCTCGACCTGTTTACCAAGGGCGATGTCTCTGCCCGACAGCACCTCATGAGAATTGCCTGCCAAAGAATGCAGTCAATGGCCCATCGAATGCTGCGGGGCTTTCCTCAAGTGCGCCGCTGGGATGATACCGACGATGTCGTTCAGGGTGCTGCCCTCCGTATGAATAAGGCACTCGCCGATGTCACACCCGTCGATGCCCAGCACTTTATCAGCCTCGCAGCCCTGCAGATCCGCAGGGAGTTATTAGATTTAGCCAGAAAACATGCAGGCCCGGAATCGTATGCAAAGAATCACCAAACAAATTCCCTCCGAGTAAACGGCGAGGATGTCTTTAAGATTATGCTTGCTGCCCACGATGAGCAGGCAGTCGATAGGGAGGTTTCGTGGACGAAGTTTCACGAAGCCGCCGCCAGCCTGCCTGACGATGAGCGGGAAATCTTTAATATGGTTTCACTGCTGTCCGGTTATAAGTCGAACAATTTCAATTGGTTACGATCCGCGTCTTGCTTGGGGGTTCGTTCGTCTAGTCTCCGTGGCCGCCTGGCGTGAGAGAGTCGAAGAATTGTAATTGGGAAAAGACTCCGCGGGTCAATTCTGGGAGACTCGCTTATAGACCAGATGTCAATTTGATTCTGTGAATCGTGCTGGCGAACACCGCTTGAAGATAGCGTCAATAGCCTTGGCCTGCACGCCTGCGATGGCTGTCGTGAGACTCTTGCGTTGTACGATGCTTCGCTATCGTGAATAATACAGGAGCGTAGCGTCGGATCGACCTCGGAACAAATTATTTCAGACGATGCTTGAGCGGCATAGCAGATTTGAGCGCCTCTGCTTTGAATTGAAAGAACACTGATCAGGATGAATTCGATGCTCACCATGGATCGTCGCGATGTTATCTATTCTGCTGCCGCCCTCAGCACCACTGCGGTAAGTGCGTTTCCCAGTTTTGTGGCCGCCGCTTCTAACCCGCCCACCCGCATGCGCGTGGGAGTCATCGGTTGCGGCAATGTCTCAGCCTCATATCTCCCGCACCTCCGCGCATTCCCCCACGTTGAGTTGGTCAGTGCCTGCGATATCATCCCGGCCCGAGCGGAGGCCTTGTCCAAGGCCTTCAACATCCCTCACGTCTATCCGCAGATCGAGAGCATGCTGGCAGGTGCAGAATGTGATCTCTTAGTCAATCTGACAGACATGCAGGAGCACGAGCGGCTCAATCGAGCAGCGCTCGCTAGCGGCAAGCATGTGTGGAGCGAAAAACCGCTCGCCAATTCGTTCGAGGCCGCGCAGTCGCTGCTAGCGCTCGCAGAAAAAAACGAACGCTGGATACGGAGCGTACCGGTGGTGGTTGCCAGTCCTGCATTTGCATTTATTGCAGAGGCACTGGCATCTAGAAAGCTGGGTAGAGTGGTGGCGGCGCATGCCCAGTACGGTCATAACGGACCCAACTGGGCGGCATTTGTCCACCAGCAGGGCGGTGGCAGTTTGCTCGACTTAGCTGTCTACAACATCACAACGTTGACTGGTCTCCTCGGCCCTGCCCGATCGGTCACAGCCATGACAAGCGTTGTAACCCCGACACGAAAAATTGAACGGGTGGGAGAAATTCAAGTTGTTGCGGATGACAACGCGATGCTACTGATGAATCACGGTGACGGTGTGATTTCACACGTTCAGTCGGGCTTTCATTACTTCCATCCGCACGATGACAAGTCTGGCGAGGAAACCCGCGAAACGCTCAGCATCATTGGGAGCGAGGGAACGATGGGCTTGGTGGGGTACGACTGGGATCCTCGTGCCGTTGATCTGGCAACGCTCGAAGCACCCTCCACTCGCCGGCATGTCATTGAACCCAGTGGTTTCTGCTGGCAGATGGGGGCCTCTCTTGCGGCAGAGAGTCTTTTCACGGGCCGGTCACTTTTGATCACCCCCGAGCATGCGGTGCATGTGCTGGAAGTGATTGGAGCCGCGAGGCAGTCGCAGGAGGGTGGCCGCCTAATCGAGCTGCAGTCACGGTTTGAGTATTCGATCGGGGCTTAGGTAGAACGCAACGCATTCCCAAAAATGATGCCCACACTGACTGCCCACTCTGCATGAATACACCCGTTCCCGCCACAAGTCGCACCGTCTTCCCTTTTGCTGTGGCGATTGTGACTGGCGCCTTTCTGCTTTTTTTGGTTCAGCCGTTGATCGGTAAGTACATTCTACCGTGGTTTGGTGGAAGTCCCGGCGTCTGGACAACGTGCCTGCTCTTTTTTCAGTGTCTACTGCTGGCCGGTTATGCCTATGCGCACCTGCTGATAACCTTCCTGCAACCGCGACAGCAGGCCGTCGTCCATAGCGTTGTCATCGTCATGGCACTCGCGGCGTTGCCGATTGTCCCCAGTCCTCAGCTTATTCCCGTAGGTGATGGCGAACCGATTCTTGAAATTTTGATCGTCTTGGCCCGCACCATTGGTCTGCCCTACTTCGCCCTCTCGGCGACGGGTCCGTTGATGCAGGCGTGGTTTGCCCGCGTTCATTCAGGCCATTCGCCGTATCGCCTCTACGCGCTCTCGAATACGGGATCGTTAGTGGCGCTGTTGGCCTATCCGCTCCTGATTGAGACCACGCTCACTCGTCCGAGCCAAGCCCGATGGTGGTCGCTGGGAATGGTGATCTTTGCTGTAGCCTGTGGATGGTGCGTGCAGCGACTCTGGAACGCTTCCAATAATCCGTTATCGGCCGCACCGATACAGGAGATCGAGGAAACTGACGAGATCAAAAACGTGCCCGGCCGTACGATTCTCTGGCTGCTCCTTTCCGCCTGCACAACCATTCTGCTGATGGCGACAACCAATAAAATATGTCAGGACATCGCCGTGGTGCCGTTTCTCTGGGTGCTGCCTCTAGCGATCTACCTGATCACCTTCATCATCGCCTTCGACGGCTCTCGTTGGTATTGCCGAGAGTGGTATGGCCTGGCGCTTATTGCCTGTTGGGGGGCAGTTGTCTGGGCACTTTTTCAGGGCGTGGAGATCAATATTGCTGGCCAATTGCTGGTCTACTCCGCAACGCTGTTTGTCACCTGCATGGTTTGTCATGGCGAGCTTTACCAACTGCGTCCAGCCCCGCGACGGCTGACGGCCTATTTTCTCACCATTGCCACCGGCGGCGCCCTCGGTGGCTTTTTTGTGGCAATCATCGCCCCGCTAGGCTTCAATTCATACCTTGAATTCCACGTGGCTCTTTTTTCAAGTGGCCTCCTTTTCACGCTCGTCTGTTTACTCAAGAAAAGCCGACTGCCTCTGCCGCGTCTATTGGTACCGGCCTGGATTCCGCTGCTACTACTGACAGGCGGACTGGGGTGGGGGCTCTGGTCGCAGGCACAAAGTGCCAATCGTTGGGCCGTTAGAAATTCGCGAAATTTTTATGGTGTGCTGGCGGTGATGGAATATGCGACGGACGATCCGCTGAATCACTACCTTCTTTTGCGTCACGGTCGCATCACGCACGGTCTTCAATACACCCATGCCAATCATGTGCTTTGGCCGACGACTTATTATGGTAATAGCAGTGGCGTCGGCATGGCCCTGCGTCACACTCCAGAAAAAGGCAAGCGGGTTGGCGTGGTTGGTCTTGGCACAGGCACGCTGGCCGCGCACGGTGCTCGAGGAGATTGCTACCGATTTTACGACATCAATCCCGAAGTCATTCGCTTGGCGGGGCCACAAGGAAGCACATTCACGTTTTTAAAGGAGAGCCCTGCGAGGATTGAAATTGCTCTCGGTGATGCCCGGCTGTCGCTGGAACGCGAAGACCCACAGGAGTTTGATGTGCTTGCGCTCGACGCCTTCTCAAGTGACGCCGTTCCGATCCACCTGCTCACGAAGGAAGCCTTTGACATCTACAAACGGCACATTCGGCCCGATGGCGTCATTGCGGTGCATGTCTCAAACCGCTACCTCGATCTGGAGCCAGTCGTCTTAAAACTGGCCGCCCATGTGGGCATGCAGGCCGTCATTATCAGCGGCAGTGGAGAAGAAGATGCGGGGGTCTACTCCTCTACCTGGATTCTCGTCACGAACAGTCCTGCGATTCTCAACAGTGAGGAGATCGCGGCGGCCCGCACAGATCCCGACCCGGCGTGGCCCGATGTGCCGCTTTGGACTGACGACTACGCCAGCATTGTCTCGATCATCGTCGATAACCCAGCAACTACATTCAAGCAGTGGTTGAAGGATGTATTCGGAGCAAAGGCAGTAAAACAGAGTGAACCTGTCGAGGAGAAGCCCGACGATCCCGACACCCAGGATATTGTCTGGCCTCCGAGCGACTCAACGGACCTCAATCCCAATTGAGACAAGCGTGGTTATGGTGTGTTGACTTCCACCAATTCAGAATTAACGGTGCCGTCGCGAGTGTCGGTGGCGTTGATGAGAAATGCCTTTGTGTTGTGAGGCAATGTCTTGCTGGCGATCACCTCGCCTGTGCCGATCGTGCAGGCGATATTGGCCCAATGCCGGTCTTTCCATTTTCCGGCGGATGTCGTGAAACAGAGCGAGGCAGCTTTTAGATTCCCTTTACACGCCGCATGCACGAGGCCGTCTTGGGCCTCAATCTTTGGGCAGTCGAGGCTTGGCATCGGTGGATCGTCTTTGACAATACTATTGGCAAACGCATAGATCTCCCAAACTTCGTCCCAGCCTGAACCGTGGGCGTGGATCACCCAGGGTCGCACGCATAAGAGGCTCTTGCCTCCTGCCACCTTGGCCGACCGAGCAAAAATGTTGATCGGAAAAACAGGATCGGTAAATCCACTCACCCAGAGCATCGGCATCTTTGCATGTGGTAAGTGCGCCGATGGGTCCCACTTCGTGCGGTAATCCTCAAACTGTTGAGCGGTCATGTTTTTTGGGGGAAACCATTGAGCGAGTCCGTCGCTGTCACATTCGTGGATAAAGCCGCAGCCGTAGACTGGGATTACAAATGCAAATCGCGGATCGACCCCTGCCACCGTGCTGGCAACAGTTGCGCCCCAGGAAATACCATTCAGGCCAATCTTCTGGGGATTGATTTCGGGGAATGAGCAGAGCAGTGAATGGGCTCGAACACAATCAGCGACAGCGTGGTAAAACCACTGCTCTCGATCGGGCAGGTCCCGATCGCCAAACCAGTCAATTCGGGCAGGCCCGGCGTTTGGATGGGATTGTCCGACGGGAAAGTCGCCTTCCACCTGATGCGAGTTTCCACCGGGTAGATGCCCCTCGAGATCGATGGCGATGGCAGCATAGCCATTTTGATTCCACTTCTTCACCCATTCAGGATAGGCCGTACCGCCTCCGCCGTGAGCGCAGACCACCGCCGGCCATCCGCCAACTGGTGGCTCTCCTTGCGGGGTGCTGTAGTAGGCAAACACCCATGTAGGTTTGCCATGGTAATCAGCGCCTTCGTAGAACAGTGAACGCATGCCGCTAGCGGGACGGTCCTCGGCGGGATGAATTGTCGGGGTCTTTGTAAGGGCGGGCAGATCCCAAGCCTGTGTTCCCGCAGTGTCAACAGCCTCCAGAGACGTTGCCGAAAGGCACAACAACGCTGAGGCGATGACCACAGCTGCCACCTTTTTGCCACGCGATGAAAGAAGTATGAATTGTGGAAGTGCAGTAGGTGAGGTGCGATTGACTGTGTGGCTCATCGTTGAGACGGTCATTTTTTATAGTGTGAATTGAGATCCAGCGTTAAACCGCCTATTGTGATCCGATTCGCGGGTTCGCTACAAGCGGTTTAAAAATGGATGTGTCAAGAGGCCAAGGATCGATAAAAGCCGGAAAAGGGAGAGCTTCCTCGACGACCCCGTGCGCGCGCTCGTTGTGGACGAGCACCTCTTTCAAGCAGGCATGGCCGGTGAATCAATCGGCTCACCGCTGCCTTTGACCCACGGATTGTGCGGGCAAGCCTCAGTCGTCGCGAGCAAAAACAATCGTCATCGTCCGCGGTAGGGACCACTACGGTTTGCTCAAAAATTGACATACCAAATTGAAATGTGAAAATCGAAAGTGGGGGCGGCGTTGTGCCGACAAGGAGTCGCCCAGCATTGTCCGTTGCAAGTTCTGTAAAGTACATGTTTCCATCACTACCAAGCGCGATGCGATGAAACACAGTATTTCGCGACGGCACCTGGTAGTTGGTCACCTGCACATGTGAGAGATCTCCAGCCGCAGCGAACAAAATCTCACGGCTGAGTTTCACGATGGAGTCCGGGCCAGGCGGAGTCGCGCTATTGTGATTGACATAACTGTGCGTGTAGAGATTGCCGTCGCGGTCGAATGCCAAGCTCGCCAAAATCATATTACTCTGCGTATTGGGCACTTGAAATTCTTCAATCACGCCAGTCGTCGTGCTAATCTTTCCGATCTTATGGCCAGCTTCCTCAGTAAACCACATATAAGGGCGGCCTAGCGGATCGGGAAAGATCGAAATCGGGCGACTGTTGTAGGTCGGAATTGTAAATTCAGTTACCACGCCGGTGGATGTGATTCGCAGAATCTTGTTCCCTTGTAGTTCGGTTCCCCAGATATTTCCGTCAGGTCCGAGGTTCAAGTAAATCGGCAAAGCACCAAGGGTCGGCAGTTGGTAGTGGTTGACCGATCGATCGGGGTTAATCTTCCCAATAGGTGACGTTGCCTTACCCGTGGACCAAATGGTGACGCCGTCGGCACCCATCGTGATGTCGTGTGGTGAGGAGGTCATTGGCCCGGGTGCTCCGGTGACTATGAGACTCACGTCGACAATTGACGACGGAAGAATAAGCCCAGTCGTTCGGTCAAACTCCCCAACCTGGCTCAGTCCCTCCAGTGAGACAAACATCTGGCCTGCGGCATTCAATGTGATGCCGTGCGGCTTGGCACCCGAATCCAACTGATACGTCGTACGGACGCCAGTCGTTGAGTCGAACCGAACCAAGGCATCGTGGAGTTGACCGCTGATCCAGAAAATGCCGGGATGCAGCGTGTCTTCCACGATCTCGTGCGTTGATGGGTCGCCGTAGCTGTAAGTGAGCGGATACTCAGTCAGCAGCGGGCTAGCGAGGGGCCACTGCCGATCGGCGAGATTCCGGACGTTCTCGGATGAAGCCAAGAAGCTCGTTTCGATACTGCGAATGGAAGCACCCGGACGACTCCAGGCCGCAAGATAAGACCGCATGCCAGCGGCATCGGGGGCTCGCCCAAGGACCGCTGAAGCACCTTCACCCAACCGTTCGCTTCGGCGGAACTCGGGGTACGGGCAAAATACGTTTCGTAGTAGCCGGTCACTTCCTGATTGCGAAAACCTGACGAGTTCCATAGCTGATTCACGACCGCGACTACGGGCGTTCCGATTTGCAGTTGGTTTGAAAAAACAGCGAGTTGGGCCGCTGGTGGATCAATGCGACGGACTTGGTAAACAAGCCCCGTCGCGATGTTGTCGCTGATCGTGGGAGCAAGGCCAGCGAGGCTCCAAGATTTCCAGCGAAAGTCGGCTGGATTATTTTCGAGCTTTTGTTTGAGCCGTGTGCTTTTTGATTACGGACACATATTGCGTTGAGTTTGGCTGAAGCAGGCTAAAATCGCTACCATCGACACCTCGGTATCTTTCCCACCAACCCTTTTAAGAGGTCTCCGTCGCCTTTCGGACATCGGTCGAGATTTTGGTACTCTCGGTGTTTCGTTCCGCCGCAGGCACAGAGCCGTCGGCGAGGCCCATACGTATCCTTACTGAGCCACGTCTGACTCATCGGAGAGTGTCATGCTTCTGATTCAAAGATCGCTGCGTTTTTTGTCCCTGCCTACTCTGTTGTTGGCCTTGGGATCTACAGCGCGGGCCCAATCGGGTTCGGCCTTGAATGCTGTGGAGGACGCCGCGATACGAACGACTATTAAGGACCTCTCCAACCAGTGGTCGACTGCATATCTGAAAAATGATACTGCGATTCTTGAGCGAATCTGGGCGGCAGATTTTATCTATGTTGAGCCGTCGGGCCACCGCTTCACAAAGGCTGAGGGAATTGAATCGCTCAAAAACGCTGGGGGGCGTCATACGGTTTCAGAGTCCAGTTCCATTGACGTGCGGGTGTATGGGGCGGCACGGTGGCCGTCGACATCGGCGACTACAAGGAGGCTGGCACCGACAAGGACGGCAAGGCGTTTGATCGAAGATCGCGGTTCACGAATGTCTGGGTGCTCAAGGGCGGCTCTTGGAAGTGTGTTAGTGGTCACGCTTCAACAATCCCTCAGCAGCCTCTCTGAGGCGTGGTTTGCCATAGCGTCGCTCAATGAAGCCAGAGACAAATTCCCTCGGAGGTAGGTGTTGGATTCGGAGTGTAGTCAGTCAACGCTTAAAACCAGCCTGACGGAGCCCAACTCCACATCCAAACGTCCCCTTCGACGGCCGAGCAAAGATCGGGTATACTTCCGCTCCGATCACGCTCACCAAGCCGAAGATAGGGCTTCGGGGTGTCGTTTTGAGGGTTCGGTTTTTAGACAGAGTAAGAGCCCTAAGTTATTTTTTAAAATAGACTTACGGAGGGTAGGCGAATGGTTAGCGGCCACACTGGAAATGTGGTGCCCCGTAAGGGGTTGCGGGTTCGAGCCCCGTGCCCTCCGCTTTTCAAGTTCACAGGAAAACGATTCGACGATGGCGGTTCTGCTGGATATCAAAAATGCCTCGAAACGCTACGGCGATCAGGTTTTGCTCGACGATGCCTCGGCCACAATCACAGACGACGGCAAGGTTGGGTTTGTAGGCCGTAACGGTGCCGGTAAAAGCACGCTTTTGCGAGTGATCCTAGGAGAGGAAGAACTCGACCGAGGGGAAGTGATTCGTCATCCCAAGCTACGTTTGGGCTACCTCCGCCAGCACGATCCATTTTTGCCCGGTGAGACGGCGCTTGAATTCCTCATGCGAGACAGCGGTCAGCCCGACTGGAAGTGCGGCGAGGTCGCTGGGCAGTTCGAACTCAAGGGATCGTACTTCAGCGGACCTGTAGCGAAGCTCTCCGGAGGCTGGCAGACTCGCGTAAAGCTGGCTGCCTTGCTTCTCCATGAACCAAATCTGCTGCTGCTCGATGAGCCAACCAACTTTCTCGACTTGCGCACGCAAATACTGCTGGAACACTTCCTGCGTGGTTATAAGGAGTCGTGTTTGATTGTCTCGCACGACCGGGCTTTTCTCGGCTCCACCTGCGATCAAACGCTCGATCTATCCAATGGCGTGCTGACGATGTACCCCGGCAGAATCGATGCCTTTTTAGAATACCAGAAGGATCAGCGGCTGCATGTTGAACGCACGAATGCTGCTGTGCTTACCAAACGCCGACAGCTCGAAGACTTTATAGCCCGCAACAAGGCCCGCGCCTCGACCGCATCCCGCGCTAAATCGAAGAGCAAGCAGCTTGAGAAACTAGAGTTTGAGGAAGTGGTCGTCGATGCACCACTAGCGGCAATTCGCTGCCCGAGTGTATCGCCTCGCAGAGGTGCTGCGGTCCGCTGCCGCGATCTGGTAATCGGCTACGAAGGCCACGCCATTGCTTCGGGAATCGCAGTGGAAATTGTGCATGGCACTCGAGCTGCCATTGTGGGAGATAACGGCCAGGGCAAGACCACATTTTTGCGAACGCTCGTCGACTCCTTGAAGCCCGTGGGCGGCGAAGTGAAGTGGGGCTACGGTTGTGAGATCGGCATCTATGCACAGCATGTCTACACGAGCTTGCCCCAAGATCAGACGGTGCTCGACTATCTGGAGCGGGCCGCGGTGATCGGCACGAAGTCGCAGCGAATTTTAGATCTAGCCGGGGCGATGCTCTTTCGCGGCAATGCAGTCCATAAAAAAATTCCAGTTCTCTCCGGCGGTGAACGGGCTCGCCTCTGTTTGGCAGGCCTGCTGCTCGGGCCCTTCAATGTGCTTGTGCTCGACGAACCAGGCAACCACTTGGATGTGGAAACTGTTGACACGTTGGCGGGTGCACTGCTTGAGTATCAAGGCACCTTAATTTTTACGAGCCACGATCGATCATTTATGAAAACAGTGGCGACTAATGTGGTTGAGGTGAAGGATGGCCGCGTGACGAACTACCTCGGTGACTACGCGCAGTATGTGGCAGCTGTGACCAGTGAAATCGATGATGCGGAAACAGCCGCGGCTAGTGGAGGCAAGATATCCTCGGGAAAAGCGGCGACACCGAAGGCTGCCGTGACAAAAAGCCGAGGGGCCCCTGAGCCACTGCCGGTCGCCAAGGCATCGCAGCGCAGTGAAAGAGATGCTCGCAAGGAGACCGCTCAGCTCGAGAGAACGATTGCTCGACTAGACGCTGAAAAACGCAAGCACTACACAAAGCTCATGGAGACCGTCGATCCAGAGGAGGCGTTGCGGATTCATAACGAGATGACGGCCGTTTCTGAGAAACTCGTGACTGCGGAAGAACGCTGGTTGGCGTTGCAAGAAGAGCTTGTAACCTAGTAATGCAATCAAATCCAGAAGCGTTTTTATAAAAAAGTGTTGAGTAGACATGGACAACGGAATAGGGCGTTGGGCAAAAACTTATTTCTAACCTCAGCAGTATTCTCGACGACTTCAAAATCTTCTGGACGAGTGACCAGCGCAATCGGCCGTGTAGAGATTCCACGAGCTGCTAGAAATGAGCTACGGTCGAGCAACTCCAAGGGCGATTCATAAAAAGCTGGCAGATCGGTAAAGGATTCGTGGGCATCAATCAGCGCCACCCCCTGCATGCTTGGCAGTTGGTAGAGGAGCGACCAGCCGTAAATATCTGAGCGAAGACGTGGCTGCCAATTGTCAGATCGGGGTAGATGACTAGGACTTTGCTCATGGGTAAAGGATGCATTACTGTGGCGAAGCCGTCTCCTAAAATCATCTGGTGTGATCAGGGCAAGGCCCAGCCGGCAGCGAACTCCAGCGGCCCGGTGTCGCTTCACGACTTGCTCCAATCGCGCCGCCTTGCGAGGTGCTCGAGGCTGAAGCAGACCGTTGGCTGTGACAGCCACCTGCCAAGGCTCGGCCCGACCATACCGCTGTTCAAACAGAATTGGGCACAATACGAGTGGCCTAGTTACCTTGTTGTGAGAAACCCCAGTCTGGTCCCGTTCCTGTGTAAGGAGTGGACTTTCGGAAACGAGTCTCATCCGGCCCGATAGAATTGAAATCGGATGTCTCAACACACACCTCTACGATCTTAGGTTAAAATCTCTGGCACAAGCCAAACCCTAACAGGTGAAGCGGACAACCTTGGTCCCAGGGGACAGGCGGGATTCAAAATGACACGGAATCCGTTAAAACGCGCAAAAAGAAGCTCCCGGAGGGTAGCCTAGAGGGCTCAATTACTGTGGCTGCGGCCGCAAATGCTTTTGAATTCGAGAACGCCTCCCTGCTCCAGGTACCCTCTGCCCTATGGATTCAATTAGCCGTCACGAACAACTGTTACGAGTTTTTCATCTGATCGATATTTTATTTGGTGTCAGCCAGCCGCTGACGACAGCGGAGCTCAAAAGAGCCTTGCAAAAACGCGGCGTTATAGAGGAAATGTCTGACAAGAATATCCGTCGTGACATTGAGTTTTTGGAACGCTTTGGCTACAGCATCAAGCGGTCAAAGAAACGGACGGCAAAAGGTACCCTGTGTCAGGCTTGGATCATCGATGTGGGTCGTGGGCCCATTGAACTCGCCGGCCCGACGATTTCGTTGCCAGAGCTTTTGTCGCTAGCGGTTGCACGCGACTTTCTCGCGCCGCTGGCAGGCACATTTTACTGGCGGGGCATCAGTCAACTGATTGCCAAACTTGAAGCAGTCGCCACACCCGAACTCTTGGCCTATGTCGAGGAGCACAAGGATGGACTCGTTGTCCACCCCAAGCCCGCCGCATCAAAATATCGCAATAGAACACTGACGGCGATCAATCGTGCGATCCGCAACACGCTTGAACTCACCATTCGCTACACAAGTCTCGCGAACGATGCTCCGAAGAACTATTGTATTCATCCAGAAGCACTGGTGCTCTACGATGGAAGCATCTACATCGCCGGTTACCGAGCAATCACCTTGGGGAAGCGTTCGCCCAAGGCAACAACCGATGGCCGACTCAACGGCAATGGAACAGGCTCGTCAAAGAATGCCGCGGAAGCAATACGCTTTTTTAAAGTCGACCGCGTCATTGATGCGAAGCCATCGTCGCGGACATTTAAGCGAAGGCAGATTTCAGTTGAAACGTTGCTTGAGGATAGCATCACGATGTACCGCTCAGAAACGCTGCCGCGGCGTTATCGCATTCACATTGCCGCCTCCCGAGCGCGTTGGGCATGCGAAAAACCGTTTCACCCACGGCAAAAGGTGGAGCGTCAGCCAGACGGCAGCGTGATCCTTAGCATTGATCGAACGTGGGACGAGGAGATGATTCCTCAACTGCTAGGCCTAGCCGACTGCGTTGAAGTGCTGGAGCCTGAAGATGCCCGTGATCGCATCCTAAAAATAGCCCAAAAGATTGCGGCTAAATATGTATGCCACCCAGTCCGGTCGTTCGATACCCTTGCGAGCAGTCTCTCAACAGAAGGGGATTTCTGATGCGCTGGTTTTGGATCGACAGGTTTACGAAGTTTGTACGACAAAGTCACGCTTCCGCTATCAAGAATGTGACGCTGGCAGAGGAGCATCTTCACGACTATTTTCCGGGTGCATCGATGATGCCAAACACACTTGTGCTGGAGGGTATGGCACAGACCGCTGGGCTGCTGGTGGCTGATGCGATTGACTACCAAGAGCAGGTTGTGCTGGCGAAAGTGGGAAGTGCCGAATTTCAATTCGATGTACTGCCTGGCGACACGCTGCTCTATCAGGCGGAGATCGTAGAAATGATGGCCGGCGGATCAATCGTTCGCGTGACTAGCCGCGTCGGAAATCGCCAGCACGGCGAAGCCGAGCTGTATTTTGGTCATGTCAGTGCAAGTGCATCAGTGCCGCGACTGTTTCACACCGACGGTATGCTGAGGTGGCTGGACAGCCTGCGAATTTTTGACGTAGCCGTCAATATGGATGGCAGCCCAATCATTCGCAACGAAAACTGGCAGGGGTGATCCGCTCATCCACGGACAGCCTTTTTTGAAAGTCTCGCTGGAGAATCCCTGGGTTTTCGAAAAGTGCGGAACATGGGTACCTGTTTGACACGGCTGCCACTTGTTTTCTGCAAAAGAACAGGCGCACTCGTGCCATATCATTGAAAGCCACCGTCACAAACCCCTGTCGGCTGCCGATGCCGAGGCACTCTTGCGGAATAGTTTTCAATCCAGCTTTTTGCAGCCAAGTGAAAAAGAGCGGCACTCCGACCGACTGAGACACCTCTTTACCGACGAGAGATTTTACCACTGATAAAAGTCAGTCTGTTAGACATTTATGCCGTTGTTAACGAGCTAAAGCGAGGCATTCTTCAATCGCGGCCAGCGGCACTTCGATCCAATCGGGCCGGTTGTTGCTCTCGTAAGCCAATTCATAAATCGCTTTATCGAGTTTGTAAATCTCGAAAAGCTGCGCGGCGTGCCGAGGGTCTTTGGGCCACCACAATTGGCCACTGGCGGCTCTCGTGTACGATTTCAAAAAACAGGCTTCGAACTCAGAGACAGCTTGGGATAGAGCAGGCCCGCTCATGCCTGTGGCTGCGTGGCGAAGTAGGTAGTCAAACGACCGGCACATTCCAGCTACATCCTTGAGAACGCTGGACGTCATGCGTCGCTCGTTGAGCGATCGGCTTGGCTCGCCCTCAAAGTCAATCACCCAAAGAGCTGTATCATTCGGGCCTATCAGGATCTGCCCTAAGTGGTAGTCGCCATGAACGCGGATTGAAACCGATCCAGAATCAATTTCCACAAGTGAGTCCAGCCGAGCAATAAGAAAAGTGCTAGCCGCCACGACGCTCTGCAGGCGTTTTCGGATGGCAGGAGAGAATTGTGAAGAGGGGCCGGATAGTTGGGCCAAAACCTGCCGAGCATGATCGACCATGGCGGTTGCCACTGCCTGTCTGTCACTTCTGCTCAATGGCTGGGGAGAGAATGCAAGGATGTCATTCCGCGAGCCGAGCTTTGTGTGCATTTCGGCTGTTATGTTCCCAAGCATAGCGACTAGACGAAAGATCGATTCACCAGAACCACTGGCCAAGCCCCCTGCGGCAAGAAGCGATCCGAGGCGGTCCCATGCGGATGTGCAGCCGGGCACAAAGGCATGGATCGTGGCAATGGCCCGGGACAAAGGCGGGCTTTGATCGTCGACTGACTCGATCCATCCCAGCAGACGAGGCGTGCCTGACCACGACGCCTGCTCCACGAAAAAGGTCCCGATCTCAACCTCGGGTTGAATCCCTGCGCGGCAGTGCCGCAGGAGCTTGATCATCCAAGCCTGCCCTCCCGCTCGCACCAGAGCAGAGGAATTAGAAGCATCGCCGCCAAGGATCGTGACCTCCGGCACCGACTCAGGCAAACTCTGCGTTCCAGACGCTAGGCAGTGGCCACGGAGATACCCAATGCGAGTTGCCAACTGCTGGCCAGTCAGCCCCAATCGCAGCAGCCAGCAGGTAAAGTCTGGTGAAAATGCAGCATCATAAAGCGTTAAGGATCCATTGGTGGCCGCGGCAATCGGCACAACAAATGGGAGTGGTGAGCAATGAGATTTGCTCATCCCCACGTTGACGATCGCCAGAAACAGTCGGTCGCTCCTACCAGACGTGGCACTTTCGAGAGCTACACAATCAATAAGCGTGACTTTCTCGATCGACTGGCCTTTGGCAGAAAACCAGCGAGCCTTCGGCAGCCACGAGGCAATGGTATCGACAAGCGATGCGTCATCGAGAAAGTGGGTCATGGAACGCGGGCCTCTTAGAACCTCTGTGCCAAAACTGGCCAGCATGAAACGAACGGCACCCGTTAGGACAGCGGCGTGAGACGAAAAATGTGTACGGGTTGCTGGGAAGTGCATTCGATTGCAATTCCCCCGACAAGATCGGGAATCGACCATCTCCTGTCGCTACCAGTCAGTAAGTCGTGAGATGTAACAAACGGTGTGTCGAGTAGATCAAGCAATAAAAGATTTAGTGTGAGTATGCCGCTTTGGGAACTGTCGGGATGAAGATTCACCACGATCACAATGCGATTGCCACTGGCAGGATCGAAGCGACTCCACGCTAGCAATGCGCCATTTCCAATCGCTTCAATCTGCAATGGTCGGACTGTTGAAAGCGCTAATTCGTCATTGCGAATCTTGTTGAGTCGCGTGATAAACGGCGCGAGACTCCAAGCGGCATCGCGTGCCCAGACTTTGATCTCATATTTTTCTGAATCAAGATATTCTTCGCTGCCGTCCTCACGCGGAGTGGCGACGAGGAGTTCCATAGCTGGCCCGTAGATCCCCCAGTTGCCGACTGTCAGGGCTGCTAGTGCCAGTCGCACCTGAAACATACTGCAGCCCCCATTCTGGAGCGTGTGATGCAGAATGTCGGGCGTGTTGGGCCAGAAGTGAGGCCGGAAAAAATCAGCGATTGGCGGCGTCGTGACCTCGCGGAGGTAGTCCGACAACTCCTGCTTTTCTACGCGCCAGGTAAAATAGGTGTAGGACTGTGTGAAGCCAAGCTTGGCAAGACGGTACATCGTTTTGGGCCGGGTGAAGGCCTCTGCTAGGAAAACCACCTCGGGGTTTGTGCGGTGAATATCGGTGATGAGCCATTCCCAAAATGCAAAGGGCTTCGTGTGGGGATTATCGACGCGAAAAATCTTCACTCCCTTTTCAATCCAAAAACGCACCACGCCGCCAAGCGCATCCCAGAGTTTTTGCCGCTGGTCACACTGAAAATCAAAGGGGACAATATCCTGATACTTCTTTGGCGGATTTTCCGCATATTGGATCGTGCCGTCGCTACGGTGCCGAAACCACTCGGGATGCTCACGCACCCACGGATGGTCGGGGGAGCACTGCACCGCTAGATCGAGAGCCAATTCCATTCCGAGCATCTCCGCTCGGCATCGCAGTCGTTCGAAATCAGCCAATGTGCCGAGGTCTGGATGAATGGCCGTATGGCCCCCTTCCGCAGCGCCGATCGCCCACGGACTGCCGACATCCCCTTCCGCCGCCGTTGCTGCATTGTTTCGACCTTTACGAAAGGTGCGGCCAATCGGATGAATGGGCGTGAGGTAGAGCACATCAAATCCCATCGCAGCGATTGAGTCGAGTTGTGCAGCGAGATCACTGAGCGTGCCGTGCCTACCGGCCACTGGTCCCCACGAGCGTGGAAAGACTTCGTACCACGCGCTCTTGTTGGCTCGCTTGCGATCGACCCATAGAGCTCGAGGGCTCTGGAGCTTTGTCTCATCGCGACGGTCGGCGTAGCGCAGCATCAGTTCCCGCAGACGATCGTTTTGAATAACTTCCGGCCATGACGGGTCTTTTAGTTTCAAAGCTAGGGCATTGATTTCGGCTGCCACTGTCGGGTCGGCGGCATGAGCGCTGGCAGCGACAAGTAGCGCCCCGCCGGCCAACTCTACGCGCAGATCCTCACCGGCATCGCGGCGGCGAACCAAGTCCCTTAGCCATGTGGCGAAAGCGTCGATACGAGCCGTGATTTGGTAGTGCCAAAGACCAACCCGATCGGCTAAAAAAGAGGCCTGCCAGCGGTCGTTGCCCACACATTCCATCGCAAACGTCATCCACTGGCCAGCTTCGCCCTGGCGCACAGAAAGTTGACAATCCAGCTCGTCGTGGCCGTCGCAGAGAATGTCGGCCTCGACCAGAATGACATCGCCAATCAATCGCTTGACGGGAAAGCGTCCCGCATCGATTTCTGGGCTGACGCGATCGATGACAACCCGCTGCTTGAGAGGGTGGGCCAAGGCTCCAGATTTTTCCACCACGCGATGCTCCACTGCGAGGCTTGTTGCGAAGGCTTTCAATGACAACGATAAAACGAAGCAGGCACAAAAGAGAATCGATAAAAAACCCTGCTCATGCCGGTAATTCCGAGCCGAAAGTCTAGAAAGATTCTCACAATTACGCGATGGGACATTTTTATTTATAATGGTGCTACTGCAAACTGAGACCGAGCCTCCAACAGCCAATGCTCAAGCGAACCCAAGCGATTACAATCGATGTGCCAATGGACGGCCGCCTGCGTTCGGCCATCTGCTGCGTGAGTCAGGCGCCGCCGCCGCCGAGTGGATGGCCGTTAGTGCTGGCTTTCCACGGCGGGCAGAGTCACCCAGAATTCATGCGAAGGTTTTCTGGTTTGGATGATCTGGCGGAGGAGAACCGGGCCCTTGTGGTCTACCCTGCTGGCACCGGAACCAGAGAGAGCTTGCTCACATGGAACGGCGGTAACTGCTGCGGGGAGGCCTTTCAGGAAAAGTCCGACGATGTTGGGTTTATCAGGCGACTACTCGCTGCGGTGGCGGAACGATTTCCGATTGATTCCCTGCGTGTGCATGCCACAGGAATATCCAACGGAGCGATGATGGCCTATCGCGTGGGAGCTGAGATGGCCGACGCGATTGCCTCGATTGCTCCGGTGGCCGGACCCTTAGGCTTAGCGACAATACGGCCCGTTCGGCCAGTCTCTGTGCTTCACTTTCACGGCACGCTCGATCAATTCACGCCCTTGGAAGGGGGCGTTGGCCGCCGCAGCGTGACGCGAGTGCATCACCGCCCCATACGAGAGGGTCTTCTGGACTGGGTGCAGGCCAACGGATGCTCCCCTGAATGTGACAGCGAAGTGATTCCCTGCAGCGATGAGGGCATCACAATTATGCGGTACTCATGGCAGCAGAGGGCCGGACAGGCCCCGGCTCTCGATGGCAGCGAAGTTGTTTTCTACAGGCTCCAAGGAGGCGGCCACACCTGGCCAGGCCGACCCTCGGAGCTGTTTCTCTTGGGCCCCTCGGCAGTCTCTCTCGACGCCAATAAGATTCTTTGGGACTTCTTCGAGAAGCATCCAAAACCAGCTCCCAGAGCGACGGCTTTAGGCTGAGGTTCCGATTTGGTTAGAG
>Ga0194055_10000998_pt1 | contig 23091 bp, 14 predicted proteins | sample SepL449m_MetaG_FD_155482 | JGI IMG/M metagenome (GOLD analysis project Ga0194055, IMG submission 155482) | Anoxic zone freshwater microbial communities from boreal shield lake in IISD Experimental Lakes Area, Ontario, Canada - Sep2016-L442-9m | ecosystem: Environmental > Aquatic > Freshwater >... | reverse complement strand
GGTCAAGAAGTCTCCGACGCCAATCATTCTTTTTATAGACGAAGCCCACACGCTCATTGGCGCCGGTGGGCAAGCGGGCCAAGGAGATGCGGCCAACATGCTCAAGCCAGCGCTTGCTCGCGGTGAACTCCGCACAATCGCCGCCACCACATGGGCCGAATATAAAAAATATTTCGAGAAAGACGCGGCCCTGGCCCGTCGTTTTCAAGTGGTCAAAGTCGAAGAGCCCTCAGACGAGATTGCCATCCGCATGATTCGCGGCATCGTCGACACACTGGAAAAGCATCATGCTGTGTCGATCCTCGACGACGCCGTTGTCGATAGCGTCAAGCTTTCAAGGCGCTATATCTCGGGCCGTCAACTGCCAGACAAGGCCGTGAGTCTCATCGACACCGCCTGCGCCCGCGTGGCGATCGGACAATCGGCCACTCCCCCAGCAATCGAAGATGCAAGGCGGCAGATCGATGCTCTCGCCACGGCCATCGCGATCCTGGCGCGCGAGCAAGAGGCCGGGGATGACCACTCGAAAAAGCTGTCAGAACTGTCCGAACAAAAGGCCAGCGTGTCGAGCCTTTTGGCCACGCTTGAATCAAAGTTTGCCGAGGAATCGAAGCTCGTTTTGGAAATTCGCTCGATTCGCAAGCGGCTCACCGGCTCCACGATGTTTACCAAAGACCCATCGCTTCCAGATGCCGCAGCGACACCCGCCGCAAAGCCAGCGGCAAAAACTGCTGCAGCTTCGGCCACTGCCACTGAGCCAACGCTCTCTGACGAAGAGCGAACGGCCTTGCGTGCCAAGCTTGCGGATTTGCAGAAATCGCTCGCAGCGGTGCAGGGAGAGGAACCTCTGGTGAGCCCATGTGTGGACGGACAGGCAATTGCAGAAGTGATTGCAGGATGGACGGGCATTCCTGTGGGCCGAATGGTGTCAGACGAAATTCGTGGCGTGCTGGAACTCAAGAGCCGAATGGAAGAGCGGATCGTCGGACAGTCGCACGCGCTTGAAACCATTGCCGAACGTATTCGCACCTCGCGGGCCGGCCTCACTGATCCTCGTCGGCCTGTCGGCGTGTTTCTCTTGGCCGGGCCGAGCGGTGTGGGCAAAACGGAAACGGCCCTCACGCTTGCCGAACTGCTCTTCGGCGGTGAAGACCACATGACAATCATCAACATGAGTGAGTTCAAGGAAGAGCATAAAGTGTCTCTTTTGATGGGCTCGCCGCCGGGCTACGTGGGCTACGGCGAAGGAGGCGTCCTGACCGAGGCGGTGCGTCGCCGTCCGTACGGCGTGGTGTTGCTGGATGAAATGGAAAAGGCGCACCCTGGTGTGCAAGACATCTTCTATCAGGTGTTTGACAAGGGCATGCTGCGTGACGGCGAAGGCCGCGACATCGATTTCAAAAATTGCGTGATTATCATGACGAGCAATGCCGGCACCGACACCGTCATGAAACTCTGCGCCGATCCGGCCACCCGGCCCGATCCCCCGGCGCTTGCCGAGGCGCTTCACGTCGATCTGCTCAAGGTTTTCAAGCCGGCGTTTTTGGGGCGATTGACGGTGATGCCTTATTACCCATTGGCCGACGATGTGCTTCGCAACATTTGCGAACTCAAGCTCAAGAGCATTCGCCGCCGCGTGGAGACGGCCTATAAAGCCAGTTTTGACTGGAGCCCCGAGGTCGTGAAGGCAGTTGTGGACCGCTGCCACGAAGTCGATAGCGGTGCCCGCAATATCGATCATGTGCTGTCGGGATCGATGCTGCCCGAACTTTCCACGCTGCTGCTGGGCCGGATGGCAGAAGGCCAGCCGGTAGAAAAAGTGCACGTCGATCTGGGCGGCGAAAATGGCGGGTTCAAGTACACAATTTCGTAACGCGATTCTGGCTACCCAAAACTTGCGTTCGTCCTATGTTCTGATAGGTTAATCCTTTCCTTGGCGCCAAAAGAGGGCCGAAAAGATGTGCATGAACCGCTTCAGGCTCGAAGCCGTAGAGATGCCCGAGAAGCGTGTGAGCAGATTTAAAAACGCCCACACATAAAAGAGAGAAAAGGTTTCAGTTTTCAGAAGAGTTTTTTCGAGTTCGGACACATTTCAGAAAGGACGATGAAACGATGGCTGTTTACGCGCAGTTTGATGGGATGGATGGTCAGGCCATGGACAAGGGTTATGAGAAGTGGTGCATTCTGCACGATTACCAGATGAACGCTTCCCGCAATCTGATGGCTGGTGGCGCTGCTCAGCAGTCGCAGCAGCGAGTGACCGGCAGCACCACATTGGGCCCGATCATGCTCTTGAAAAATGTTGACAAGGCCGATCCTAAATTGCTTGCGGCCTGCCTCGGAGGCAAGATCGTCAAGAAAGTAGTGATCGTTGAAACAGTGACGATCGGTGGCAAGAGCGAGATCAACAGCCAATACGAGCTGGCTGACGTGCTCGTGACTTCCATTGTCACGGCTGGCGACGGCAAGTCGAACCAGTCGTCTCGCGTTGGGCTTATGCCAACGGGGATCAAGTTTAAGTTCCAAGAGATCGACACGAAGGACGGCTCGGTCAAGGGTTCCGTTGAGGGTGAGTACGACGCGAATACCTTAACTGCCAAATAGCCTTGTGAGATCCTAGTGGCCTAGGCTTCGGAAAACATCTGAGTCAGGCCCGCTGGTACAAGTCGCCGTTATTCCCCGGTAACTGCTGGGGAATAACGGCGGCATTTTTGGATTCCTGACCATGCATGTTCGCCGCTGAATAGCCTGTCGCCACACTTTCAAGCAGGGTAATAATCGATGAGCAAACCTATTTGTGGCTATATCAAGGTCGGTGACTTCGAGGGCGGTTCCGCCGATGCGCAGCACACAGGCTGGAGCGAGATCATCGGCTTGAATGCGGCGGTCGAAAGAAAAACGGGTTCTTTTATTAAGTCTGACAATCCGGTCGGAAGCACGAGCCTTGGCGACGTGATTGTCGAAAAGCTCGTCGATGCCGCCTCGGTCAAGCTGATGAAAGCCTGTGCAACCGGCCAGAAGATTCCAAAAGTGCAGATTCAGATGTGCGCCACGGTTGCCGGAAAGCTTGCCGTCGTCCTAGAGTACGAACTCAACGACGCGATTGTGTCGAAATATGAACTGAGTGGCACGGATCATTCAGTCGTTGATGCTGCTGAGAATCGTCCGTCGGATACGGTTGCCTTCGCCTTTGCCAAAATTACGTGGACGTTTCATAAAAAAGATTCCACCGGGGCCAGCGTCGGAAAAGTGTCGGAGAGTTACACCGTTGGCTCCTAAAGCCATGGCCCCGATCGCCTCGTCCAATGCCGCCGAGGGCTACGTTACAGACGTGCCTTATGTGCCCGGCTTTTATCCGGCACTCGCTCCGACGTTGCTGCGATTTGTCGCGAGCCTCAACGGATTTGCACCGCCGGAAGTTTCAAAAGGCTTTCATTATCTGGAAATCGGCTGCGGATTTGGCGACACACTCCTCACGCTCGCAGCCGCCAATCCAATCGGCACGTTCACCGGTGTCGACATCAATCCCGTCCACACACAGGCCGTTGAGCAGCGAATTCGCAAAACAGGGCTTTCAAATGTTCGCGTTCTCACATCCGACTGCGCGCAACTCCCAGCCGATCTTCCACCGCAGCAGTTCATCGCGATGCATGGCGTGTGGAGTTGGGTTTCGCCGCAGGTGCGAGAACAGATTGTGGCCATTGCCAGGGAGCGACTGGCCCCCGGTGGCCTGCTGCTGGTGAGCTACAACGTGCTCACAGGCTGGGCGCCACTCCTGCCGGTGCGATCGCTGGTGCGAGAATTTGCTGCCGAATGCGAAGGAGACAGCCTCGAGAAAATGCGGCATGCGGCGCAGCGCATCAAAGCCTTGCGCGACAAAGAAGGACAATACTTCGTCAACAATCCGGTCGCGGCAGAATTTGTCGACGACATGGCCAAGCACGATCTCACTTACCTCACGCATGAATTTCTGGGCGATCACTGGAAGGCGTTTGAGTGTGCCGAGGTTGCCGCCTTGTTTCGCCCAGCCGGGCTTGCGTTTGCGGGATCGTTTCCAGTCTCGCTGAATCTGCCAGACTTGTGCATCGCGCCGCGATTGAATGAATTCCGCTCGCAGGGCGATCGCGAAGCCATCGAAACCCGCAAAGATTTACTGATCAATCAGAGTTTTCGCTGGGATATCTACGCCAAGCATCGGCCCGATTCAAAGCAATCGCCGGATCGTTTCACCGCTGCAGACGATCTCTCTTTTCGACTTTCGCAACGGAATGTAACGCTGCCCTTTCAAGAATCGCTCACTGCCATGGGGGCGATAACTGTAACGATCGATGGTCCACCGCACGACACGCTCGTGGAGATGCTTCGCGAGCGGAGTTGGCGGTTGGCTGAAATTGCCTCAGATCCCAGATGCGCCGATGTATCCAAAGACGATCTGATCGAGTCCATTGATTTAGCTGTCTCGCTGGGGCTGTTTTGCGTCGATGCCCAACCACTGCAGGTCATTGATCCGCTCGAGATAGACCGCGTCTTTCTCGATCCGGTTGCCGAGGATTCCAACTCGCTCACTCGGCCCGCCCGTTTGCGGTTTACCAATCAGTTCAATGCCGATCAGATCGTGCGGCCGATGGGCTTGAAACAACTGATCCTGCTGGCAAGTCCCGTCAGGGGATCGGGAGACACGATCAAAATTCTACACTCGATCGTGCTCGACGAACTTGTGCATGGCAGCGAAAGCGATCGGGAAACGCTCGACTTCGTGACTCGCGTGGAGCGACGCATTGCAGCCCGTGGCCCGGGCATCGTGGAGCGTAAAACGGGCCGCGAAATCACCGAACCGGCCGACCGTCGCGCAGCCGTCACGGCGATCTGCCGAGAATTTCAGGAATTGATTCTCCCCGATCTGCTGGCCTTGGGCATCGTCGCAATCGATGCTTGAGCAACCAGTCGGTCTCCTCAGCCCTGCACGTCGGCCAGTTCTGCAGGCGTTAAAAGACCGTGCGTCAGCAGTCGCCCACGTCCAAGAGGCGAGAGCCATACAACCAGCCCCCGTGCGGCAAGGACGTCAAGATGGGTGCGTAGGCTTTTGAGATCGGGGATTAAATCCATCCTGCTGGCACGGCCTCTCAGGCTTCCCTCGCTCTGTTTTCCGCGTAACAAAAGCTCACCCAGAATAGCCAGTTCTTCTTTTTCGACGGCCAGCCACTCGTAGGCTAGGTGCCGATAGCGAGGCAGACGACCGTTCCCAAACACCTCGGCTGCAGCACCACACTGCCGCAGTTGCACGAGGGTGCGGCTGACCTGTTCCTCGTCGAGGCTCATGACTGGATCACGGTTGCTCTTTTGATTGCAGCCCGTCACGACAGCGTTGAGCGAAAGTGGATACTGCTCTGGCGTGGTCTTTGCTTTTTCGATCAAGACGCCGAGCACGCGACGCTCGAATCGCTCCAGCGGCCGAACGGCTTTGGCTGCATCGATGGACATGGCTGCTGTCATGCGAGGTGAATTGACTAGTTCTATTTTCTTATTGATCGTGGTGAGGGCAGCCAGCGGGGCTAAACAGCGAGTTGGATTCGTTGCCCCTGGCCGTCACATAGGCAATCAAATCCAACACTTCGTCGCGAGTGAGCTTGTCGAGTAGTCCCTTCGGCATGATCGATACGGCGGATATGGTGCGTTCGTCGATGGTGTTCTTTGGAATTCGCACGGGATCGGCCTTTGACACCGGGTTTTCCACAATCGAGACATCGTTTGGCGTCTCTGCAATGACGAGCCCTGTGATCGAACGGCCGTCATCGGTAAGCACTGTCGTGGAACGATACTTTTCCTCGATCTTGAGGGATGGTTCGAGGATGTGCCGCGTGATCTCCATAGACGTCATCTCGGTCGAGAGCTTGGCCAACTCCGGGCCAAAGTTGTTACCCGCATTCCCCAGCATGTGGCACGACACGCAACTGGCCGTCCGGAAAAGCTCACGCCCGTGGACGAACGAACGGCCCTTTTCTAGTGCCGCAACGCTTCCCTCCAGATCGACCAGCGTCCATTCGGTTCGCGGGCGGCGGTCTTTCAGGAGTTCGTCCTTGATTGGCAGACTGTGCGACGCCAGATACGCTGCCGGATCGGACAAATAACCTTCCAAATCGTCCACCACATACATGGCTCCAAACATTCTGCGCCAGTGCCCAGGATAGGTGCAGACATAGGGGTAGACGCCTGGCTCGGTGGGCGCATCAAACATCACTTTCTGCATCGCTTGGGGTTGCATGAGCGTGCTGGCCGCGAGCACGTTTGAGGATTTCGGCACAAAACCCTGCTTTGCGAAGGCCGGATTTTGCGCACTTTTCTCCGCCAGTTCACCGATCTCTTGCATCGAACTTGGCTTTGTAATCACGAAGTTGTGCGGCATGACGTCTGCGTTGTGCAGCACAAAAAGCACCGGCTTACCAGCCTGCACGGCAATCGTTTCTTTGTCGTAGGCCATCCTTTCGTAGACCGTGCCAATCCGCACGACTCGCACGCCCCAATCGGCCAAAATCTTTCGGCGTGCCCGCCCTTCGGCTGGCGGCAGGAGCGTGGTGAGATTCTCAGCAAACTGCCAAGCAGCGAGTCCCGTGTCGCTGGCACGCTCTTCGGCCGAGGTTTTCGTCATTGCATCCATCAGCGAGTCGAGCAGCGGCACGGCATCTTCGGCAGGCCAGTTGGCAACTGGAATCTTTTCAAGCGCGGCGATTGCCGCATTGCGGTCGAGGCCGCTTATGACAAAGGCTGCAATCAGCTTAAACGACTCCGTCTCCCGCCCCCGTACACCCGCCATGGCCGCAAACGCCGCACGCCGCACCACCTGCGCCATCCGTTCCCGTTCGCCAATAAGCGGAAACTCGGCGGCCAGCGACGGCGATGCCTGCTTCTCGAGTTTGAATACTTCCGCACGTTTTTTGTCGAGGACCGTGAGCGTAAATTCGTTGAGCCGCGTTCCGAGGGCTCCCTCGCGGTTATGAATGACAATGCGTTCGATCGGATACTCGGCGGTGAGATCCACCTCCCACCAAGGATTCTGGGTGCCTTCATCGGTGTGAGTCTGGCCGTTTTTAGACCATTCGGGATCGGAGTTGCCGTCGATCCCCCGGCTTGCGTCGCCGCCATTCGATGTATTTTTTTGCGTGGCTTTCCCTCGGCGGGCGACGTTCTCGTTGCCCGCAAACACTTCCACTTCCGCAAGCGTGAGCGTGCGTTGCTTTCCGGACAACTCCACTCGCACAAAGCGGCCTGCCGTGGCGGCGGCGTTCGGCGCAGAGTGCGCAGCATCGTCGGGCAGGCCTTTGAGCAATGGCACGATTCGTGAATAGAGGCTCGAACGCACGGCCGGGTCGCCAACCAGCGGCAGCGACTCCACGAGATCGACGAGTCGGCTCGGCTGGGCGACGGCCAAACTCCAGACTTTTTCGCTCGCTTTTTCACCAGTTATCTTTTCGCTGGCAGCGGTTTCAGCACTCAATCCATCAATATTCATCAGGCCGACATACCCTATCCGGCGCATGACGGGCCGCTGGGCGGATGTCGCCAGCTTTTCCATATCGCCGCGCAGTTCGGCAAGCTCTTTTTTGGGTCGGGCGAGGAGCACGCGGATGAGTTCAAACACAGTGGATGAATCGACATCGCCTTTCCGTCGATCCAACGCTGCCAAAGCATCGGCCACCACTTTCACAACGCTTGTGCCATCGGCTTTGGCCAGCGCCTCGATGGCCTCCAACCGCAGGCGTTCATCCAACCCACCCCGAAGGAGCATCTCCCGATAGATGAGCAATGAACGAGGGTCTTTTGCCAGTGCATCGTTATCCAGCGAACGGTAGAGATACTTTTTGCCTGCATCTGTCTTGAATGCAATCGGCCGCTGGGCAGTTCTGGCCTGGTTGAATTCTGGTTCGAGCACACGCAGCGATTCTTTCTTGACGTAATCCATGGCCCGATCGCTTGGAAATTCATCCGCAATTGCAAGCACCTCGATGGCTTCCGGCATGCGAAGGTATGTCGCGGTTCGAACGGCTTCCAGCCGCACGCGAGGGCTTTCGTCGGCCGCCCCTCGGCGGGTCAGATCAATCGCATCGGAAACGCGATCGACGATCGACGCCAGCACTCGCATGCCGGCGGTGCGAGCCCGCGGGTCTTTCGAAACGAGCACGGCCTCCAAGAGCGGTCGATCAATCTGATCGAAATGCCTGAGCATCCAGAGGGCTTCGGTGCGGTTGTGCTCAAAATCCTCCGCCTGTGGGTTGCGAGCCGACAACCAGGCTTTGACTGCCGGCACGACCTCGGCCTCCGGCTTTCCGGCTAACTCCAGCCGCACGCGATACCGCACGCGGTCTGTCGGATCGGCCAAGAGTGACACAAGGCGTGCGATCGACTGCTCGGCAAGTGACGCGGTCTTGGACAAGGGCTTGCCATCCATCACCACACGGTACACGCGGCCGTGAATCTGGTCGCGACTGGGGTCGCGGAGATTGTGCTGCATGTGGCCAATGATCGGGTTTTGCCAATCGGTGAAATAAATGCCACCGTCAGGGCCCATCTCGATGTCAGTCGGCCGAAAATTTGGATCGCTGGAAGAGACAATGGGCTCCAGTTCAGCAGCCGCTGGAAACGACTCGGCGTTCGGGGCAAACGCGTAGTTCATAATTCCCTGAAATCCAATGACGTTGCCCACGAGTAGGTTGCCCTGCATGTCGGCCGGAAAATGAGGACTTGAGAGCGTTTCGATGGCCGGGCAAGGCCGCGTCCGCTGGTTGTAGACGCTCGGCGCGTTGGCATGTTTGTCCATGCCATTGAGCCGAGTCGAAAACACCGAGCCCCAGTACGGCACAGCGCCCGTGCCATCTACGACGATATCGTCTCCCCAATGGGTGAAAGCGTGGCCGTGCGGATTAGCAAATGCATACGACGTATAGAGCCCAAATTTGCCGGTCCGTGGCTCGTATTGAAAGACCGCGCCGTTGGCAACTCGCACGGGCGGGCCCCAAGGCGTTTCTCCCTGCGAGTGATGGAACGTGCCCTCCTGAAAATAGAGCGTGCCGGATGGATCAAACATAAAGCTATTGCTCGTGTGATGCGTGTCGGCCGTGTCCACGCCGCCGATGAGCCTGGTTTTGATGTCGTATCGGTCATCGCCGTTGGTGTCTTCCAAGTACAGAATGTCTGGGCCCTGCGCCACGATCACACCCTTACCCCAGAATTCAAAGCCGATTGGGTTGTGCAGGTCGCCGGCAAACGTCTTCACCGTGTCGGTGGTGCCATCGCCGTTGGTGTCTTCGAGAATGAGGAGCTTATCGTTCATGGTTTGATCGGGCCGCCAGTGTGGGTAGGTGGGCCACGCTGCCACCCACAAACGCCCTTTGCTGTCAAAGCTCATCTGCACCGGGTTGATGAGTTCGGGAAACATTGTTTCGTCGGCCACGAGTTCGACCTTCATGCCAGAATGCACCGTCATTTTTTGGATCGATTCTTGCCCAGAGAGAAACTCGTGCTTGCCCCCCTCCAGCGGCCCGGGCTTATTGGTCACAACCGGAATCAACTCGGGCAGCCCAACATCCTCGACCGGCGGGAGCGCGGCGTTGGGATCGGCCAGCGTGGCCGACGTGGCCCAGATTCGACGGTCGCGGTTGGCCGTTTTCACATCCAGATAATCGAGCTCGCGTTGGCCCACCTCGTAGTTGGACTGGCCATCCACAAACTTGAGCCACGCCCGACCACCGTATGTCGAGTAGCCGTCCGTGACGCGGTAGCGGTTGAACCAGAAGAAATTCTTGTCCACAACCGCAGCGCGGAGACGCTGGAGGCTCTTTGGATCGCGGGAGGGGTGGGAACCGAAGAGCGACTCATCGATGATCCGTGAAATCTCCCTATCGCCCCGTTCGTTTGGATGAATGCCGTCGGTGGTGAGGGGTTCGGATAGCTTTGCGTACGACTCTTGGGTGGGCGTGAACAGGTCGACGCACGCCACGCCTTGCTGCTTGCACACTTCTTCCATGGCCTTGGTGTAGAGGGCCAGTTTCGTGTTGTGCGCGAGACCGTCGGGCCAGTGGGCTCTGGATAGATTCTCGTGGGCAATCGGTGAAAACATCACCAGTCGCGGCGGTTCGATGCCGTCGTATTTTTGGGCCAACGTGTGCTTGAGGAAGGTTTCGAGTTGTTTCTTGAAAGCGTCCAAGCCGTCTGGGCCAGCATGCGCTTCGTTGGCACCGAAGAACGCAAAAATCACGTCGGCTTTGGTGCCAGCTAGTTCGAATCGGTTTTCACGGACGTGGTCTTTGGTTGTGAGCCCTCCAGGATTGGGGATCGGCGCCGAGCCGGAAAGCCATTGGTCGGGGGTGCCGAAGTCGGCCGATCGCAGCCGCTTGGAAAGATCGATTTCATCGCCGTCGTACGCGAGATTCCGAATCACAAGGCGGTGCTTTGGAAACCGGCTGTTGAGGAGCGTTTCGAGCCAGCCTGTATGTTGCATTGCGTCGGCCACACCACCGCCGAGGATGCAGATGTGGTCGCCTTCCTGAAGCTCCAGTCGCTGGCCATGGACTGCCTGATCTGTGGCCAATGTGACGCAGGCGGCAATCGCCATCCATGCAAGCATGTGTGGTAAACGCACGGGGAGCATCATTGAGGGAGTCTCCAGAAAAATAGATCGTAACGGCAAGATTCGTATTCTATTCTGAATGCGAGCGGAGCGTAGGTTAGGCCAGCAGGTCTTGGATCACGCTGGCGTGCTCGACACCGGTGAGCTTTTGATCCAAGCCCAGATGCCGGTAGCTGAATCGTGCGTGGTCGAAACCCAACAACTGCAGCACCGTTGCGTGGAAGTCGCGGATGTGGACTGGATTCTTCACGATATTGTATGAGAAATCATCTGTCTCACCATAAATCTGGCCCGGCCGCGAACCTCCGCCTGCCATCCACATCGTGAAGCAGCGAGGATGATGGTCGCGGCCGTAATTTTCCTTCGTGAGGCCGCCCTGCGAGTAAACCGTGCGGCCAAACTCACCTCCCCAGATAATGAGCGTTTCATCCAACAGCCCGCGGACCTTCAGATCCTGCATGAGTCCGTAGCAAGCCTGATCCACGTCCTTGCACTGCATGGGGAGCCGCCCGGCTACGTTTCCGTGCGTGTCCCAGTTGTTTAAGTAAATTTGTACGAACCGCACGCCCCGCTCCACCATTCGCCGTGCCATGAGCGCGGTGTTGGCAAAAGTGCCGGGCTTCTTCGCTTCGTCGCCGTAGAGGGAATAGGTGCTTTCCGGTTCGCTGGCCAGATTCGTGAGATCAGGCACACTCGACTGCATGCGGAAGGCCATCTCATACTGTGCGATCCGCGTGCGGGTTTCTGGATCGCCAATCTGCTCCAGCATCCGGCCGTTGAGCGACTGCAGGCCATCCAGCGTCTTGCGACGCACCTCGGCCGACACCCCGGGGGGATTGTTGATATAGAGAATCGGATCGCCGGCGCTGCGGAAGCTCACCGCGGCGTGTTCGCCTGGCAGATAGCCGCTAGACCAGAGCCGTGCGCCGATGGCCTGCACCTGCTCGGTGTTGGTGGGTCGTGCCACGAGCACAACAAACGTAGGCAGATCCTGATTCAGGCTGCCCAAGCCGTAGCTGGCCCACGCGCCCAGGCACGGCCGGCCTGAGATCTGGTTGCCAGTCTGCATGTACGTGATCGCGGGTTCATGATTGATCGCCTCGGTATGCATCGAGCGAATGAAGCACATCTGATCGACCATTTTTGACGTATGCGGCAAGAGTTCGCTCACCCACATCCCGCTCTTGCCGTGTTGGGCAAACTTATATTTGGTCGGCGCGATCGGAAACCGCTTTTGACCCGACGTCATCGTCGTTAGACGTTGGCCGTTGCGAATGCTCTCGGGCAGGTCTTTGTCGTACCAGTCGTTCATGGCCGGCTTGTAGTCGTACATGTCCTGCTGCGGCGGTCCACCCACCATGTGCAAGTAGATCACGTGCTTGGCCTTGGGCGCGAAGTGTGGACCCATGGCCGGGGCCGACGTGCTTCCCAAAGCCAGGGACTGCGGCAACAGCGAGGCCAACGCCGCCCCGCCGAGGAGGTGACTGCCTCGTTCAAAGAAACGCCTGCGGGTGAGATTCAGCCCAATTTCGTCGATCGGATTCATAGGCTCCTCCTCATTTGCACAGGTTTTCATCGAGGTTCATCAGTTCGTTGGCAAGCATCGTCCAGCTGGCCAATTGCACGAGGTCGGCGGTGCGAGGCTTTGAATCCCCAACACCGACGAGCTGCTTGGCGTCGTCGGGATGCGCAAGATACCAAGCGGTTAAGTCGTCGAGAGACTGCTTCACAATCGACATTTCATCCGGCACAAGCGAGCGGGCCAGCAACCTTTCGGAGATGAACTCGATCTTGGATTCGGGGGACTCACCACCCATTTCCAGTGCACGATCGGCCAATGCCCTGGCCGCCTCGATAAACTGCGGATCATTCAACGTCACCAGTGCCTGGAGCGGCGTGTTGGTGCGTTCCCGCTTGACCGTGCAGGCCTCGCGAGACGGCGCGTTGAAGATATCCATCGAGGCAGGCGGTGCCGATCGCTTCCAAAACCAATACATACTGCGGCGGTAGAGGCCTTCTCCCTTGTCGCGGCTGTACTTGTTGGTGTTGCCGCCCATGGAGACGGCCTCCCACACGCCATCGGGCTGATAGGGTTTCACGCTGGGACCACCGATCTGTTTCACAAGCAGGCCGCTGGCAGCAAGGGCACAGTCGCGGACCATCTCTGCATCCATCCGAAAACGAGGACCTCTGGAAAGCAAACGGTTGGCGCTATCCTTAGCCAGCTTTTCTGGAGCAACCCCAGCCTGTTGGCGGTAGGCTGCGCTGGTGACCATCAGCTTGAAGAGTTTTTGTATGTCCCAGCCGCTTTCCCGAAACTCAACGGCCAGCCAGTCGAGCAGTTCTGGGTGGCTGGGCAGTTCGCCAGTGATCCCGAAATCGCCGCTGGATCGCACCAACCCCGTGCCAAAGACTTCCTGCCAAAAGCGATTCACCGTCACTCGGGCAGTGAGCGGGTGATCTGCCAGCAGCAGCCACTGCGCCAACCCCAGCCGATTCCGCGGGGATGACTCGGGAAATTGTGGCAAGATTGCCGGAGTGTTGGGCTGTACTTCGTCCTGACGCTTGTCGTAGTCGCCGCGACTGAGCACAAAGGCCTTCGGCATCTCGTTCTTTTCCTTCATCACGTGGGCGATCGTGCCACGCTTTTTAATCTCGGCCCGTTCAGACTCAAGTGACGAGGCCTTTGCTTGAGCACTTTTGAAAGGCTCGTCGTTGGCCAGAAGCCACCAGTCGTAGAGACCCTCAGCGGCCTTCGGCCGTTCGTCGGCCGGCAGCACGACGATATTCAAAAGCGACTGCGATCGCATCAGCCCTTCGATCTCGGCGGGGGAGAGGCTGCGGCCCCAGAGCGAAAGGCCAGCTAGACCCACGCCGTGGGCTGGCGATCCAGGCGAGCGGCTTCCGATCGTGAGCGGCACCAACGTGCGGATCGTGTTTTTTTGCAACGTGTTTTTTTCTACGTTTGAATTTTGTTGTTTTCCGTCGTAGGAGATTTTCACACCCTCGGCCGTGCCCGAGCCATCACACGTGACCGACACGAGCGTCCACGTATCGGGCTTCAGTTGATCGGTGGCCGTTACTTTGATCGCGATGTCGGGCCACGCATGCACGATATGCATGCTGACGCGTCGGCCTTGCACGTAGATATCCCACCCACGGTGGCTTGCGGCATCGTCCATCCGCGCCAGTACGGCAAAGCCCGAATCGTTGGCCGGCACCTTCAGCCAAAACGTTGCGCTGAACGCTTGGTCGTGCTCAAAGTCGCCGCTGTTGGCAAGTTCGCCAGCTTTGCCGGCCAGCAGCAACGCAGGCATACGGTTCGGGCCTTCCTGCCAGGTTGTTGCAGCAGTCAGTGGCAGATCGCTCTGCTTCCCAATCACCTTCACCCGCGCAAAAGAGGCCTGTGCTTCGCTCAGCGGCAATTCAACCAGCGGTGAATCTTGAGGCAGCGATGCGGCAATCGAACCGGGAGTGGCCTGCTTGATCCAAGCCTCAAAGTCGGGCTTCGCCTTCTCTTTGCGCGCCTCAACAGCCGCCTTGGCGACCGGCATTTCCTTCTCGAGCGACGCAAATCGAACGATGTCTTGGGGCCTTGGCACAGGCAGAATCGGGGGCGTGTCGTGGGTGTTGCCATCCATCGCATTTTGCGTCGTGTTATTAAAGAACGCAGAGAGTTGATAAAACTCTTTTTGCGAGATGGGATCAAACTTGTGATCGTGGCAGACCGCACAACCCGTCGTGAGGCCCATCCATACTGCCGAGGTCGTCTCCGTGCGATCTCGCGTGTAGAGCACGAGATATTCCTCGTCGATCGCGCCGCCTTCGCTCGTGGTCATATTGCAGCGGTTAAATCCGCTGGCGACTTGGTTATTCAGAGCCTGTTCCGGCGTGTTGGTTGCGCCGTGGTTTTGCACGAGGTCGCCAGCAAGTTGAAGGATCGTAAACTGATCAAATGGCATGTTGCTGTTGAAGGCATTGACGACCCACTGCCGATACGTCCATATCTCCCGGTAGTTGTCGATGTGGATGCCGTTCGTGTCGGCGTAGCGGGCGTAGTCGAGCCACTGCCGGCCGCGGTGCTCGCCCCATTCGAGGCTGGCCAAGAGCCTGTCCACGAAGCGTTCATATGCATTGGCTTGCGTGTCGTTGAGAAAGGAGTCGACGAGGGATGGCTCTGGTGGCAGGCCCGTCAAGTCGAGAGAGACACGGCGTGCCAGCGTGCGGCGATCGGCTTGGGACGCTGGCGAGAGCCCCTCGGCCTCAAGCCTCGCCAGAATAAATCTGTCGATTGGATTCTGTACCCACGATTCATTTTTGACAACCGGCAACTCCGGTCGCGCGGGGGGAATAAACGACCAGTGCGGCTCGTACTCGGCCCCTTCGGCCACCCACCGCTTGAGGATTTCTTTTTGAGCGGCACTCAGAACCTTCTTCAAGCTCGGCGGCGGCATCACTTCTTCGGGGTCGTCGGAGTAGATCCGGTCGAGGATTACAGTCGAATCCACATCGCCCGGCACAATGGCCCCGTGCTCGATGGCATCCTCGCGGCGATCCAAACGCAGGTCGGCCTTGCGGCTGGCGCTATCGGCCCCGTGACACGCGAAACAGTTCTCGACCAGAATCGGCCGGATGTCCCGGTTAAAGCTCAGCGGTACACCCGGAGCACCAGATGCCACCGTGGCTGACCGCTGCGACTCTTCAGCCCAAGCCGAGGGCATCATGGCGAGGAAAAACCCGATCAAACCCATCCAGAAAGCATGTTGCCATCGGGCGTCGGACCGCTTGCTATAGAGAGACATTCGCGCTCGCTAGAAACAATGGCGATTGGTCGGTGAGGGGCACGAGGTTGGGCCGGACGGTGCCACAGAGAAACACATTCTAGACATAGTATTCCACAGAACAGCGGCCAAGGAAAGCAAAACACACCAATGGGGGCGCAAGTCGTTTGGAAGAAACGTGTTGTGCGGCCAGAAACCTGCCATGTCGGGGCTTTGCCCGCTGCCAACGAGGATGTCGCTGATGGCCGTCGCCACTCACTCCGGAAAATGATGCCCCATTTTTTCTCGTTTGGTAGCGAGGTAGCGTTCGTTAAATTCATGCACAGGGGGCACAATGGGCACCTGATCCACGACTTCTAAATCAAAGCCGCCGTAGATGAAGGCATCTGTCTTTTTCGGATTATTCGTCAGCAACCGCACGCGACGCAGTCCCAAGTCTTTGAGCAGTTGGATGCCAACGCCGTAGTCTCGGGAGTCGGCTTGGTAGCCCAGAGCCAGATTGGCCTCCACCGTGTCGAGCCCCTGGTCTTGGAGTTGGTAGGCCCGGATCTTCTCCACCAGTCCGATTCCCCTTCCTTCCTGAGGCAAATAGACGAGCACTCCAGCCCCTTCGCGACCGATCATGTCGAGCGCCATGTGCAATTGATCGCCGCAGTCGCAGCGGAGGCTGCCAAGGAGGTCGCCGGTAAAGCAGGACGAATGCAGTCGCACGAGTGGGTCACATGCCTTCTCGACATCGCCTGCCACGAGCACGATCGGTTGCTGTGCCTCAAACTTTACGCCGTAGGCGATCACGCGAAACGGCCCCCAGCGAGTCGGCAAGTCGGCTTCGGCAATCCGATAGACGAGCTTCTCTCGCGTGCGACGGTAGCGGATCAACTGCTCAATCGAGATGATTTCGAGTGAGTGTTCTTTGGCCAGCACAAAGAGCGCATCACGATCGGCGCGATTACCCGAATCGTTGAGAATTTCACACAGCACGCCAGCTGGGGAGAGTTCGGCCATTCTGGCCAAATCGACCGCCGCCTCGGTGTGTCCGGCTCGCCTCAACACGCCACCTTCTTTGGCCACCAACGGAAAGAGATGGCCGGGCCGGACAAAGTCTGTTGGCTTGCTGGCCGGATCCAGAATCGCGGAAATGGTGGTGGAGCGTTCGCCGGCGGTGATCCCCGTTCTCGCCGTTATGTGATCAACAGGCACGGTAAACGCTGTGCCAAGAGGCGCAGAATTTGTTTCCACCATCATCGGCAGTTCAAGCCGGTGGGCCATGTCGGGCAGGATTGGCATGCACACCTGCCCGCGACCGTGGCGGATCATGAAGTTCACAATGGCTGGGGATACCTTGTCGGCAGCGCAGACAAAATCCCCCTCGTTTTCACGATCCTCGGCATCTACAACAATCACCACGTCGCCCCGGCGGATGGCCGCCACAGCGGATTCAATAGAGGAAAAACGATCGGACATGAAAACTTCTTTCTGCAAGACCAAACGTTCTGTGCAAGGCTTTCCCGCGTAGGCCAGTTGCTTGAAAGGCTCGTGCGGCACGACTCTCGACTATACGTTATAGGATGGGACCGCCTCTCGCCGAGTCACTTCTGCCGCTGCACCGGTTTTTTCATGCAAAGAGGTTTCTGATGCTGGACCGTGAGGAATACATAGAGCAGGCCTACCTGTTTCGGGTTTTTGCGGAACGGATCGCCGCTGGCATCGCAGCCCAGGAGGCTCTCGTGGCGATTAGCCAGGAGGTGCTGGCCACCTCAAAGCTGCCGATGGCGATCGACTACCTCGTAGGGGAACTCAAGCTCGTCGGTACACTCTCGACGGCCATGGCACGGCTGCCGCACTACTTCAGCGCGTTTCAAACGTTTGTCATGGCGCAAGCGGAGCACGATGAAGGCCGCTTCGATATGCGCACGGCGCTTTCAATGCTGGAACGTGAAGCCAGTTACCGCGCAGAAAACGTATCGCCGCAGGGCCTCTTCTTCTATCGTTTTGAATGCCTGTCGCGGAATCGGCTCGACTATACGCACGGCCTTGCCGCCGTTGCCGACGACTCACTTTTCGACGAAGCGTGGAAAACATGGATTCGTACGGTGTCGCGACAAGTGGGTTTTATCGACTTGGCTGACCTCGTCTTTGTGCGAAGCCCCGAATACTGGCGTCTTGGGCGGCGGGATGCACTGCTCGCGGGCCGCGAAGAAGCCAAGCCCGATCGCGCCCTCCTCTTCGGTGAGAAGGAGGGCCGCATCGCGAGGGCCAACCGAGGCAAGGATCCCCTCTTTTTCTTTGCGGCCTTGGAGCGACAGTTGGGCTACCCCAGCGTGCCTCGCCCTGCACCACTCACTCCCAACACCGAAACGCCAGCAGCGATTGCCCGACGGCTGGATCGGATGGAAACCCGAGTGAAACTGCTCGAGGAGGAATCTCGGGGTGGCATCGACTTGTCCCGGTTTGACCCCAAGAACTTTACGCCCTCGCAGGAAACATAATGGGTCCGACGCCATCTCGCACCGACGCCCTCCGCCGCGATGCACAGGCGATCTGGACGGCCGCGATTGCTGCTGTTCTGCCAACTGTTCTGCTGGAAAAGAGGCTCGCCATTGGCAAGCAGGGCCATCCAGCAGATGAACTTCTCTTCGATGGCCGGTCGCTCAATCCGCCCGTCAGGCTGGATTCGATCGATCGGGTCAGCGTTGTCGGCGCTGGCAAGGCCGCAGCGCAGATGGCCTCGGGCGTGGAGCAACTCCTCGGCCGTCAGCGGCTGGATCGGCATCGCACCACTGGTGTGGTGAGTGTGCCTGAGGGCTCTGCGGTACCGCTTTCACACATCCATTGCCGCGAGACCCGGCCCGCAGGCGCAAATATCCCAACCGCGTTGGCCGTTGCCGCAACGCAAGAAATGATCTCAATGCTCTCGACTCTCGGGTCCAACGACCTTGCCATTGCGGTGGTCACCGGGGGCGGCTCCGCGTTGCTGGTTGCGCCGCGAGAGGGGGTGTCACTCGAAGACACAATCGCGGTGACCAATTTTTTATCAGCAGCAGGCGCAACGATCCAAGAACTCAACACGGTGCGCCAGGCGGCCAGCACGGTGAAAGCGGGAGGCTTCGCGAGGGCTTGCCATGCTGGGCGTTTGGTGGTGCTTGTGCTGTCGGATGTTGTGGGCGATCGGTTGGATGTGATCGCATCTGGACCCTGCATGCCGATTCCAAGCCCCGCTCGAGAAGCGTTCGCCATTTTGAATCGCTACCGGGTTGTGGCTGCCGGTGTGGCCTCGCAGTTTGTGCGATGGATTGAATCCGAAGCCACTGCAGCGCCAGATGTTGGCGGGAGCCAGAAGGCGGCCTCGGCCGATGGATCGTGGACAACGGCGTCTGGCTGTCGGGTGAGCCATCTTCTCATCGGCTCCAATGAAACGGCTGTGCAGGCTGCTACCGCCGAAGCGATTGGTCGGGGTTACACGATCCAAGATCGGGGCGGGCATGATCCGGACGCTGCCAAGGCTTCGGTGGAAGCCGAAACGATTGGCTGGCGACTGGCCCTGGAAGCAGTCGGCCTCTGGCAGTCCGCCCGCGATGGGCGTCGACCGCTGGCGATTATCGAGGGGGGCGAAGCCACGGTGCAGGTGCCTGCGGACCACGGCACCGGCGGCCGCAACCAGCAGACGGTGATCGCCGCGATGGATTGCATAGCCAGTTCGGGCGGCCCATGGCCCGAAGGACTCTTGATTGCCAGCGTGGGCACCGATGGCGAGGATGGGCCAACCGATGCTGCAGGCGGCTATAGCGACGCGGCCATTGCATCCCTCGCGATCGCCCACGATCTGGACGTGACCAGTGCTGCCATGCGATGCGATGCCTACCCGCTTCTCAACGCCGTGGGCGGATTGATTCGCACAGGCCCCAGCGGCACCAACGTAGCCGATGTGCGAATCGTGCTGGCGAGGCCGCCATGTGAGCCATGAGGCTTACAGTCTCACGCACACCCACGGAAACAATCGCCTGCCCCAACGTCACGATCGGGCTGCGACTTATTTCTTCTTTTCGTTGTGGAGCGTGTGCTTGCGAAGGCGAGGTGAATACTTTTTCACCTTCAGCTTTTCACCGCCACTCTTTCGGCGCAGTGTGTAGTTGCGGTCGCCCGTCTCCTCGCACACGAGGTGAATTACTTCGAGCTTTCTCTTGCCTTTGGCCATTGAAAATCCTTCTGCCAGTGCCGACCCTCCAAAGCACAGCTGGTGCGGGCCCGGACGAGCAACCTTCGGAGAGTAAAAACGGGTCGGAGTCTCCTAAGAGCGTAGCCATCGCAGCCAGGTCTCGCCAGCGGGTGCGGCTGCAACGCGGGAAAACGGCATGCCCCAACGCGGAGTCCTGCGTTTTGAGATCCAACGGAGCAGGCCAGCCATGCAGCCATGCCGTCACGCGCCACTGCCTTGGCAACGGCGCATATTTTCATCGATCGCCGCGAGAAAATCCTGAGTGTTGAGAGAGGGTTGCGTGGGGCCAATGAGAACAGCCATGTCTTTGGTCATCTTACCCTGCTCGACCGTTTCGATGCAGACTCGCTCCAGTGTTTCGGCAAACGAAGTGACCGCCGGCGTGTTGTCGAGTTTACCGCGGTGCGAGAGGCCTCGCGTCCACGCGAAGATCGAGGCAATCGGATTGGTTGACGTCTGCTTTCCTTGTTGGTGCTGGCGGTAGTGCCGCGTGACCGTGCCGTGAGCGGCTTCAGCTTCGACGATTCTGCCATCGGGTGTCATCAACACGCTGGTCATCAGGCCGAGTGATCCAAAGCCCTGTGCCACGATGTCACTCTGCACATCGCCATCGTAGTTTTTGCAGGCCCACACATAACCTCCCTCCCACTTGAGAGCCGAGGCCACCATGTCATCGATGAGGCGGTGCTCGTAGGTGATGCCATTGGCATCGAACTCCCGCTTGAACTCGGAGTCGAAGATTTCCTGAAAGATGTCTTTGAACCGGCCGTCGTACACTTTCAGAATCGTATTTTTCGTCGACAGATAAACCGGGTATTGTCGCGCGAGACCGTAGCGAAAACTTGCTCTGGCAAAGTCCCGAATCGAATCGTCGAGATTGTACATCGCCATCGCCACGCCAGCAGAAGGGAAATCAAAGACGTTGAATTCCATCGGAGCCGAACCGTCCGAGGGCGTAAACGTGAGCGTGAGCGAGCCCTTGCCGGGAATCTTCACATCGGTGGCCCTGTATTGGTCGCCGAAGGCGTGACGGCCAACCACAATTGGCTTTGTCCAGCCAGGCACCAGGCGAGGGATGTTGCTGATGATGATCGGCTCGCGAAAAATCACGCCGCCTAAAATGTTGCGAATCGTGCCGTTGGGGCTCTTCCACATCGACTTCAAGCCAAACTCCTTGACGCGGCCCTCGTCTGGAGTGATCGTCGCACACTTCACGCCCACTCCGTGTTCCTTGATGGCGTTGGCCGCGTCGATCGTGACCTGGTCCGAGGTAGCATCGCGATTCTCGATGGAGAGGTCATAGAGCCTCAGGTCGATGTCGAGGTAAGGCAGGATCAACTGCTCCTTGATGGAATGCCAAAGGATGCGAGTCATCTCGTCGCCGTCGAGTTCAACGACCGGACCAATCACTTTGATCGTGCGGGGCTTATTCACAGAAATCTCCAGGGGTGTTTTGGGTTTGGGACAATCGAAGGGGGGCAAAGGTTTTGATGGCCCGGGGCTCCCGGGCATGTGTCTAGTCGATTGGATTTTTCCAGCCGCCCACGTCCGACACCAGGCGATCGGCTTCGACCGGCCCCCATGTGCCAGGCTCGTACGGATAGAGCGAACTGTGGCTGTGGATCACAGGATCCACGATCGCCCACGCGGCATCCACCACATCCTGCCGGGCAAACAGCGTGGTATCACCGGCAATCGCGTCGCCGAGCAATCGCTCGTAGGCATCCATCGGCTTGGCCAATCCGCTTCGGCCACCGTCGACCACCGATAATTCTACGGGCACTCCGCTCATCCCCTCGCCGGGCCGTTTGGCCCTGGCCCCGAGCGCAATGGCCACCACGGGACTCAGCCGGAAGCGAACGTAGTTGCCAACCCCTGGCGACGTCTCAGAAAATACAACCTGCGGCGACTGCTTGAATTGGATCGTCACTTCCGTAACGGTTTTGGCAAGCGACTTGCCAGCCCGCACAAAAAAAGGCACGCCTTCCCAACGCCACGAATCGACCCACAGCCGTAATGCCGCATAGGTGCCCATGAACGACTGCTCGGCCACGCCGGGTTCGTCCAGATAGCCGCGAAATTGGCCCCGCACCATGTTGTCATTGTCCATCGGCCGTACAGTGCGCAGCACTTTGGCCTGCTCGTCGCGAATTGCTTCTGCGTAGGTGCTCGACGGCGGTTCCATCGCCAGATAACTCACCACCTGGAGCAGATGGTTTTGAATGACGTCTCGAATGATGCCCGTTTCGTCATAAAACTTTCCGCGGCCCTTGATTCCGAAATTTTCGGCCATCGTGATCTGCACGTTCTCTACGTAGTGGCGGTTGAGGATCGGCTCCAGAAAGGCGTTGGCAAACCGGAAGTACAAAATATTTTGGACCGCCTCTTTCCCCAGATAGTGGTCGATTCGAAAAATACTCTCCTCGGGGAACACCTCCCGCAACACCCGGTTGAGCTCTCTGGCCGATTCCAAATCCCGTCCAAATGGTTTTTCCACAACCACGCGGGCATCCTGTGCGCAGCCGGAGCGATGCAGTTGGCTCACCACGTTGGCAAAGAGGCTCGGGGGAATCGCCAGGTAATGGACGGGGCGACGGGCACTTCCGAGTTCGGCCTTCAACTTTTCAAATGTGGATGGATCGCCGTAGTCCCCAGAGACACATCGGAGGCGGCTGGAGAGCACTTCAAAGCCCACCGGATCGAGGCCGCCGTATTCCGTCACACTTGCCTTGGCTCTGGCGAGGAGTTGGTTGAGATCCGTTCCCGATCGAGCCACACCAATCACCGGAAAATCAAGGCCGCCCCGGCAGGCCATGGCCTGCAGAGCCGGAAAAATTTTCTTGTAGGCCAAATCGCCGGCGGCTCCGAAAAAAACTAGTGCATCGGACCGGGGTTTGATGTGCTTGCTTTGCATCTCCATTGGCTCCCTCAAAAGTAGTGCCTGTGCCGTATCGCCGTCTGGCTTTCGCAGGAGGGACACGCACCTCACCAGAAGCCGGAACACCTTACAATCTGTCCCGGAAAATTCGCAAAGGAAACGAGTCTACGCCGAGACAGCCTTCTGCACATTCGCACCTTCACCGGTTTGCCCGTTCAGGGTAGGCTTAGGGTTGGCGTTTCTCTCAACGGCGAGTCGGGTCTGCCATGGGTTTCTGCGACAACTCCTTTCTGCTTTCGACCGATCTGGCCGGGGATCTTTTCCATCGTGTGGCCGCCAAAGAGCCAATCGTCGACTACCACTGCCACCTGAGTCCTCGCGATATCGCCGAAGACAGGCAGTTCGAGAATCTCCACGCGGCGTGGCTGGATAGCGATCACTACAAGTGGAGGGCGATGCGGGCCAATGGAATTCCCGAAGACCTTATCACTGGCTCTGCAAGCACGAGAGAAAAGTTTGGAGCGTGGGCTCACACGGTGCCCGCCACGCTTCGCAATCCACTCTTTGCGTGGACCCACCTAGAACTGCGACGGCA
>Ga0194055_10000996_pt1 | contig 23099 bp, 16 predicted proteins | sample SepL449m_MetaG_FD_155482 | JGI IMG/M metagenome (GOLD analysis project Ga0194055, IMG submission 155482) | Anoxic zone freshwater microbial communities from boreal shield lake in IISD Experimental Lakes Area, Ontario, Canada - Sep2016-L442-9m | ecosystem: Environmental > Aquatic > Freshwater >... | reverse complement strand
TCGGTACGCAGGAAACGGGTCGGATGAAGCACCGTTGGCGCTCGTCGGCAAGGGAGTCACTTTCGACAGCGGCGGCTATTCGATCAAGCCAACCGATGGAATGCTAACAATGAAATGCGACATGGCCGGTGCCGCCACCGTCTTGGGCATATTGAACGCTGCGGCGCGATTGAAAGTAAAACGCCCTCTCATCGGTATCTTGGGACTCGTTGAAAATTTGATTTCAGGTGATGCATTCAAGCTGGGGGATGTACTGACCGCTCGCAGTGGCAAGACGATTGAAATCCACAACACCGATGCGGAGGGTCGCTTGGTCCTGGCGGATTGCCTCAACGTCGCGCTCGATTATCAACCCTCGCATATCGTCGATTTCGCGACACTCACAGGTGCTTGTGTGATTGCATTGGGTAATGACGTCGCAGGACTGATGTCGAATCATCAGGATCTCCAATCGGAAATCCAATCCATTTCCGAAGCATGCGGAGAATACACATGGCCCTTGCCTATGTACCCATTTTTCTCAGAATTGATCACGGGCAAAGTCGCCGATATCAAAAACGTGGGAGAAGGCCGATGGGGAGGAGCCATCACTGCCGCCAAATTTCTGGAAGAGTTCGTGGCAGGAAAGCCTTGGGCCCATTTGGATATCGCTGGCCCCGCTTTTTATGACAGTTCCAAGCCTTGGTGCGATGCAGGAGGAACGGGATTTCTCGTGCGGTCGTTTTCTGAATGGCTGCTTGCATGACTCCTCCTTTAGACGAAGACCAAGATCTCGAAAGTGCGGACGACATCCGTCGGCAGTACCACGAACTTGCAGAACTGGCAGGATCACTCGCTCACGAGATCAAGAATCCACTCTCCGTGATTCACATGAACACCGACCTCCTCTGTGAAGAGATGGAGGAAAGCCAATGGCCGGGGAAACGCCGCGCGATTGCGAAAGTGGACATGATCCGGCAGCAATGCCACCGCATGGAAAACTTGCTTCGCGATTTTCTGCGGTTTGCCAAGATGCAAGATATGGAGATGACCGTCGGGTCGCTCAATGACCAAATCGCTGTCGTTTTGAATTTATATCAAACGCAAGCGGACAAAAACAACATTCGGCTTCAACGCTTCCTGGATCCCAATCTCCCCAACATTCGGCTCAACAGCGGAGCGCTACAGGCCGCACTTATCAACTTGGTCAAGAACGCCATCGAAGCCATGCCCGATGGAGGAGAGCTTTTTGTTCATTCCTACATCACGCCTCAAGGAGTCGCGATGGATATGATCGATACAGGCTGCGGCATGGACGAAACCACTGCGATGCGGATGTTCGAACCTTTCTATTCCACCAAACCAGAAGGTTCGGGTTTAGGCCTCCCCACCACGCGGAAAATCATCGAAGCCCACGGCGGCCGAATTAGCGTTCAAAGCGAAGTGGGCCGAGGAACCAAATTCGTGATCGAGTTCCCGACGCCGATTCGATTGGCCACGTAAATCCAATCTCGATCAAACAATCGGCACAATGCGAGTTCTGTTGAGCCTGAGGCGCTAGCCGATCGCATTTCGTCATGCGAGTATTGTCTCAAAACACCTGTTGGAAGTGGCCTTTTCGCACCCTACCGTTTGATCCCTAGACTTTGCAATTCAATAAAGCATCAGGAGAAACAGCTTTGGAAACCGTACAGCCTGAAGAGAATAGGGTCGAACCAAATTCCTCCATCACTCCAAAAAAACGAATGGTAATACCCCAGTTGTTCTGGATCTTCATCGCTTTCCTCGGAACGTACCTGGCCGTTGCATACGGATTGGTCCCGTTCTTGTGGAGCCTGTATGACCATCGTCATCCTGCCATAACCAAGTCTCCCACATTGACCGTGACCTCGGATGGACATCCGGGAGACCCGATCAATTTGGCGCTCATTGGAAGCGAAGCAGACTTGAAACACGCCATGAAAGCAGCCGGATGGTTTAAAGCCGATCCCCTCAGTATCAAAGACGATCTCATGATTGCCGAAGGGACAATACTCAAGCGCCCTTATGACACAGCCCCGGTGAGCGATCTGTTTTTGTACGGTCGCAAAGAGGATCTCGCATTCGAACAACCCGTCGGCAACGATCCACGCAAGCGGCATCACGTGCGGTTTTGGAAGTCGGAACAGTTGGATGCCAATGGACAACCGGCATGGATGGGTTCTGGGACCTTTGATGAACGTGTGGGACTCAGCTACACCACCGGACAAATCACCCACCACGTCGATGCAGATATCGATCGAGAGCGAGACCATATCATCGATACCCTCCAAGCATCCGGTGGGCTTGTCGATCAAACGCCCATCGATAACTTTCAACCGAAGCACGAAGGCCACAACGGTGGGGGCGATCGCTGGATCACCGATGGTCGGCTGATATCAGGTACTCTCAAGAAAGAAGAACCAGCCCAGTAGAACGGCGGGCACTGTGCCGATCGATCGGGCCTCTTCAAAGAATGGGATAAATCTGTGTATGTCGGCTAGCGCCTTTTGAAGTTGCGCCATTTGAGCCTGGCGAAGCCCCAATCCATGCTTTCCCGAGCTTTTTCGTACTCGTACTCAGCGTTAGCGGTACTCGTACTCGATGGGGGATCGTCGAGTACGAGTACCATTTCATTGAGTACGAGTACGAGTACGAGAGAGCTCAAACAGCGCAACTTCAAAACTAGCGCCTCAGGCTCAAGAAGAACAGGTTCGAGGTCTACTTTGCGGCTTGGCAAAAGCAGTTACACGTTATGCCGGTCCCAAGGGCAATCTGCAATTTCCATGGAATGAGCCGATGCCACTCGATTTGATAGAACGAATCGGGAAACTACAAATGCAACAAGACAACAACAAATCCGCCGCGAAATGAAAGTAATCACCTCGCGTCCGCCGAATATTGATCCACACCGTTCACGCGGAGCGGTTAATGGCTCCGCCTTCAATCACATCACGCTCTTTATACGTCATTCGTTCACTGAAAACGTTGGTGATATGCAAACGTTGATTGCCAGACACTGTTTTCACGGGTACCGTACAGTATCGCTCAAATCAACAGTGTCGCTCAAATCGAACACCTGCCCTGACTCTCATTAAAGGCTGTGGAGATCTCTATGCCTATTCAGGTTGGCTTCCAACATTTGCGGTTCGTATCGATCATGTTCATCGGCATTGCGACGAACGCTAAGCCATTATGTGCTCAAGAGGCATGGCCTCAGTTCCGTGGACCGGGGGCGCTTGGCGTCGCATCCAGTAACAACATCCCGGACCATTGGACCGCCACCGAAAATGTGGCTTGGAAAACAGATATCCCAGGCCGCGGATGGTCCTCCCCCATCGTTACTGGTAATCGCATCTTCCTAACTACCGTCGTCAATTTGGGAGAAAGCGAGGATCCAAAGAAAGGGCTCTACTTTGGTGGCGAACGGCTCAAACCGCCAGCTTCCACTCACCAATGGAAGGTCCTTTGCTTGGATTTGGATTCGGGAAGCATTCGATGGGAACGGATGGTTCACGAGGGAACTCCCGAAACATCGATCCATATTAAGAACAGCTTTGCATCGGAGACTCCCGTCACCGATGGAGAACGCATCTATTGCTGCTTTGGCAATCAAGGCATTTTTTGTTTTGACTTAGAGGGCCAGCCGCAATGGGATTACCCGCTGGCTCCTCATCCGACGCGATTGGGCTGGGGTCCTGCTGCCTCACCCACCCTGCATGACGGTCGGTTGTACTACTGCTATGACAATGAGAAGGAGTCGTTTTTGATCTGTCTCGATGCCGCCACCGGGAAGCAGTTGTGGCAAGTCCCTCGTGAGGAAAAGAGCAATTGGTCGACCCCTTGCATCTGGAAGAATCAGCAACGGGTCGAACTGGTGACGGCGGCTACTGGCAAGGTCGTCTCGTACGATCTCGACGGCAAGATGTTATGGTCCCTGGCAGGTATGTCCAGCATCACGATCGCAACTCCCTACGTCGTCAACGACTTGCTCTATGTCAGCTCAGGCTATGTGATGGATTCAGCTCGTCCCATCTATGCCATCAAGCCTGGGGCATCGGGGGATATCACCCTCCCCAAGGAACAGTTGGAATCGGAGTTTGTTGCTTGGTGTCAACCAAAAGCAGCCCCCTACAACCCGACCACACTGGTCTACGATGGTCGATTGTATTCCTTATACGATCGAGGGATTTTCGCGTGTTACGACGCACTGACCGGAAAAGAACAGTACAGCGGCAAACGGATTCCTAATGGTCGAGCGTTTACGTCTTCGCCGTGGGCGATGAATGGAAAGATCTTTTGCCTCAACGAGGATGGTGTGACGTTTGTATTTCTTTCGGGTGATCAATTCGAATTGTTGCATACCAATCCGCTGGCCGAGGATGACATGGGGATGGCCACGCCGGCGATTGTTGGGGATCGGTTGCTGATCCGGACCGCGGCACGCATGTACTGCATCCAGTCGAAACCATGATACGGCGGTCTGCTATGTGGATCCTCGGACTTTACCAAACGGACTCAGCAGAAGGGCGGGGAGAAGGACCAAATCACCCAGAATGGAACTGCCGATCATCGCGATCATCAAGATCGCAAACTGGCGCGTGGGATTGAACTCGGCCAATAAGAATGGGAGCATCGAGCAACAACTGATGAGCATCGTGTGCACCATCGCTTTCGCGCAATTGGAGAAAGTATCCGCAATCGCTTCTTGACGCGTATCCCCCGCTGCCAATCTCCGCGAATACCAATTCACGAAATGCAATGTATCGTTGACCGCGATTCCCATCGCCACACTCGCTGTCAGGATCCCTGCGATATCGATGGAATACCCCAACCAAGCCATCGATCCGAAAACAATCGTTTCTGGAAGAACGTTTGGAATCATGATCAATAATCCCGCTCGCACGCCGCGCGCGATCAACATCATGACGGGTGTGATCAAGAAAAATGCCGTCGTAAAACTGGATCCCAAGTCGCTCAACAAGGCTAATTGCGTATCGTGCATCATCGGCGACAGGCCCGTATATTCAGCAAGGAAGGGCTCGTAATCGATGTCAGGTTCCGTCTCTTCGGACGACTCCTCATCGGTTGGATGCTGAATAGAATCCACCGTCGTGCGCACTCGATCCGTTAGTTCGCCATAGTTGAGTCGCGACAAGGCGGTTACTTTGGCGGTAATCCTCCATGTCCGGTCCCCTTCATGCGCCGCCACCAATCCTCGTTCTTCCAGCATCGGCAAGTTTCTGGTCAGTTCATTTTTCAATACGCGACGCTTGGCAACATCCCGCACCCTGCCACCGGTCGGCAGTTTGGGAAGAAACGTCGTGGCGGACAATACTCCCCCAATTTCATCATTCGATCGCAAAGCGGCTGTGACGCGCTCGACCCATTCGACTTGATGATAGACATCGGTTTTTTCGGAATTTGGAAATCGCAACAGGACTTCGACGGACGCAACGGGACCCAAGTGCTCTTCAATCCACGCCATCGATTGGACAGTTTCGCTCTTCTTGGGAAACATGTCATCGAATTTCGTCGAGGACTTGAGATGGAGTAGCCCGTAAAAGCTGAACAGGATCAGCCCGATACCGCCGGCACAAATGGCCCAAGTGTGACGATGGATCCAAGCCGTATATTGAATCGCCCAGGGCGCGATCGGTGCCGAATCTTCGTGGAGAACTGGGGACTTGCCGTCTGTCGAAGGCTGATCATCGAGCGAAACATCTTTGGCATGCCGGCGGAGGAACTCCTTGCGACAAAGCCAATCCGACAGTTGCGGAAATGCAAGAAGAAGTACGACGGTGGCAAAGCATAAGGTAATCGCGGAATAGATACCAAACGTTCGCACCGGCGCCAGTTGACTGGTCGCCAAAGCGGCCATCCCCAGGGCTGTGGTGAGCGTCGCCAAGACGCTCGGCTTGAGACCTAACAGGATGGAACGTGCACCCAGGTAGTCGCGATGGGAATAGGCGACATCGCCGTAATAATTCATGAAGTGAACTGCCGCTGACAAGGTCAGCATGAATACCAATGTCGGCAACACGATCAACACCGCGCTGAACTCGCCTCCGGTCGCTGTCACGAAAGCTACCGCGATCAATTGACCTACCCCTGCAATCAACAGGACCGCGATCGCGCCACGAAGGCTTCGGAGACACAGCCAAGCCAATACAATCCCAAGGATACTGGAAGGAATCACGAGCTTTTTGAGACTCTGCTCGGCCGCGCGATCGACGGAATACCCTTCGTACACGGATCCCACCATCCGCAATTGGTCCCGCCCTAATCCCTCGACGCGATCGGCCGCTGTTCTGACGAATTCCACAGATCGGTTCTGCTGCGCGACTCCATAGGGTGAGAAGCGAATGAAGGTGGCGGCCGTTCCATCCTCTCCGATGATGGAACCTCGCAATCGATTCATGGCTGTCTTTTCGGACAAAGACAGCGGTGATCGGGTCAGTTCTTGGAGTACATCGGCACTTGTCTGCCAAGAGTCCATCAAAGGCTCTTCGATGGGATTCAGTCGCAGCAATTGTTCTTTGAAGGCTGCCAACCTCGGATCATCGACGCGGCATCCCGGCCAGGAGGCAATCAAATATTGATCGGACCCGAAATCGCGCACAAAGCCTTCGTAACGGATGCGCTCGACGCGTCCTTCCGGAAGCCATGCATGGGCCGATGCCGATCCGATCCTGATACCACTGGCGATGAACGCAACAAGAGGCAAGCACAAAGCGATGACCAAAATCGACCAGCGCGAGAGGGTATGGAGCTGTTCGACCGTTTTCTGAGTTGGCGACAATCCCACACCTGCCTGAAAGGAATTCGATTGCGTTCGCCGACCGCAATAGACCCTGAGAGGTCGAAGACGGACAACCGCAAACCATCCAATGTAATCCGGACGGTCCACGTGCAGTAGATATCCTCGACCTTTTGCGGTCGATCGCATTGCGATGGAGACTTTGGAATCTCAGAATGCTAGGAAAAATAACGTCGGACCATTTCAAGGGGATCGAACGAACAGGCTCCGAAAAGATGCCCCTAGAACGACCTATTCCGCGCAGCCCGCTTCAATTGGGCAGGACTTCTACTCCAATCGCTCCGTCAGATTACCGTTCTTACATGCTACACTAGTATCAGGTCGTGCAGTCAACTCAATAGACCGTTTCATTTGTCAATTACCATGGCTTCTTGGACACAAAGAAATTTTCGTTGGATTTGGATCATGGCTAGCGTGTTTCTAATATTCGCTGCAAGCATGACTGGGAACATCTTCCGTGCGCACCCTCGTGTACTAGCGCTCGGCGACTCGTATACGATCGGCGAATCAGTGGAAACGTCAGGGCGTTGGCCCGTTCAGATGCTCCACCTTTTGAAGAAACAAGGAATCAATCTGGGGGAACCTCAGATCATCGCCAAAACAGGATGGACCACGGACGAACTGCAAGCAGGAATCGCTCAGGCAACGGTCCAGGACCGGTACGAATGGGTCACGCTTTTAATCGGTGTGAACAACCAATACCGCAAACGGGATGTGGAATCCTTTCGAAAGGACTTTCAAAGCTTGCTCGAATTTGCCATTGAGAAGGCGGATCATCGCCCTGAGAGAGTCCTCGTTCTCAGCATTCCGGATTGGGGTGTGACCCCCTTTGCGGAAGGACGCGATCGAGCGGAGATCGCTCAGCAAATCGATCGGTATAACGAGGTCAAACGAGAAGAAACGGAGCGACTGCACGCACACTTTATCCGATATAACGGATATTACACGAGAAGCCAACGACAAGCCCCAGGAACTGCTAGCGAGCGACGGATTGCATCCATCGGGCGCAATGTACTTGCGATGGGCGGAACGGGCTGCAAAAATCATTGCCGACCTACGAAGAATCCCAACCGCTAAGCCCTTCCGTCAACGAATTTGCCCAGTCGACATCCGCCGTCGCATCTGTCGCATCTAGGTAACCCCATTGCGACTAGGAGGGTGATTGCGAAAGGATTGATCGCGAACGGAAGTCTCGAGAGCGTCGACGGCTGACTCGATCTCTCCGATTACCGTATACAACGGTGTGATGCCAAATCGAATCGTGCTCGGTTCCCGAAAATCTGGAATCACCTTGAACCGCTGTATCAAGTCTTGCGTGATCTGCCACGCATTCGGATGTGCCAAAGAAATATGAGACCCTCTCATGGCCGGGTCACGAGGGGTCTGAAGGGAAAAACCTAGTGGCTCTAGCCGCAAATCGATCCATTCAATGAATCGTTCGGATAATTCCAGCGACCGTTCGCGCAAGGAATCGATGCCCGCTTCGAGAACCAGATCAACTCCCGGCTCGATGGCAGAAAGGGATAGGATAGGGGGTGTTCCGACAGTGAAACGATCAATTCCCGGATTCGGCACGTATCGCGTCGAAAAGTCAAATGGGCGATCCGCGCCGAACCACCCTTGGATCGGGTTGTGCAGGAGTGGCTGAAGGTCCTGACGCATCATCAGGAAAGCTGGTGCACCCGGTCCACCATTCAAATACTTGTAGGTACAACCGACGGCAGCATCGACCCGCGCCTCTCCCAATGCAATAGGCATAGCCCCAACGCTATGACTGACATCCCACAGTATCCTGGCTCCTTTGGCATGTGCCAACCGCGTGATGGCACCTACATCAAACGCATAGCCACTCTTGAAGTGAACGTGGGATAATGAGACGAGGGCTGTATCGCTATCGATCGCTCGATCCAATGCTTGAAAAACTTCTCGATGGTTTGGCACGGGCAAATCGATGACCCGAACTTGGTACGGTCGATCGCAAAGCTTGGAGATCCCGTCGAGGATGTAGATATCCGTAGGGAAGTTGGTGGCATCGGTGATGATCGTGGTTCGAGTTCCACAATCCTGCAGCAATGCCCAAGCCAATTTGAACATATTCACGGATGTCGAATCGCAAACCACCGTTTCGCCCGTTTCCACGCCAATCAATCGCCCGATTTTGTCCCCGATTCGGCGGGCTAGGGCCAGCCAGTGACGGTTCCATCCGCCGATCAGTTCTGTCCCCCACTGCTGATGAATCACTTGTTGCAAATGGGTAACTGTGGCTCGAGGAAGTCGCCCGAGCGAGTTTCCATCGAGATAGATCAAGCCCGGATCCTCGATGACGAAACGTTCGCGATAGGGATTGTGATCGAGAAATGAGGTTTTCATGAGTTATTTGGTTGATTCAAAGTCCTAGGATACGGAAGTATATTGCAAGGCGAGACTCCTACCTAGTCATAGGTTGTAACCTTCGTAGCCGTTGAGCAACCCCGCAACGGAATGCGTACTCTTCTTACCGAAAGCCCTTACGATGATGACTTCGCGACGAACATGGCTAACAGGTCTCACAGCCGCAGCCTCGATGACGATATCCCGTACTTCTTCCGCGAGCACAAAAGATCCGATTCGCGTTGGGCAAATTGGTGTTGGCCATGGGCACGCTTCGAAATTATCCGTCTATCGTCAATCGAGCGACTATGAAGTCGTCGGGATCGTAGAAGCGGATCCGGCGTTACGAGCCAAGGCTGAGAAAGCACCCGCCTTCCAAGGCGTGCCTTGGATGTCGGAGGAACAGTTATTGCAAACGCCGGGTTTACAGGCCGTACTGGTAGAAACATCTCCGGCTGAATGCTTGGATGTCGCCGAGCTATGTATCGATGCAGGTTTGCATGTCCATTTGGACAAACCCGCCGGCGAATCCATCGAACAGTATGAAAGGATATTGAAACAGGCCGCAACGAAACGATTGATGGTGCAGATGGGCTACATGTTTCGATACAACCCAGGATTCTTACTGCTCGAAGATCTACTCCGGGAGGAGGTGTTGGGAGAAATCTTTGAAGTGCACGGAGTCATGAGCAAAGTCGTCGACCCAGAAAATCGTACACGGCATGCACGCTTCCCTGGGGGCATGATGTTTGAACTGGGTTGTCATCTGGTGGATTTGGTAGTCCGCATCTTAGGCGCTCCCACTCAAGTCTCCTCTTTCTCGCAAACCTCCTCGCGAGCTCAGGACAAATTAGCGGATAATATGCTGTCGGTTCTGACTTATCCGCATACGATTGCAACGATCAAATCCTCTGCCCTGGAAGTCGAAGGGTTTGCAAGGCGGCATCTAGTGGTTTGTGGTAGTCGTGGAACTTTTCACATGCAACCGCTCGACCAACCGACGGTCAATCTGACATTGACCCATGCCGTGGGAGAATATCGGGTTGGTGAAAACAAGCGATCCTTTCCTCCCTTTGAACGCTATGTGGCCGATGCGATGCAGATGGCGCACGTGATTCGAGGGGAATCTGAAGTCGACTACGATGCTTCGCACGATCGGCTCGTCCAACGCACACTGCTTCAGGCCTGTGGTTTGCGATAAAAACGGCGTTATGACGAATCATTGTTTGGTAAGAAATGCCATGAGATCGCGGAGTTCCAGATCGGTCATTTGGTGGGCCAGGCCGGTTGGCATGAGGGAACTTCGAAGCTCTTTGCGACCGACGATGTCTACCTTTTGAAAAGTGACTTCATCCCCATGGTTGTCGCGGTAGACCTCATTGCTGGAGGATCGCAATAAGATCCCCGTAAACGTGGAACTATCCTCCAAGTCTAAATAGGTCGAATAAAATTGCGGCGCTACATTCCGGTTGGGTTCGAGGATTGAGTCCAGAATGTCGCGATAGGATCCTTGTTCATGTACGAAACTAAGATCTGGACCAACAACATTTCCTCGACCATCGTAACGATGACACTGACTGCACGCAGCTGTGCCTGACGAGAAGAAGACCCGCCGTCCCGCGTCGTGATCGGCTTGTCCTGGCAGCGATTTCAGTCGTTCCACCACCACGTCCGTCGCCATGGTTTCGGGACTCCGATTCGTTAACAACTGTGGGTCTTTGATCGCCTCAATCATCACAGCAAACTCGGGATGCGAAGCTACGGCGAGCTTGAGCGGTTCCTCGTCGTCCAATTTAGCGATCGGGTGCCGCAAGGCCCTCAAAGATTCCTTGAGAACCTTTGGTGATGCGTTGGGAAGTTGCTTCACGATGGCGTCGCGCTGAGCAGGATCATCGGTTCCGATGAAGCCAATCAATGCCTCGGCTCGAAGATCGTCACTTGCCGATGGATCGTTGAAGATTTGCAATAGTGCATTTTGTACCTCGGGTTGCCGTTTCATAACCAGTGTCCGAATGGCTTCCAATTGAAGCATCGGGTTCCGGCTTTGATACCATTGCAATAGAAGTGGGATGGTTAGTTTTTCATGGTTCGGCGAAACCATGCGCAACAAATACGCGCGCGCCGCAGGTGGAGTGGAAGGCCCCAAGAGACGGTCGATCAAGGAAGCCTGATCGGTCACTCCGGCTTCGGGTTTTCCCTTCAGTGTGTTGGAAGCGGCCAGAGCCGCTTCGAACAATCGATAATCCAGATTAGGTTCGTTGAGCAGCGATTCGACTTTGGGCAAAAACTCTTTCAATTCTCCATCTGCGATCCATCGCAAACATTCGAAACGCAATTCCGGATTTTTATCATCCCATAAGAATTTTACCCACTTGGGATCCTTTAAATTGGTGCGCCGTAATGCGACCAGAGCCCATACTCGGTCTTCGGATGATAGAGCCCGGAGAGTTTCGGTGTTCCAGGAATTGCTTTGGATCGCCATGGCTGTCAATGCTGCATCCGCCAAGGTCCGGTCTTTGGATTTGGCGATCTGCAAAAGTTCCGCAAGGTTCTTTTTGACTCTTCCCTGACGCAGCTCTTCAGCCAATTTTGCTTCGGCGGTGAGAGGTTCACGCTCCATTTGTAACCAAGGTGCTTGCTCACGATCGATCTCCAGTTTCCATAATCTTCCCATCCCGTGTACTTGGTAGGACGGCGAAACCCAATCGGTCATATAGAAGGCTCCGTCCGGTCCGAGCGCTAGGCAAACCGGTCGAAAATAATCGCTCCCTCGAAGCAGCTCGATTCTCTCCGAAGTCAGAGTGGCACCCTTCCAATGCAGAGGGAAGAAATCGATGCAATGGTTGCTCCAGGAGGGAACGAGGACACCACCCCCAAGCTCAACCACCGAGCAAGGTCCTTCGCTGCAAGAATGAATCATTCCGAGAGTTCCTCGCAATTCGCCATTCCATGCCACAAAGGGATGCACGGGAGCGCTCCCGTAGATGTACTGGAAGCCGTAGTCCCCACGTTCAACGACATGCAACAACCTGCACGGAGGTCGGCTACCAGGATCATTCTCGGCGGCGAACATGTTTCCATCGCTGCGCATCATCAATCCGAAAGGATTCCAAAAACCGCGCGCGACGCGGCGCAAGCCATTCCCTTCGCGCGTGACGTGGAAGACTCCTCCTTCTCCCTTTCCAGCAAGCTTGCGATTGTCGGCTCCTCGCAAAGTCCAGTCTTTCCCGAAGTTCTCACCAAGGGAAAACAGCAAGCCTCCATCGTTGTGCCACGCCATACCGCTCAATCCGTTGTGTGGGTAGTCGGCAAGGGTATCGAGCGTAGCGATGGTCTGCTCTACGTCCCCCACACCGTCCCCATTGGTGTCTTTGACACGGAGGATGCGATCGCGCTGTGCCAAGTAAACCCATCCATCTTTGGCGAGCAAGAGTTGCATCGTGGTCTTGGTCTTCTCATAGAAAACATGCCGGTTTTTCCCATCCCGGTCGAAGACCAGTATTTGATCCTTGCGTGGACCTGCGTAGCCATCGGGCGGAAAATGGGTATGGCATGCGATCAAATAAATGCGCCCTTCCGTATCGACATCAATCCCAGTCGGTGTTGCCAACTGGGGGTGTTCGGCTAGTAACGTCAGTCGCACGCCGGGCTGCATGAGTTCGATCTTGGGTGCGGTTTTGTCCTCGATGCGTACTTCTGCTTCTTGCAAACTCCAGGCGATTCGACTGGTGCTGAAGAACACCGCTAAGATGAGGAGTAACAACTCCCATGGCGACAATCGAGTGGGACTTGTACTTGGTTCGACAGACAATGGTTGGGGAGAAGCGGGTTGCATACAACTCATCAATGAAAGAAGCGTTGACAGGCCTGACGGGATCCAATCGTGAGGTAAATCAAAACACGACGGAGGGCATCCAGTTTAAGATATTGTCAGACGGGTTGCTTCCATAAAGAAGCGGTCTTGCAAGAATGTTCAACATCAAAACCCGTGTGTCGCGGCCATGATCATCCCCCCTTCCGAATATCCAACCGTCCCATCGATAGGCTATGAGATCACGAATGCACCGCTCCTATTTACCGTTTCCTGAACGATTCTTCTCAGGCTCGGTCATACTCACTTCGATGCAGCAGTGGGCCTTCTGTGCGATATTCTTTCTCTCCACATTCTTGGGGACAGAGTTGAACAAAGCACGCTCTCAAGAGATATCAAGCGACGTTTCGCCTCGCACCCATTTGCAATTCCCCGGAGAGCGACTCGATGAATGGCATGGATTCAAACGCCATCGATTTGATTTTCAAGGCAACGAAGCATGGGTCGTGGAACCGCGCAAGACTCTGGAGGGGGGATGGTTTACCTGGTGTCTGATGTTCCCCGATGCGTTCACGGATCGGTGCGCTGTTCCAGCCTTACTCGAGAGAGGATTTTACCACGTCTATTTATCTGTCGGCAATTCTTTTGGTTCACCGGCCTCCGTCCAACAGTTGGCCGATTTTCATGATTTCCTGATGGAGCGCGGGTTCGCTCAAAAGGCGGTGTTGATAGGCATTAGTCGCGGAGGTTTGTACGCGCATCGCTATGCAGCGGAGCATCCTACGCGCGTCCGTGTCATCTATGGGGATGCTCCCGTACTGGACATGAAGAGTTGGCCTGGCGGACGGGGAAAAGGGAAAGGTAGTCCTTCGGATTGGGAAGCCATGAAGAATGCGTACGGTTTCACCAATGAAGACCAAGCGATTAACTACAACGGCAATCCGATCGATACGCTCGAGCCATTGGCTCAACATTCGATTGCGATTATCTACGTGTCCGGAGATGCGGACGATGTGGTCCCCATCGAGGAGAACGCACTCTTGGCGACGGAACGCTATCGCAAACTAGCGGGTACGGTAGAGCTGATTCGCAAGCCTGGTGTCGGTCATCATCCGCATGGGCTTGAGGATCCGATGCCCGTCGTCGAGTTTATTCTGCAGCACATATCCGCCTCTGAATGAGGTTTTTGATATGGCGCTCTTTTGGCTTCCCTCGTACTCAATGAAATGGTACTCGTACTCGTACTCGTACTCGATGCGGTTTCTTCGAGTACGAGTACCGCTATCGCTGAGTACGAGTACGAAAAGCAAGGGAAAACAGGGAATGGGGCTTCGAGACAATCGAAGATCGCAGCTTCAAAAAGCGAGCTTGCGGATCGAAGTCGATTTCTAGCAAGAGATCCGATCGGGGATTGGGGCGGTCCCAACACTTCATCTTATCTTCGAGGGCCGGGAGGATAGGTTTGCTGACCAGGCACGTTGTACCCTTGCAATGGATATTGGGGCTGACCATTCCCTGACCCGTTTTGCGGGTAGTATCCATTAGGTTGCGCCTGATTCCACGCATTGGGTTGCTGGGGATAGGGATTGGGCGGTGGCTGTTGGTACGCTTGGTAACCCGTTGCGGGAGGATAATTGGGGGGGACAGGGTTGTAGCTGGGCCCTTGGTAGCCCGTGTACATCCCTTGAGGCTGTGCGGGTGCAGGATTACCAGCGTAAGGTGGGGCGCCAGCGTACGGTTGGGCGCCGGCGTACGGTGGAGCGCCAGCCGGAGAATATCCATTCGACGTAGACGGGTAACCAGGTGCAGTCGATGGAAAGCCGTTCGAAGGCAAACCCGGCAATTGGGTACCGTTGGCTGCGGCTTGGGCTTGAACCTGCCGCCAATCAATTCCTTGGGATTGAAGATCATCGACGATCCGCTCGCGGGCTTCGTCGACTTTTTCGCGATGGAACTCCAATTGAGGCGTGCCGTTATTCCAATCGACCGTCAGTGCTCCAGTTGCTAGCAGCCCGCTAATTGCAATAAACAGAACCTTGGACCCGAGGGGTGAGGAGGCAAGCTGGCGGATGGGAGCAGGCGCAAATATCAAAGCCGATTCGATGACTTGTTGCTGAGTGGTCTTCTTCACCGCCTTGGCCATGGCTTCATCCTTGTGCAAACCCACCGAGCGAACCTGCCCTTTGAAAACTAATGCTGTTCTGTATCGGCAACCCGATGACGAGAGCAAGCCCGTTCTGGCAGGAATTCGGATCATAGATAGCAATCGCAGAACCGTTTAGATGGTTTATTCCGCGGCTATGGTTTGGAGGGAGGCGGCTATGGTTCGGAGGCAAGACCGGATGCACCGGAACTCCAAAATCGGATCAGCCGGTAGTACCAAGTCCGCTGGCGATGGCATTGACGGTGAGCAAGAGTTGCGGGATGAGTTGATCGGCTTCTTTCGTTTGTTGCATGCGATGATAGCTGCGCCACATTTTGAGTAAATCGATTTGTTGCCGATGGAGCACTTTCAAGCCGTTGGACCGGAGATTCATCATTCGTTGAACGTTTGGGCGTCGGTCTGCAAGCCGTCCACCATAGATATGTTCGATCATGCTACGCGTGAGTTCCAGTTCCTTTTCGATGGCACTCATGAATCGATCTCGTAATTGGGGATCTTCAACCATCATGGCGTAGGCTCTCATGATCTCGATATCGGTTGCTGCAAGACTCGTAGCCACGTTGCTGATTAAGTAGTGAAGTGGCGCCCATTGGTTCATCGTCTCTTTGATCTCTACGAAAGTGGATGGATCGTTCTGTTGAAGCTGCCCGAGTGCAGATCCTACTCCGTACCAACCCGACAAAAAGAAGCGTGCTTGCCCCCAACTAAAGACCCAGGGAATTGCGCGTAGGTCCGCCAGTGTTTGTTGGCCGGTGCGGCGCGATGGACGCGATCCGATGCGACTTTGTTCGATCGCATCGATCGGAGTGGCTTGGCGAAAGAACGTGACAAAGCCCTCCCTATGTAGCAATTCTGTGTAGCTTGTGCGGGCCCATTGCGCGAGTTGGCTCAATGTGTTTTCGAGGGGATGATCCGATCGATCGTTGTGCTGATCGGACAGGGTCTTTCTGGCGATTCCAGCCAAAAACAGTTCTAGATTGTAAATGGCGGTGGACTGATGCGCGTATTTCTGGGGTATCGTTTCCCCTTGTTCGGTCAGTCGCAGGTCGCCGCGGAGTGAGTCATGGGGTAAGGCTTTGATGAATCGATGCGTTGGTCCCGCTCCACGGCTGATCGTTCCACCTCGACCATGAAAGAATCGAATACGAACGCCATACTTTTGGCCAACATCGACCAGTTCCTTTTGAGCTTGCCTCAAATGGACGAGGCTGGCCAAGATCCCTCCATCCTTGTTGCTGTCGCTGTATCCGATCATGATTTGGCCGACAGGTTCCACTTGTCCCCTTCGTTTTTGAATCGCGCGCAGGCTCCGGAGCGTGATGGGGTGGTTTAGGAACGCATCGTAAATCGAGGGACTTCGCTGCAAGTCATCCACGGTTTCAAAGAGAGGGACCACCATCATAGGACATTGCAATCCCTCGGATGATTCTTCCATCAAGCCCACTTCTCTAGCTAGAAGATAGACCACGAGCAAATCCGACACATTCCGAGTCATGCTCACGATCAAACATCCCAAGCCATCTTCTCCGTATGCGGCGCGATACTCTTTGAGTACTCTCAACGAGGAGAGAACCGCATCGGCTTCCAGTCCAAGGGAGACATCGGGGCGAGCAAAGGGTCGTTTGGACTCGAGTTCGCGCTCCAACATCGCGATCCGTTCTGCTTCCGTCCACTGCGAAAAATTTGTGGTTGTATAGCCTGCGGCCGCCAGCAGTTGTTCGACCGCACGATCGTGGAAGGCACTATTCTGTCGAACATCGAGCACCGCCAAATGGAATCCGAATGTCTGAACGATTCGCATCAGTGGTTGAACGGCGTAATCTGCCGGCCGTCGCTGACCTGATGCAACCAAGCTGTTGTAAAGCAGGCGGAGATCCTCCAGCAGTTCTGATGCACCTTGGTAGGCAGGAAGTGCAACGGGTGCGATGCGGTCTGAAGACGCATCCAGTCGAGGCAAGCGCGCCAACATCGTGTTGATGAACTGCCGCCATGGTTCATTGGGATTGCGATCGATGGCCTTTTTCCCCTCCGTCCCCAAACGATCCGAAGCGGCTGCTAGGACTTGCAAAAATTCCGGATTCGGTCGCTGCCAATAAGCTGATAGGCTCAGCAGTCGGGTCAATTGCAACAACTGGCGGTGAACGAGCCCCAACGCGCTGCTACGCATTTCCAGCAAGCTCTGTCGTGTCACGTCCGCAGTGACGAGCGGATGACCATCCCTATCCCCCCCGACCCATGTTCCAAAGGTCAAACGAGGAAAAACGAGAGGATCATCGAAAACGGATGGGTCGAGGCCAACGTCGGTCCATGCCCTTCGCAGTCTGCCATCCAGCGGACGAAGGACCGCGGGGAAAACGTGCGTTAGATAGTCGAGCACATTGCGACGCTCAGACTGAATGTCTGGCTTGTCGAGGTAGATTTCACCGGTTCGCCACAAGATCGCCAGCAATGCTCGAACGGCGAAATCATTTTCTTCCGCCTGAGGATTTTGGCCACCCAGCGCATCGTTCGACGTTTGCTGATGCAGTTGAAGTCGTTCGAAGAGTCTGCGGTGGTGAGCCAGAACGGTCGCCCGCTTCGCCTCGGTGGGGTGAGCTGTCAAAACCAGCTCCAATTGGAGTTTTGGCAGTTCCTTGGCAATCTGTTCCGACGACCAGCCTTGTTCCTTGAGTTGGCGGAGGGAATCACCCCAAAGAGCCGGCAAAGCATCCAACCCGGATTGCCGCTCCATGCTTTGTCGAAAGTGATCTGCCGCATTCTGCTCGGCCATCCCCAACAATTGGAATGCGATCGAGTATGCCTGTGTCAAGTGAACCGATGGGCTCAGGTTTGCCGACGAAGAAGGTTCCTCGGTGGACAGTGGGAAAATTCCTGCGAGTTCTTTCTCACCAGACTCCTCAAGCACATCTCGGAAGGATTCCAAAATCCAGTCCCATTGGCCACGCAGGCTTTGCTCATTCAAGGCCAGAACGCTCTCGACAACCATACCTATCCCTTGTGGTTTATTGGAATTTTCAATGGACGCTAGCCACCAAGAATCACGTTTTCGTCGGAATCTGCTAGGTCGGTTGAATGCGAAGAGGGCCTGTAGCGTAAACGTTCGCGTATGAACTTTCTACTAGACCTTTCAAAGCTCCGCGTTAAAGCTCGGCGAACCCTTGGAACAAATTTGGCAGTGGGAACAAATCTGGACCGGCACCCCCTGTTCGCATTTACCAGGTTCGTTTTTAGAATGCTTTGGTTACCATATACGGAAGATCGATTGGAACCGAGGAATAGGGATCGAAGGAATGGTAAGGAATGGTGGGAAGGTTGCAGGTGAGTCTAGCTTGCGGGGTACATGAACATGTCGGCAGGCTGGATAGCCCTGCGAGAATCTGGAGTGTGTCGGGCTGGATGCCGACGGGACTGTCCCTAGGAACTGATTTCGGATCGCGAGATCTAAGATTCCATGTTTTAGTAACGGGTAATTCTTCGATGGCTACGCCTAAGACAACTGTCTTTCATCTTCCCAATCGCATCGACACTTGGACTATCCAGCAGGTGGAAGAGTCTTTCTTTGTGCAACAATTCGATCCGGGCGTCCATGTTATTTTGGACATGAGCAATGTCACCTTTATGAGCAGTTCTGGGATTCGATTTTTGCTGGTCGCCTCCGACCGTCTGCGCAAGAACGGCGGAGGTGATATCCTGCTAGTCGCTTTGCAGAAGAGCGTTTACGATATTCTCGCTGTTTGCAACCTCGACAAACGACTCCAGATATTCGAGACATTGGAAGCCGCCCAGAAACATTTAGGGATGCCCTAAACAACCTTCTTCGGGCCCACCTCTCTCCCGGGCCCAGTCGCGGTTGGCATGAGGTCGATGCATCGCGAATGACAACCAAAAAACAAAAAAGCCTTCGATGCAACTTCGATCGAGGCATCCGGCTCGGTGTACATTTCCCTAGTCCATTCGTCCAAGAATTTTATCCTCCCAGCTAGAACTTCGAGCTATGCCGACAAATTCAAGCAACGAGCGCAATCGAAGCGGAAAGGAATGGTTCAAGACCGCCTTCGCATGGACCGGGACTGCATTGCCATTGTGCTATCCCCGGATCCTCCTGATGGTTGGCTTTTCGATCCTCGTCGAATTGATCTACAAGGGGGAAGTTTTTTTTGGACTTAATCCCGAGCCCGTCAGTGAAGGGAGCGAGCTTGATTCGTTTGGCCACGTGGTTCTCGGCTCATTGATCGGCTTCTTGCTTGTCATGCGAATGAATTCTTCGAATAGTCGGTATTGGGAAGGGCGCACGCATTGGGGAACGATCATCAATACCAGCCGCAATCTCGCACGAGCTGCGTCCCTGTACACCAAGGAGGGAGAATACTTTGCAGATTTAGTTGCCGGATTTGCGATCAGCCTGAAGCTTGCGCTGCGAGGCTCTCGCGATTTAGCCGAAGCCGCACCGTTCTTGCCCGAGTCCCTCGTGCGCGTAGCGGATAACTTTGGAAATCAACCGACCGCCATCGCGGCCGCCATGACGGCTTGGGTTCGCAAGAATTCGGTGGACGGCATAATCAATCCCGAAATGACGAGGCACTTCGAAGTCCAGATTGCCGAATTGATCAACGCGCAAGGGGGGTGCGAGAAGATCCAGAAGACCCCATTGCCGTTCGCGTATGTTTCACTGATCAAACTGCTGATCTTGGCTTATTTGGTCACGTTGCCACTGGTCATTTGCGAACGCTTTGGATGGTGGTCCCCGGTCTTGATGGCTGTTTTATCGTTAGGCATGTTCGGTATGGAGGAAACCAGTGTTGAAATCGAAGATCCCTTTGGAACCAATCCCAATTGTTTGGATTTGGATGTATTGACGATTACTATCACACGGGACGTAGGGCAGCTTTCCCATTTTTCGGATGCCCTCGTGAGCGCAGCGCCTGGCCCCATCAATTCGTATTAGCTGGACATCCTGGCGGAACGGGTGCCTGAAACCGACCCACCATGAAACGACCCCTTGGGAAGGGACCCACTCCAGGTCCGTACATTGAAAAAGTCTTCATGGATCGGTCTCGTATTCAGGATCCGAATCACTACGCGTTTCAAATTCCAGCTATCGAAAAGTTTGAGCAATTAGAACTGCATCCGAAAGTAACCTTCTTTGTCGGCGACAACGGCTCCGGCAAGTCCACATTGCTTGAAGCGATCGCCGTTGCCAATGGTTTGAATGCAGAAGGTGGAAGCCGTAATGTCCAATTTTCAACACGCGCTAGCCACTCCCAGCTGCACGAAGCATTGCGCATGCGTCGCTACCATGCGTTGATTCCCGACGCTTGGTTTTTGCGAGCGGAAAGCCTCTACAACGTAGCGACCGAAATCGAGCAGCTCGACCTGCAAGAAAGCAATTCTCGCAAGTTGATCGACAGTTATGGCGGCAAGTCGCTACACGAGCAATCCCATGGCGAGTCCTTCCTCGCCATCATGTCCAATCGATTCTCAGGAGGGCTCTACCTGCTGGATGAACCCGAAGCTGCGCTCTCCCCACAACGCCAGCTTGCTTTCCTTTCCTTACTGGATGCTTGGGTTCAAAAAGGTTCGCAGCTCATCATCGCGACCCATTCACCGATCCTCCTTGGCTATCCCAATTCTTGGATTTATTCTTTTTCCGAGGATGGAGTGAAACGGGTCCAGTATCTCGATACGGACCATTATCGGTTGACCAAACAATTCTTAGATGCGCCGCAACGGATGCTCAAACACCTCCTACAGGGCGATGCTTCCGAGATGGACTAGCCATTTTCAACCCTTTTTTGCCTGCACGCGAATCGTTCGAAATGAGAGCATTTGCCGAATCGACTCCTTCCCTTCTCCGCGAGACTCCCCTGGTTGCGATCTCCCGTTAACCCTGGTTCTGATAGCCTCCTAGTGCCGATTCGACTAGACTATCGTCTCAAAAGATCTTGTACTTTGTTGTTGCCTGGTGCAGCCAGTCAGTCATGTCGAGTAAACCACACGAACCCGCGCCGAATCCCTCGTCATTCGAGAGATTCATCTGAACAGTGCAACCGTGACGGGTCACTCGTTGACCGATCCTCCATTGTTGGGACCAGTTATGCCCGACACGATGGGAGAAGAAACATCGCAGGAAAATGGAGTCGCACCAGCCAATAAATCCGACGACGCTAGCACGATCAGAACCAATCTTGTCCTTGGTGACTTGAGTGTTTCCAACAATGAAGTCAAACACGAACCATGGACCGAAAAACTGGTTGAATCGATCATACAAAGTGCACAGCCGACTGATACGGAGCCTTTGGAAGAAGATACCTTCCCTGATGCAACCGTCGTCTTCACGGGAGGGATCGCGTGTATTTTTTGGACGACCTTCACCCTAGGGGGGATTTGTCAGTACTTCACGGGCTCATGCGTCGTCCGGCGTGATGGCTGCCGTATGAATTTGTGGAGAAGCTTGTTGCGGGCCAGTCTCTTGTTTTTGCCTGTGATCGGGCTTGGGCTGCTGGCAGCCTATGGAAATAGCCGGGGTGTCGATGGGATTTGGATCACTTCGCAATGGAAACGGGCATTTATCATTTTGCCTTTCATTTATTTGGCTTCGACCATTCGATGGTCACACCTTACCCTGCTCGATATGGTTTCTGGAACAGCCGTCGTTCCTCGCTAACGAGGCCGAGCCATTGGGAAATTGTACGTACTAAAAAACCGAAGCGACTCAGGATTATTGGAGTACACTGTAGAGCGTCCCTTCGTTCCAAAAAACCGACATGTTCTTCCTCAACTCTTCGCCTTGGAGTCTATCAAGCATGAGATGGATCAGTTTTGCAATTTGGGTAGGTTTGCTGGTCAGTCTCTCTCGAGCAGCCCCCCAAGAATCGGCCAAACTTCGGAGCGATTCCGTCGCAACCGATCGCAGTCCGATCGAACAAGCCGCCGAAGCCTATGAAGCGGCTTACAACAAGGGGGACGCCGCTACTCTCGAAAGTCTGTGGACCGAGGAAGCAATCTATACCAATCGCTCGACGGGAAACGTGATCAAGTCGCGAAAGAAGATCGTCGAAGAGTTTAAGAAAACCTTCGCCAGCGGCAAGAAATCGACGATGGCTCTCACCACCGATTCCGTGCAGTTCATTTCCCCGACCGTTGCTGTCGAACATGGTACAGCCTCGATCGAAAGCAAAGGATCGGACCCGGAATCGTATGTCTATACCGCTGTCTATGTGAAGCAAGGGAATCAATGGCTTCTCGACCGTGTCACCGATGATGAAGCTCCCATTCCTCATCCCAGCCAACAGTTGCAGGCACTGGAATGGATCATCGGTAGTTGGCGCGGAGGATCCAGCGATTCCGAAGTCCGGATTGAAAGCAATTGGGCAACCAACCGAAGTTTCATTTCGCGCACTTTCACCATTACCGGAGGAAAGGAGACGTTTTCGGGAACTCAGATCATCGGTTGGGATCCAATCAATCAACGGATACGAAGTTGGACCTTTGATCAAGACGGTACCTATGCCGAAGGAACTTGGTCCAATCGCGGAGATAGTTGGACCATTACCAACCAAGGTGTGTTATCCGATGGAAAGAAATCGGGAATGGTCAACGTCATGACCAAGATTGACGCGAACACCATCTCTTGGAAAACACTCGATCGTGCGGCGGCGGGCAAGCTTCTACCGAATATCGGCGAAGTCATCCTGTTGCGTGAATAGTCCAAACGATCGTTTGGTCCAATTCCGAACGGATACCGTACCAATTCCAATCCAAAGGGTTTGCACGCGTCCATGTGTCGAACCCATCTCCTCAATACATCTCAACGTCCATAGCAGGTCCTTCCATGAAACGATTTTTTCTTTTTGCGTTTGCAGTCACAGGCTTATTGCTCCTTGCTTCCACCGAATTGAGCGCTCGCGGGGGTGGCCGTGGCGGTTTCGGTGGAGGAG
>Ga0194055_10000995_pt1 | contig 23107 bp, 14 predicted proteins | sample SepL449m_MetaG_FD_155482 | JGI IMG/M metagenome (GOLD analysis project Ga0194055, IMG submission 155482) | Anoxic zone freshwater microbial communities from boreal shield lake in IISD Experimental Lakes Area, Ontario, Canada - Sep2016-L442-9m | ecosystem: Environmental > Aquatic > Freshwater >... | reverse complement strand
CTCCTTTACCGGCGACTTCGGCAATCGAATTGCGAACGATGATTGCGGTGGATTCGTCGATGCCGATTCCGAGAATTTGCGGATAGGTGTGGACCAACAATCGAAGATCTTTTTGCCGTGACCGTTGCGTAAAATGTTGATCGATGGCGACTCCCCGGACGAACCCCAGCCCTCCTCGTTCGTATCCCGGAGCCATGATGCGAAAATTATCGATGGGAGTGGCTCGGGCAAGGTAATTGGCCTGGATCGATGCTCCTGCCGAGGAGCCTCCGATCACGCCACCGCGTGCCAGTACCTCTTTCATCATGCGATGAGCGGAGGTTCCATAGTAAGAGTCTGCGAAATTCCATTGACGTCCTCCGCCGAACCATATGCCAGTCGCTGTCTGGAGCGGCGCGAGGAATTCGGCGTCGTTATTGGCTCGGTTGCGATCCTTGGTATGAAGCATCGAACATTTCGCGATTCCCATCCGTTTCCAGGTTTCGAGCATCCCCCCTTCGCGGGCTGCTTCGTCCTCCTCTAAACAAGGAACATAGACGAGTTCGGCGCGATCTCCACCCGCAGAATCGACAAATCGTTTCATGAGACCCTCTGGGAGACCCCCTCCACCAACAATGATCAGCGTCCCCTTTTCAATGTTGGGAGTTTCCAATGCGAGGGGAGGGAAGCGTGGTAATGTCCTTTCGATGGCATCCCGCCTCCACTGGGTCCAATCCAGTAGCCAAGCTTCCGGCGAGCGAGTTTCACTTGCTTCCCGCGATCGAAGGATGTGCTCGTTTGTTGGAAGAAACTCCGATGCCGGGAGAAACACTTTTGCCAAACCCGTTCCGGCCACAGTGAGCTTGCGTCCTCGCAACACGATTGCCAGATCGGGTTCTGCTTCGATGGTGACGCATCGCAGGTCGGGTTGCAATTGATCAAGGATGGCAGGCGATCCTTCAGGATGAAATTGCTTCCAGACGATGATCGCGTCGGGCATGATGTTGCGACCGGCAGAGAAGGGCTGGGACTGGTTCGATGCGATCGCGTAAACGTGCTTACCAAAGGACGCCGAGATCGGTCCAATGCAACCGACAATTCCCCCGGAGTCGATTGCGTGTTTCAAGACTGGGACGGCCGCTTGCCATTCCTCCTCAGTGATGTCATTCGCCAAACGTGAATCGAACCATAAGATGTTGTTCCGCTGCGTCTCCCCCTCCTGACCATTGGATGATGAAGCATGTACCGTCAGATCAGTCCATCTCTCGAACGATTCAACATTCGTGGCAAGTGCGTTGAGCGAGCGGCGCATCTCTTCCTCCGTGCCGTTTCCGATCACTGCCCAGGGCCGTGACACTTCGGGAAATGGACGGTTTTGTGAGGAAGCCTGGGATTCTACAAAGCGTTGAAAACCTGCAGGCGTATCGCATAGGACGAGCGTCCCCCGAATCTTGAGGTCTGCCGGCCAGTCTTCGAAACGTTCAGTGAAGGTTTGCCCCCATGCAGAGATGAAAATGCCGAGAGTGAACCAAACGGAGTAAGCACAAAAACCAAGGCAAGGAAGATGAGCGGTCGGTAATGGAAGCTTGGGCATGATGTTTCGAAATTGGATAGGAGTGGATGTCCCGTTGGGGCCGTTTGAGTTCCTTATTCCGAAGGTATTACTTCCCTTGTTTGCGGATCTGTTCGCGAGCCCACAAGGATGCAGTTCCGAGTGGACCAGGGGGATCGCCACCGTAATTCGCAAGCGTTTCCATAGCATCTGGGAATCCAAATTCACCTAGCGCCAGAATGCAGGCGAACCGCACCAGGTAATTCTCAGGGTTCATGGGTGGCATATCTTTCATCCTCGCCATGAATTGCTCGCGCAGGCCAGGATCATCCTCTCCCTTCTTGATCTGAGCGATCGACCAGATGGCGGATGCTCGTGTCAGGTTGCCCATCTTAAAATCCTGTTTCGGGATGTACTTTTGCAACATCGGGAGGGCCGCTAAGAAACGATTGCGCCCCAGTACTTCGATCAAAAAACTACCTCGAATGATTTCTGATTTCTTCAGTGGACCGGCATCGGATTCCAAGCGTTGCGTCAAGGCGAGGCATCGTTCGAAGACTTGCTCGACAACGATTGGATCGCTGGCAAGTTCCATCAGTGCCCAAGCGGCATGCAAATGCACTTCGGGTTGCGTATGATCGGCAAGTTGCAGGAGGATGTCGCAGCGTTGGGTGTCGCGCAATGACGCAATCATCAGAATCGCTTGTTCCAAGCCCCGCCATTGCCCCCGATCGATCGTGGAGTTTATCGCTTCATTTACCTCCGCTTGCAGGCCATTGTTCGCGGCGGTGATGAGATTTTTACGGGCCAGTGTGCGCACGTCTGCGTCTGGATCATTGAGCAGTGGTGTTTGCGATGCGATTCCACCTGGCTGGACGTTAGAAGACAGGGATTGCAGAGCCAAGCTTCTCAGTTTGCTATCTTCATGAATCAGCCAAGCGGGGAGCAGCTCGGGCATGCGACTGGGGAAATGTTGCGCGATTGAAGTGGCGGCTTTGCGTCGTGCACTATCCTGATCTCCGTCGACAACCGAGAGCAAGATGTTGTAAGCATCCTCGCTGTCGTGATGCTGCAATAGATTGGCAGCGATCCAGTAACGATTGCTTAGTTCCGTCGCTAACACTTCGCGGGCAAGTGGAACTCCTCCGGAATGATCTACGGATCCAATCGCATGTGCCGCTAGAATTCGCTCCAATTCCGTCGACGCGTTAGCGCGCAGGATACGGACCAAGGAAGGAATATCGGATGGTTCTCCGACAACTTGCATTCCTTCGAGCGCGAATCGCAGTGCATGGGAAGTAGGTTGCTCCGATTGCAACCGCGATCGCCAGAGTGCGAGACCCATTGGACTGTGCCAACGGATCAGGGCTCTTTCAAGGGTGGATTGCATGTCTGGATCCTCGCGGGCGACATCCAGCAATTCCGCTGCATGGGACCCATCATCCAGCAAACAGGCTGCGGACATCATGGACCGCTTGACCAGAATCGGTTCCTCAGGAAGGCGTAGTCGTTCGAGAATGATTTGAAGTGCAGGAATTCGTGCGTCAAATCCACTGCGGTCGTGGTGCAAGCATATTTTTTGGGCTACGTCGATGCGCTGCTGGATTTCCGAGGAGCGCAGTTCTTCCACGTGGATGGTTGGAGCTCGAGGATTCTCTGAGATATCCCAGATATTACCCAAGTTTGGCTGAACCTCCCACGCGTGGTGCAAGGGTTGAGTGATTGGCTTTGGTTCAACAGATTGCGAGAAGGACCTAGTATGCCCAAGGATGACTGTGCACACGAAAAGGATGCAAAACGAGGCGAGACGTTTGGGCGTGATCGAGGACATGCGACGGAACCCAACAATGATGGAAACTGTAGAGCGATGCAACATGGTATCAAAGTACATTGGGGATCCCCTGAGAAGCCCTAGTCTGGACGGGTTAACCGAATCGTTCGCAGGACCAGAACGATCAGACCCAGGGAACAGATTGCCAGTCCTAGGTACCAGCTTTCTGGAGTGAGTTTGTACGTTTCGAAACCCGGTGCCTTGATCTCGGATAGGGCGGCAGCGGCCGGGTTCAACAAGAGGGTGCGTTCAACAAAGACTGGACCGAACGGGCTACCTCGCCCCAGCCAAACGAGCAATGTTCCAGCGAACAGAAGCAAGAGGAGGGCGTAGCTGGTGGCCGTAGCGACGGCGGTTGTCTTCGCAAATGAACTGACACAAGCGCTCAGGATGGTCACGAGGGCCGTCGCGATGAGGAGAGAGATGATGACATTGCTGATTTGGCCCCCGACCGCAGGCTGGATGTAACCCATCACGATGTATCCGGGCAACGTTGCCAGCAACAGGAGAAGCAGCGTTAGGAGCACGCTTAGCAATTTACCTACTACGATCCGCCAAGGAGAAATGGGAGATGTTCGGAGCAATTGCCAGCCACCGCTCTCCACTTCGGATGCGATCAGATTGGCACCGAGGCTTGGGCCTAAAAGAAGGAGGAAGCCAATCTGCATAAGAACCATGGACGCGGCGATGCGTTCAACGCCCCAGCTGACGGTGCCGGTCGCTGCCACGACCGTCAGAAACAAGGAAACAATACCGCCCACTGCAACCAGCCTCATTAACCAGTGCAGTCTCCCGAATTTCCGTGTTCGAAATTCTTTGACCATGACGGGGTTCAGCCAGAAAGGTATGCCAGCTTTACGCCGTTGAGGATCGACTAAGTAGGAGAGTCGGCGAAGCCACGATGATTTCGTTGAGTCTAAGACCCGGCCTGCCGGTCGAGCTCGATCCATGAGGAGTGGGTCGAGTTTGTAAAGCGTTGCCCAGGCCAGCAGGGAGGAAGTGACGAGACTCATTACCAAATATTGAGTCCAACCCGTCGACAATCCAATGTTCTGCGATTGCGATTGACCGCCAGTAATTTGCTGCAGAGCGGGAATGGGGGATAGCGTAGAAAGGATTTGTGAAACCATGGATGCAGCGCCTGTTAGTTTGCCGACCAACACCGAGGGGCCGATGGAGAGTACGACTAAAAACAAGACCGCTCCGTATGTCCATCTCAGGCTAGCGTCGGGCGATTGGGAGCGTGCGGAGACCCATAGCCCTAAAGCCGAGTATTGCAGCGTCATTCCGACAAAAACGAGAAGCAACGGCAAAATGTGACCATTGATGGAAATACCCCCCATGGCGTAACACGCGAAGAGAGCAGGTAGGCTCACGGAGAACAGTAAGACGCCGAGCAGCACATTCCCAAATAGTTTTCCCGAATAGATCGTCCATGCTGAGATTGGAGAATTGAGAAGAAGCGTCAGGGTTCCGCGAATTCGCTCCGTCACGATGGCGGTCGCTGGAAAGGCAGGTACCAGCATCATGATGGCAACTGCGATGGCAAAAGCCACCGGACGGAAGACCTGCAAGGCCCCTTGGTTGACCAAATCGACGGTTGCATCGCTAGGCCACCGCATGACGACCAATAGGGAAGAGACGATTGCCAACGTCAAAATAGCAGCCATCGTTTTGGGGCTTCGCAGGCGATTGGATAGCTCGCGATACAGGATAGGATTGTATGTTAGGAGGAATGCGTTCACTTGGATGCACTAGGCTGGCGTGAAAGGTTTGTGGGTTGTTCGAAAGGTTGCGTAATGGGAACTAGTCCGAAATGGATCGGGATCAGTCCTGATTGGCAACTGACAGGAATGCATCCTCGAGATCGCTCGCGACCTCACGGTATTGGGCAACAGGAACCTTGGACTCCACTAAAGTTTGAAGGATACCAGCCAACTCGAGTTCGGAACGGACGGTAGGAAAACGCAGTACCCGCTCCTTTTGGCTCAGGGTGATCGGTTCCGAATCGGTAAGTTTAGAAGCGAGTATGTTGGAGGCCCTCGCTAGATCGGTTTCGTGAACGAGTTGGACTTCGAAATTGCGTTGTGGGCACAACTGACTCATGACATCATCGACCGTTCCAAAGGCGCGTAGTTTTCCAGCCGTCACAATGGCGACAACGTTGCAAATACGAGACAGTTCGGGAAGGATGTGGCTGGTCACGATCAATGTTTTGCCTTCAGCAGCAAGTCGAAGGAGAAGCTCTCGCATTTCAATGCGTGCTTTGGGATCCAAACCATTGGCAGGTTCATCGAGGATCAGGACTTCTGGATCATGCAATAGAGTCCTGGCGATACCGACGCGTTGTTGCATGCCGTGGCTCAAGCTTTCCACGTATTTGTCTTGCATGTAGGTCGTGTTAGTAATCTCCATGACTTCTTCGATACGTCGCTTACGGTGACGTGTGGCGATTCCAAAGATAGCTCCGAAGAAATCGAGATACTCATGAACTCGCATATTGTCATAGGAACCAAAACGATCAGGCATGTAGCCAACGAGACGTTTGATTTCGGATGCGTTTTCGCTGCAATCGACACCCGCAATCGTGGCTGTCCCCGATGTGGGCTTCGAAAGTCCAACCAGAATTTTGATCGTCGTCGTTTTGCCGGCTCCATTCGGACCGATGAAGCCGAGGATTTGCCCTCTGTCCACGTGGATCGATAAATCATCCAATGCCGTGAATGATCCGTAGCGTTTAGTCAGATTTTTCGTTTCGAGGACGTGTTGAGTCATGGATGTCCAAGTGCCCGATCCGGCGCGATTGGGGGAAGGGAGTGACTAGCGGCTATGCTGCGAAAGGTTTTCGCGATCCATCAAGGAGTTGACGATAAGACCAAACGGTTGCGAGGGACTATTTTGCCTCGGACAGAAAGCCTGAGGGATCGTATTCGCCAAGGAATCGATCCGCCGAGTTGGCTATCGTCTGAGATTTCAATTTTGAGAATGGCTTGACCATCGCCGAACTCACGCAGCACCTCTGGAGAGAGGATTTTTGCTCGCCAGGGCAGGGACGGTTCCTCGAGCGTTGCCAGTTCGATGAGGCCACCGGCGTCACTGCGAACGCATGAAAGCGTCGCTTTGCGTCGCGGAGCGGAGACATCCCATTCGATTTCAATCTCTGTTGGTTCGATCGGGACAACTTCGTCTGGTAGACGAAACACTAATTGCGAATCCGAGGCATTCGAGGATTGAGAGACCCATTTGCCGATGGCATCTAGGAAGATCGGCGAGGAATTGATTCCTACTGCATTCCGGATTTCGACGAAGGGGTAGGGAATGAGAACCTCTTCTCCAAGACGGGGAGTTTCGATTTCGACGGGCAAGGCAACCAACGCTGCGCCTCGACGTTCCAGATTCGCATCCCATTGCGGGCCGGAATCAAACAAGTCGGTCCATCCAAACAGTGTCCGTGTTTGCACCGCAAGCCGATCGTTGGAATCCAAGATCTTTCGGTATATTTCGGCCCTTCGGCTTTGCTCCTGATCGACAATCGTATCCAGCGTCCAGCGTTCTCCTTCGGCAGGAAACGACCCATCGATGCCGATGGTTTCGCTACGGTCGTTTGAGTAAGGCTCGGTGACTCCCAAACAGGGGATTCCTGGATGAAAGCCGAGCACAGGATCCTTCAGTCGCGATGGAAGAGAGGTTGGAATGCGTATGTGGGCGCCTCGTGCATCGAATTTGGCACGTGCCAGAACGGATACCGAGGGGAGGGAGGTTTCGCTGACGTAGCGCCACGTTCCAGTCGGCCATGCGACGTTGCTCATTTGCCAGTCTTGGAAGTCGTTCGTCGTGATCGTTTTGATCCCGCTTTGTATGGCAGGGTCAGGGAGTGCGAACCCGGCTCTACGACTGGTGAGGCTCATCGATCGAGAATCGGGGGTGAAGATGGCCGCCGATTCTCGCAATGAGCCTCCGCTGGGGTTTTCGAAAAGTGCGAATTGAAGAAGGGAAACCATCGCCGGAATATCCTTCTTCTGAATCCATGACAGGATTGCGAGTGGGATGGTGGCCGAAAGGGCGATCAATGGAATGGCGAGCCCAAGCCATTTCATTTCACCGAGCCACCAACGCCAAACGCCAAATGCCAGAAGCGAAGCGCAAAAAGAGCCGAGCACCGCGACAACCGCACGCCGCGAAACGACAGGATTTCCGATGTGCTGTAGTGGGTAATCCATATCCTTCAGCGAGAGCATTGGGGATGCTCGCTTGGTGTGAATCAGATCTGCCAGATTCTTCGACCATCGCCGTAGTTCATACTCGGATTGAAAGTAGGGATCTTCGCTCCACTGGGCTTTCCGGGGTTGAATCCATGCTGAACTATGCAGTGCCGACAGAAATAGTTCTCCCCTTCCGACGGGCATCAGGATTCCCGCGGGCCATCCATCGACGGAATGCGTGACTTGCCCTCCCGTGTGCGCCAATCGCTTCAACGGAACGGGACTGGAGAGTTGCACCGTTCGATCTTCGGGGGAGAGGGAGGGGCCTGCGACATCGACAACGAAATCTTGGATCCGGATTGTTTCCATTGTGGCGCACTGTTGATTGGAAGTAAGCAACGGGGCCAGAGCAGTGGTGTCGATTTCGTCGAGCATAACCCAGATCCGACCACCGCCAAAAAGGAAACTGCGGAGCACGCTCATTGTGGCCGCATCTGCAAGCGGTTTTGGATCGGCGATAATCAACGTGTCGATCGCTTTCCAATCGATAGGATTGAGCGGAAAGGGAGTGGCTTCTAACGCCAAGCAATCCTTCGACATCTCCGCATCGATACGCGAGGCGACCGCGAGTTCATACGTCGAAAAGAGTTCCTGCTCCCCCCAACGCCAATCGATCACGGCTGAAGGCTCGCGTCCCATCGCGATCGCAGTGACGACCGGATTCTTACCACGCTTCCAGAATCGCACACTCTTGGTTGCTGGTTCATCTCCACGGATGACCAACACTTCTCGACCATCGATCAATGCCAGGAGTTGGATGTCCACATCGATACTGGAATCGGGCAACTGCACAGGCAGTCTCACCGGGAATTCATACGACCGGATGGAGTTTGGGAGCAATGCAACGCGGCGACGATCCTCTTCTACGAGATTTCCTTTAGCGCGAGCGGATAAGAATCCTTCGACCGTTTGGTTACTCGTGTTGCGCACGGTCGCGCGTATCACGACAATCCCTTCCGCACCGACATAGCTATGCGGTGCGATTCCGCATGATTCCAGCTGGAGCCCCGTAGTCGAGGGATTAGGAAGGGCTGTATCGCTGACGCTAGGCTGAGCAATGGTGGTGTTAGCGCAACACGACAGCCAAGCCACAAGGAAGACGAAAATGAACTGTTTGGAGAGAGACACGAAAGGTTGGGTGGGGGAGATAAGAGGGTCGAGAGGGAAATGCATAGAAGGGAAGGCCTCAAGCGTGCAGTATCAATGTACCACAAGCGAGCGGCCCACTGCACGACGGTCGTCGATATGCAAATTTACGTTTCAGTGGGACCTTTCCAGTGTTGAAAAGAGTCCCATGGATCGTGCAATCCTTGGATGCGTAGCTTTTCCTCGCATTGCCAAAACACGACGCGCTGCCAAAAGCAAATCACCGAAGCGTGTTTTTCGCGCGGACGTCATCAAGTGATTTTGCGGCTTGCCTAAGACGGAAATTCTGCCCAGGGGATTCCTGGCAGGGCGAACGATTGCTTACCGTCCCAAACACCCAAAACAATGTAATTTTTTAAGAGAGCGATTCTCATGGCCTCTGAAGGAAACAAGCACGAACCGTTCACCACGTGGCCCCGTGATTTTTCATGAATGCTGCCAGGCTACTCGTAGATGGGATAGAAGCCGCCGAAGGCGGATTCGCAGAATACCCCTGGGTCATTGAAACGCTGGTTTCGGTCGAGCGATTGGATCGACTGCATCTGATCTGCCGTTAATTCAAAATCGAAGAGCTGAAGGTTTTCTGCGAGTCGAGAGGGATGGCTGCTTTTAGGGATCACTGCCGAGCCTCTTTGGACTCCCCACCGCAACACGACTTGAGCAGGTGATCGCTGGACCTGTGCCGCGATTGTCTGCACGATCGGATGCTCCAATACCGAATCGCTCGAGGTAGCCATTCCCAATGGAATGTAGGAGGGTGCTCCCAAAGGCGAAAATGCGGTAAACGCAATCGATTCGGATTGGCAATAGCGCAGGAGTTTGGGTTGAACGAGATAGGGATGCGATTCGACTTGCAGAACAGCCGGACGGATCCTGGCATAGGACAGCACGTCGCGCAATAGCGAAGTCCCAAAATTACTCACGCCGATATTCTTGACGAGACCTTGATCGACCAACCGCTCCATGGCTCCCCATGTTTCATGGATAGGAACTGGGGCGGGTTTCATGGCTGGCATGGTCGCAGTGGGATCAAAAATCCATCCAGGGGGATAGCGTTCTTCGAAGGGGACAAAGGCAAGTGCGATGGGGAAATGGATTAGGTACAGATCCAGAACGTCGAGTCGCAGATCGCGCAGGCTCTTCTTGCACGCAGTTTCTACGTGATCGGGGTGATGGTAGGTATTCCACAGCTTGCTCGTGACCCAAAGCTCATCGCGGGAACATAAAGAATCGGCGAGGGCCCGTTCGATTCCGAGCCCTACTTCCGCTTCGTTGCCATAGTCCGATGCACAATCCAGATGGCGATACCCCATCGCAATGGCTTGGTGCGTTACGTCGGCAACGATCGGTCGTTCGACTTTCCAGAAGCCGATTCCGACCGAAGGGAGTGGTTTACTATCGCGTATGGGGAGTGATTGCATTGGGTTTTCTCGCAGTTTGGAGCATTCTGCAGGGGAGAAGAAGCAAGAAGTATTGCCATAGAATGCACGATCGTACAAGCTACTACCATGACCGTCTTCCATTTTTCAGGAGAATCCTGTGGCTTGCCATCTTTCAAGTTATCTTTGTGCATCCCGTTTCGCTGGCGCGTTTGGACTTCCCTTGCAATCCAGGTTGGTTCGCCACCCCATGAAAGCTCGCAACCGCTTGGCCATTGCACTGGTCGGAGCATGCCTTTTGCCGTTGGGATGTACGCCTGAGAAGCCCGAGAAAGAAGTATCCGCATCTTCGAGCGGGTTTCGGCCATCTGATGGTGCAGCGACCGCAAGCAATAAGAACCCATCGGGTTCGGCGAACGGGAATTCGGCTGCGGACGCGAAAGTCGCTTCCGGCGCTGGGGGAGCATCCGTCGCTGGATCATTGAACAATAGACCATCGACAGGCACGGACGCGAATCCGAAAGCACCAAGCCCGGCGTCATCCCTGCCCTCTTTCACACCTGGGCAAGTCGATCCGAGCATCGCATCCAAATCGTATATGAAGTTGGAGTTAACGCAGTCTCAGGACCCAGAAGAGCTTTTACGATTTCTCGGCGCGGTGGATCGGGCTTTGCAAGACCTCCAAAAAGACGCGGCGGGTCGTTTGCTCAATTCCGATCAAGTTCTCGATCGAGGTATGGCCGTAGCCCGTCTAAAGCTAACCGCCTCCGAGCGGCTCGCGAAGGTCGCTACGACTCCGGAGGAAACGACCAAGGCCTTGATCGGGAAGATGGAGGCACTGGGACAAATGTCTCAGTTTAAGGATGTGCCATCTGCCGATGAATTGAGGGTCGTCGCAAAAGAACTCGCCAACAGCGAAGACATTCGCGTGGCCCAACAAGCTCGACGCATGCAGTTGATGATGTCTGTGGCCGATTTCCAAAACCAATCCGCTACGGTCGAAGATATCTTGGAGATCGCAAAAGATCTTTTGAACAAGACCGACTCTGCCGATCCATCTATCTTTATGACCGTCGCACAGGCAGCTCAAGGTTTAGATCGATCGATTGCCCGCGAATTGCAGGAGGGCCAGGAGCCCAAGCAAGATGATCCACGTGCGGTAGCTTGCGATCAATTGGTCAACATGCTCGAAGCCAAATTCCGAGATATACCGAATCCCCAAATCGGAATGGCTGCATGGCAAATGAAAATGCAGCGCCTCCCAGATTTTGAAAACTACTTGCAAATGCTCGACACACGGCAAGCCATGAGCGCTAATCCCGAATCTGTGGCGGCCGCTGCGAAGAGTCTCATGGAAAAGATCCCGTCCCCATGGACCTCGATGGCGTTGATCCAAGTCGCTACTCAATTCGAGTATTCAGGAAATGTAGCTCTCGCGAAGAGCTTGTTAGAAACCGCCGCGATCCCGATGGGAGCGATCAAAACGCCCGAATTGCGAGAGCAAATCGATATCGCCATGAAAGGCTTTGAAGCCCGGACCGGAATTATCGGCAAGCCGCTTCCTCTCGATGGGCTTGAAGACACTGCTGGCAAGGCTCTGGATTGGAAAAACTACGAAGGAAAAGTCGTTCTGGTAGATTTCTGGGCGACATGGTGTGGTCCATGCATTGCCGAAATCCCTAATATCAAAAAGGTTTATGACGCCAAGCAGAGCGAAGGATTCGATGTGATCGCTGTTAATCTCGATGATCGTCGATCGGACTTGGAAACGTTCATGCTGCAGCAGAAGACCCCATGGTCTGTCTATGTAAGCAGTGATCCGAACAAAGTGGGGATGCAATCGCCGTTGGCACAATCCCTGTCGATCACGGCCATTCCATTCACCATCTTGATCGGCAAGGATGGCAAGGTGGCTGCTGTTCACGTGCGTGGTAAGGAACTGGAAACGAAGGTTCAAGAGTTACTCGCAGGTTCCCCGAAATCGGAATAACTGCCTATTTCGAATCGTTACATGTCCCATGCGCACGCTTCGTAGGCTGGGCACGGTGCGCAAACAGTCCAACGAAAGGAATCAGCCTGGTTGCAAGGATGCTCACATCGCCTGCAACTCGGACTTTTGGTTCTATGATGATTTGGATTTTTTTTGCCGTGTCGGTTGCGGTTGGTTTTGTCCTACTGGGTGTCTCTCAGCACAACGATCGAAAACGCCGCGATGCGCTGGCGGAATTGAGCAAACAGTTAGGCCTCGAACTGAATTGGCAATTGCCATCCGAGGAAGCCAACGCATTCCAGCGATTCGAATTGGCTCACAAAGGGCAGGGACGATCCTCGAATACAACCCTATCAGCGGATGACGGGATGACACGGCTCGCGATCTTCGAACACACGTTTGTATCGGGATCGGGCAAGAATCAGAATCGATCCTATTATGTTATCGGCATGGCGCGCGACGATCGTCTCAATGCTCCGGCGATGAGTCTGCAACCGCGGAACTGGATGCATTCGGTTTCTGCGTTGTTTGGTGCGAAGACAGTCGACTTTCCCGACGATCCTACTTTTGTGCAGCGAGTTGCAGTGAAGGGTGCATTCCCCGAATTGGTTCGAGCATTCTTGAAAGAACCGGCGCGGGAGTTTATCCGCGGGACCCCACGACTGCAGATGGCGACCGATGGCGATACGTTGATATTGATCAAACCTCGCCTGCGTTTAAAGGCAGAAAATGTCCGGCCTACGATGGATGAGACACTTCGGTTGCTCAAAGCTCTTTTGCCTCAAGATAAAGACTCGTGATTCTCGTGAACGATGCGCTCGGCCATTCGCTCGATGAGGCCAACACGGGGTATGTGGCGGGAATGAGCCAGAAGGCGATGCCATTTGGTCTTACCGACATCTTGGTGGCCGCGCTAATGTAATCCCCGTGTTTTCGTACTCGTACTCAGCCCCAAAGGGCGGTACTCTTACTCGTACTCGACAGAAATCACTTTTCGAGTACGAGTACGAGTACGAGTACCATTCCATTGAGTACGACTTAAGGCCGCAAGAACCCGGTGCCAACGCACGCCTGTTGATGGATGGGCGAACGCATACCCTCTGCTCGAAAGCAAACGCAGTTTGTTTGATTGAACGAGACACTCATTGCAATTCTCTATCGATATTTTCGTTCGCAACTGAGTCCGCCGGAAGCGGGAACGTATGCGACCCGCGTGTAGTCCATGACCATCCGATGGCTACTGAATCGCCACGCGAGCGTGCTGATGCTATTCATCATCATCTTGATCCAACGGCGGGGTAAGCCGTCCCGATCGCGATCGTAGAAGGTTGGGATGATGTGCTGTTCAATGGTTTGATAAAGATGATCGGCATCGCGCTGGTCCGTGATTCGATCGTCGCTATGGCTGGTTCCTTTGCCAATCGCGAATCCGTTCGATCCATCGTAGGCTTCGGCCCACCATCCATCGAGAATACTGCAATTCAAACCACCATTGAGAACGGTTTTTTGGCCGCTGGTACCAGACGCCTCCAACGGGCGTCGGGGATTGTTGAGCCATACGTCGACTCCTTGAATCAGGTGGCGACAGACGTTGATATCGTAGTCTTCGATAAAAGCGACTTTGCCTGCAAAGCGAGGGTCGTTCCTCAGGTTGGCGATCTCTTGGATGAAGCGTTTACCTGGCTCGTCTTTGGGGTGCGCTTTACCTGCAAAAATGAGTTGGATCGGGCGTTCTGGATCGTTGATCAAACCGGCGATACGATCCAGTTCGGAAAAGACCAAATTCGCCCGCTTGTAGGTTGCAAAGCGTCGGCCAAATCCGATCGTCAAGACGTTGGGCCGTAAGACGCCGCGGGCGGCTTCGATGATCTCGTTGCTTTCGTCGCGTCGTCGACTCTGGCGAGAGACACGCCGTCGAACGAATGCGAGGAGCAGGTTCTTTAACGCATTGTGCGTTTCCCACAACTCGCCTGGATCGACGTTATGGATGTTCTGCCAAACATCTGGTTCCCCCATATGGGTTCGCCAATTGGCAGGGAAGTGACGGTCGTAGAGCTGTTGCATCTGACCGGCCAACCAGCTTTCGATATGCACGCCGTTGGTAATATGGCCGATCGGTACATCACTTTCCTCTCGGTTCGGCCAGAGTACGTGCCACATGCGGCGTGAGATATGGCCGTGAAGTTGGCTGACCGCGTTGGCCGTTCTTGAAAGTTTGAGACCGATCACGGTCATGCAAAACGGCTCATTGAGGTCTGCAGTATTGACGCGACCGAGACTCATCAAGTGGTCATGATTGATACCGAGCATTTCCCGTAACGGTCCCAAGTGCTCTTCGATCAAGCCACCCGGGAACCGGTCGTGTCCAGCGGGAACAGGAGTATGCGTCGTAAAGATCGTGGCTTGGGAAACTTCGCGAATGGCGTCGTCAAAGGTCAACCCGTCATCGGTCATCCTTTCGCGAATTACTTCGAGAGGAGCAAAGGCGCTGTGACCTTCATTGAGGTGGTATGCCCCTGGAGTGATTCCCAAGGCTCGCAGGGCGCGCACCCCTCCGACTCCCAAGACGAGTTCTTGACGGATTCGAGTCCGTTCGTCGCCACCGTAAAGCCGACTGGTCAGTTCGCGATCCTCGGGGCGGTTTCCTTCGACATTGCAATCGAGAAGGTAGAGCCGTATTCGGCCGACTTGAGCTTTCCAGACTTTTGCGAACAGTCGACCGTTCCGGGTTTCGATGGCTATCATCAGCGGGGTACCATCCGGCTGGAGCGCTGCTTCGACGGGAAGGTTTTCTACTTTCGTTTCGAGGTACTCTTCGTTTTGGTAGCCTTCGCTGCTGAGGAGTTGCTTGAAATAGCCATGCGAGTAGTAAAGCCCGATCCCGACCAGTGGGACGCCGAGACCACTTGCGCTCTTCACATGGTCGCCGGATAAAACGCCCAGACCTCCGGAATAGATGGGGAGCGATTCATGGAGACCGAATTCCGCTGAGAAGTACGCAATAGGCTTGCTTCCCAGGACTCCCGCGTTGGTTTGAGCCCATGTATTGGAGGCTTCCAAATACTCTTGCATACGGCGAAACGCATAGTTCACTCGGCTATGCAACACCATTTCGCTGGCCCGCGCAGCCAGCTCTTCGGGGGTGAATTCACGCAGCAATGCGATTGGGTTATGATCGAACTGACGCCATCGGATGGGATCGATATCGCGAAATAGTCCGGTGACTTCCGGTTGCCAACTCCACCAAAGGTTATGTGCGAGGGCCATGCATTTTTCGTACAGGGCTTCGGCATCGATTTCTCGGGAGATGCCTGTGCTCGTCAACTCGGGTGCTACTGTCTGTTCAGGTTGCGTCATCGAGAATTCGTCAGTCGTTTATAAATGGATAGAGGAAGAACGCGACGTGTTCGTGCTCGGGTGGACATGGTCGCAATGAGCCCATCAACTTCACGTATTTCCGGTTCGTCGGGATATCGTCCGTAGACTACCCAGACTATCACGAATTTCGCTTTATACCAAAAGGTGACAAAATCCTCAAAGATGTTGCGATCGGAGCCATCCGAAGTATCCTCGCGTCCAGCTTCTTGAATCCCGAACCGTTCCGTTTCTTTTTCTTTCGCGTGCATCCATGCCATCACCTGTCTACCAGCGACTGATTCGCTTCAATCCCGATTGTGCTGAATTGATCACACGATTGAGATCCGAAACGGCTCAACTCGATCGTAGCGCGACATTTCCGATAGATAATGTGCGTCTATGCGCCCGTTTTGAACGTTTGTGCTCATTTACCGAACATAGGTCAACCGCCCCATACATTGCGATGGCCTACGGATGTTTGACGACGGCCTTCATTATGACGCAACGAAGCGCAGCTATTCGACGCATCGAAACCAGTAACAATGAACGGGCCAAGGAATCTGTCCTGCCTTGCATCGAGTCCGGGGAAGCCTTTGCCACCGTGGGGATTAGTCACTTGACCACGAGTCGCAGGCATTTACCGACTCCTCCTGTTCAAGCCCACCGCGATGGTGATGGATGGAGATTGCAGGGACGCGTCCCATGGGTCACAGGGGGTTGCGTCGCCGATTACCTAGTCGTCGGCGCGGTCGAGTGGCCATCGTCTAGCGGTTTGGTCGTCCCTTCCGAGGTTCGGTCAGGGTCTGAATCCTCGAGCCGTGAAGAATACCTATTCCTCATTTCATGCCCAAAAATAGGATTGCATGCAGGGGCGGGTATGGAATTGATCGCATTAACAAGTAGTTGCACCGATGGGATCGATTTCGATGGCGTGCGCGTAACGCGTGAGGACATACTCCATGGACCGAGCGACAATGTCATGGCAGCGTCGCATGCGGGAGGCGCAGGAGGATTGCATACCAGCGCGCTGGCAATGGGATTGGCGGCTTCGGCCATCGATTATTTGTACGAAGAAGCCATGGTCCGTCCCTCGCTTCGATTGTACGCGGACAAACTAATAGGAAATTGGTTGAAGTTGCTCGACGAACTGGATGCATTGGAGGACGGAGTGACCGGTTCCGCTTCTCTGTTCGATTCCAATTCCATGCGAAAAATGGCAAATGACTTGGCCCTACATTCGACTCAATCGGCCATGGCGGTAGCGAAGGGTGCTGGATTCATGAGGGAGCATCCCGTGGGGAGATGGTGCAGTGAGGCGTTGTTCTTTCTCGTTTGGAGTTGCCCGCAAGGAGTTGCCGAAGCACACTTGTGCAGCATGACGCATATCGACTCTCCATGGCTCGAATAAATTGGTAGGATCTCCCTCCAATCGCCCACTAAACTCTTGCCCGTAACGGTTTCAACTCGCATGAAAGCAGAAGTGATCTCGATCGGAGACGAATTGACGAGTGGCCAACGTTTGGACACGAATTCACAGTATCTCAGTCAACGACTGGGGGATCTTGGAATCGCAGTTGCATTCCACACGACGGTTGGTGATACGCTTCAGGACAATATCGACGTATTCAGGATCGCTGCCCAGCGAGCGGATATTGTCGTAGCAACAGGCGGATTGGGGCCGACCGCGGACGATTTAACGCGCGAAGCAATGTCAGCTGCGTTTGGATTGCCGTTAGAGTTGCGCGGTGAAGCGCTGCAGCATATCGAGTCCCTGTTCTCGAAGCGGAAACGGGCTATGCCCGATCGGAATCGCGTTCAAGCGATGTTTCCGGCGACCTCGGAGATAATCGAAAATCCGCATGGGACTGCGCCTGGCATTGATTTGTCGATTACCACCACGACGAGCGCAGGAGATTCGCATCGCTGTCGACTGTTTGCCTTGCCAGGGGTTCCTGCTGAAATGAGGGAGATGATGGAAAGGACTGTCGAACCACGATTGATTCAGGAGTTGGGTGCGGGGGCGAAACGATGGCGGTATCACAGCATCAAACTGTTTGGCATCGGCGAGAGTGATGTCGAGAAGGAGTTGCCAGACTTGATCGCTCGGAACCGCGAGCCAAAGGTCGGAATCACCGTATCGAATGCGACGATTACTCTCAGGATTGCAGCGAGAACAGAAACGGAGCAGGAGTTTCAACAATTGATCGAGCCGACGCGCGAGGAGATCCTCAAGACGTTTGGTCTGTTGGTCTTTGGGGAGGGAGAAGTCGATTTGCAACATGCCGTGGACGCATTGCTCGTTGCACGGCAGGTTCGGGTTGGAGTCACGGAGATCGGAGCGGGGACGTGGGTAGCCCCAATGCTTTCCTGCGTGCAGCCAAATCATCCGTTTGGGCTTGTTGAAGCCCGCTGGTTTCGACGATTGTCAGAGAGTGCCGATGGTGAAGGTGAGAAGGGTGAACGGGAGAACGGTGTCGGGATTCAACAGCACCTGATGCAAGTGGCGGAGGCATATCGGGAGGCGTCCGGGCTGGACTACTATTTGGCTGTCGGGGTTTATCCCGATTTGGAGCACGTCAAACAGGAGAGTTCGCTGCCAACGACCGATTTTTCGATCGCATGGGCGCGTCGTGGATCGAATCCCAAAGGAACGACAGTTAGCTTGGGTGGACATCCTGAAGTATTCTATGCGCGGTTGGCCAAAACGGCCTTGAACTTTTTGCGATTGGAGTTGCTGCGTGGCCCAATGGATTGAAGTAGCGGACACATCCGAAATTCCTCTCAACGAGGGAAAGGCATTTCCTGTAGGTGATCGGATGATCGCCATCTTTCGGGTGGGGGATGATTATCATGCGATGGATGATTTCTGCCCGCACCAAGGTGCATCGCTAGCGGGGGGATGGATCCACGATGGTTGTGTGGCATGTCCGTGGCACGCTTGGCGATTCAAATTGACCAATGGAGAATGGCTCGATAACCCCAAAATCAAAACGGATGTTTTTCCGGTGGAGCTTCGAGGGACGAAAGTTTTTGTGGAAATACCGGTAAGTTGATTGGGCGGTAGTTGGGGTGGTCGACGAATCCGTGGTCCATCGTTGCAGCCGACGTTGATCAAAGCGATTCACGGGGCGCGGTATTCAACCAGTTTGCCGGCGATTTCAAAAGCCATTTCGAGAGCTTGTTCGTAATTGAGGCGTGGATCGACTTGCGTTTGGTATGCGGATTCCAGATCGGAATCGGTGATTCCTCTCGATCCGCCAGTGCATTCGGTCACGTTCTCTCCCGTAAGTTCCAGGTGTGCACCACCCAACATGGATCCACAAGCGTGGTGGATGGCGAATGACAATCGCAACTCATCGACGATATCATCGAATCGACGTGTTTTGCGACCCTGCGTTGCGGAGACGGTATTGCCATGCATCGGATCGCAAACCCATAAGACCGACTTGCCGGAGCGGTTGACGGCTTCGATGAGTGGTGGAAGTTTCGATTCGACGAATCGGCGACCCATGCGATGGATCAACGTGAGTCTCCCGGGTTCATCCTCCGGATTAAGCCGTTCAATCAGTTCGACCAATTCGTCCGTTGAAATAGAGGGACCGATTTTGACGCCGATCGGATTGCGTATCCCCCGGAAGTATTCGACGTGAGCTCCCTGCAGAGAGCGAGTGCGTTCTCCGATCCACGGGAAATGGGTTCCCATGTTGTAATAGCCAATGCCGCGAACGCTGGGGCGCGTCAGCGCCATCTCGTAATCGAGCAGTAGGGCTTCATGGGATGTGAAGAAGTCGACCCGTTTCAATTCGGATACGGTCGATCCTTCGAGGATGGTTTCCATGAAGCGGAGAGCATCTCCGAGCGACTTGACTAATTCGCGGTAGCGCTTTGCGACTTCTCCTTTGGCTTCATTGACGAAAAGGAGATTCCAATTTTCAGGATGATGGAGATCGGCAAAGCCACCTTCACTCAGCGCGCGGATGAAATTCAGGGTCAATGCGGATCGTTCATACCCACGCAAAAGTCGGTTTGGATCTGGACGTCGTGCCTTTTCGCTGAATTCAAATTGATTGACGATATCCCCGCGATAGCAGGGCAATTGGATGCCATCGATCGATTCGGTGTCGTTCGATCGGGGTTTGGCGTATTGTCCAGCGATCCGCCCGACGCGAACGATTCGTTTTCGGGATGCAAAGACAATGACCAGGCTCATTTGCAGCAGCAGTTTGAGTTTGCTGGCGATCATTTCCGTTTGGCATTCACCAAACGTTTCCGCACAATCCCCTCCTTGGAGCAGCCATGCTTCGCCGCGCTGTGCGGCGGCTAAACCGTCCCGCAGATGATCGATCTCCCAACTCGTAACCAGCGGTGGAAGCTTGAGCAATTGCCCCAAAGCATCCTTGAGCTCGTTTAGGTCTGGGTAATTCGGTTGCTGGGCTGCTGGAAATTGCTTCCAAGAGTCCGGAGTCCAGGCTGCGGTCATGCGATGGCAATCAAACGTGGTCGTTGGGTTTCAGTGGGTGCGTGAGATGCCAGAATAAACTGGACGAGGCAGATTGCAGAGTGCCCTAATAGGCACCAGGGGCCGAAAAACCTGGACCACCCCCCGCAAAATCCTCATGAAACTCCGCCGCTTTGTTAAGAAAACGGGTGTAGTTCCGTTCCCATACCAAATCGACATCGCCGACAGGGCCATTCCGTTGTTTGGCAATAATGATTTGGGCTTGGCCGGCAAATTCGGCTGCTTTTTCGGGGGGCAGAAAGTATTCCTCGCGGTGGACGAACATCACGACGTCCGCGTCCTGTTCGATGGCTCCCGATTCGCGGAGTTGGCTTAGTTTGGGACGGTGGTCCTTGCCTTCCTCCGACTGGCGATTGAGCTGGGACAGGCATAAGACTGGGACTTTGAGTTCGCGTGCCATGAGTTTCAATCGTCGCGCGATCTTGGCTACTTGTTCTTGCCGAGGATCTTTCGAGTTGTCCGGCTCGAGGAGTTGCAAATAATCGATCACGATCAATCCTAATGGTCGGCCGTTTTCCGGACCGTTCTTCTCGCGTTGGGTGATTCGACGCGCAACGGCTGCAACTTCGCTAACCGTTCGACTGGGAGTATCATCGATGTACAAAGGTGCTTCGCTCAGCTGGGCGGCGTGCGCCAGCAAACGCTTCTGCTCCTCGGGCAGGATGGTGCCGCCTCGCAATCGGGATCCATTGACTTTGGCGACCGAGCACAACAAGCGATCGACCAGTTCGATCGAATTCATTTCGAGACTGACAAAGAGGGTTGGGGCGCGCTCTTTCATGGCCACTTGCTCGGCGATGTTCATGGCGAAGGCGGTTTTCCCCATCGAAGGTCGAGCCGCCAGGATGATCAATTCGCCATTGTGCAGACCACCGGTCATGCGGTCGAAGTCGGTAAAATGGGTGAGAACACCGCTTGAAAGCTGCTTGCCTTGCATGCGCAAGTCGATGCGTTTCAGAGAATCCGTCAAGACATCCTTGATGGAAGAGGCTTGATTCGCGTTCCTGGCATCTTGGATCTCGAAAATCTTCTGTTCCGCCTGCGACAGAAGTTCTTTGGAATCCATGCTCTCGTCATAGGCATCGCGCAGAATTTCGGTCGATGCATTGATTAGTCGTCGCAGGGTAGCCTTGGAGCGGACGATCTCTCCGTAATACACCGCATGCGCCGCGTTTGGGACGCTATGCGCTAATTGTGCTAGGTACGCCGCGCCTCCAATCAAGTCGAACTCACCGCGATTTTTCAGTTCGTTGACCAGCAATGTGATATCGATCTTGCGACCGGTATCGAACAAGTGGAACATGGTCGCATAGAGCTTTTGATGAGCGTCATCAAAGAAGTCATCGGCCCGCAGAACGAGAGCTAGTTCATTGACGACATCCGGACTTAGGAGCATGCATCCGAGGACGGCCTTTTCTGCGGTAACGTCGAACGGTAAGGAACGATCGAGGATTTGACCGGGATCCCGAGGACGGCCGCTGCCACCGTTATCGCCGCCGCCACCACTACCCTTTGGACCATCTTTGCGAAAGCGTTTTTGCCCTGAGACCATTTACTCGCACTCCCTTGTTCTGTGAATTCAAAGTCGCAGTTCCGGCAGATTCTATCGCACGTCTAACGACAAGCGTATAGCTACCAGATTTTGTGGTTGCGATGGCTCGATCGACAATTTGCAGCGATGGACTTGACGCAGCAAAAGGGAGACTGCGTTCAGGCAGAAATTGGGTTGGAACACGGAGAAGTGAGGCAACCGAGCGTTGTCGTAGTGCGACTGGCTCGTTAGGCAACACGCCTCTGATGCAGAAAACCGTTGGTCGAAGTCCCAAGGATTCAGATCTACCCACTTCTACCCACTCGTGCGCTGGAAGCGAGCACCTGTGCAGGCGGATAAGAATGTTTGACGGTATCGAGAAGCTAGAAAGCGATCGATTAGAAGGGATCGAACGGATCTTTCGCATCGCTAGCAGCGGGTGCAGCGTCCAGTCCGGATGCTCCGAATGGGTCTTCGGCGGATTTCGTTGGAGCGGGTTTCTGTTGGTTGGACGGTTTGTTCGGCGAGCCGGTGGCTTCATTGGCGGCTTGGGGATCGAGGTACATCGTTGGCATGATGGCTCCCTGTTCTCGCAAGCAGCTCAAATGTCCGTCGCGGGTGACGACGAAGAAGCGGTCATTGACAGTGTTCGGCACGACTCCTTGGAGGAGTGAGCCGGTCCTCGCATCCACCTGACCATCGGATAGCCGCAGGCTAGCAAGATGTCCACCAGAATCGCGTACGTAAACGTGAGCCTTGCCAACCCCAAGAACGCCACTGATGTTTTGGGCTCGGCTCGGCCAGAGACTTCTGCCCGTTTCCAGATCAAGCGCATCCACGAGACCATCGTCGGACAAGACGATAACGCTATTGTTGCCAACGACAGGGGATCGAGCGGTCGGCATCCCCAGATTGTTTCTCCAAAGATAGGATCCTAGGCGATTGGTGGAGGCGTGAATGACCGTTCCAAAGTTGGTGCAGAAGATAAATCCATTGGGTGTAGTGATCGGGCGAGACTCACCCTCTTCGTTTGCGTTGACGCGAGACCAAATGATCGGTTCTTCTTCATTGTGGATCAGATAGAGGGAGCCATGGGAAGTCCAGGAGATAAAATCGCGAGCGAGCGAGATGGCTAAGCCATTACGATTCTCGGAGGATGCCCGAAGATAAACAGGTCGAATCAATGGTTTCGACATGTGGTAGCCAATGATTCGACCACCGACCGAGGGGACCATGATGTAATCGCCTGCCGGGATCGGTGAACTGGTAGGAGTGAAATTCAATTTCGAGGAGTTGATCAAATTTCCGGTTTTTAAATCCATGGCATAAAAGTTGTTGCCGTTGACGACGACGACCACCGAATCCGATACACCTGGACCATAAATGGGTAGTTCTGGATTGGGGACGGTGCTTTGCCAAAGCAGCTCGCCGGATTCACCATCGATGGTTGAGATAATGCCGTTGTTGGTTGCAGTCACCACGTAAATGACCGGCTCACTGAATGTCTTGATAGAAACTTGTTTGCCGAGGACGGCATACGTTTTGGCAAGCTGATCAGCAC
>Ga0194055_10000994_pt1 | contig 23108 bp, 14 predicted proteins | sample SepL449m_MetaG_FD_155482 | JGI IMG/M metagenome (GOLD analysis project Ga0194055, IMG submission 155482) | Anoxic zone freshwater microbial communities from boreal shield lake in IISD Experimental Lakes Area, Ontario, Canada - Sep2016-L442-9m | ecosystem: Environmental > Aquatic > Freshwater >... | reverse complement strand
TCCTGCGCCGGGCCACAAAGCACAGGCCAAGACTACCGAGGCCGAGCAGCACGAGTGACGACGGCTCCGGCACGATCGTCACGGTACCATTGATCTCGAGGGCATTCCGCAGCAGTGCTGGGTCCCAATAAGATCTATCGCGGTAAAGCCCGACGGTTTTGTAAGCGTAGTTCTCTGAGATTGCGACCCGGAACGTCTCCGCCGTCGAGATGGTGAGCGGGGCGTTCAAAGTCAGCGTCCAAACAGCAGCGTCCGCGCCGAGTGTCGTTGGAGAGACAGAGCCGAGAGAAGAGGCATAAGAATCCGCGCTGCTCGCGAGATTGATGGTTGATGCGGGAGATCCTTGGTAGACATAAAGCCCTGCAGTTCCATCGTAATTGCTCGGAACAACCAAGCTATCGATTTGCACCTGGTATCCAGCTGCCGGGGAAATCGTGAACTCCCAGTACGTTCCGTTTGAAATCGCGGAACCTAATCCGAAAGAAGTGTCGACGGTGGCAAAGCCCCCGAACGTGCTTATTGACCCATGAGAATTCGGCGTAAACCCGCTCCCCAGGCTCAAGACGACAGGTGCCGAGAGATTGGCGGCGATCGTCGATGACGTCGCTGAGGAGAGGGAGGTATTCGCCGGCTGGGCGTTCCAGGCGACGATGACGCCCGCCTGCGCGGCGTGGCCCAAACCAAGTGTGCACAACGCGGCGATCACGCGAAACTTCAAACTGGTCATTAGCGAATCCTCCCTGGCAATCTTTGCCCGAAGTCAGTAAATCCCACGCAGGGGGAAAGTTTTCACCAAGTTTTCCCCGGCGACCCCTCAAAAATCGCTGCTGGATAGGTCTCCCAATGGCACTCCGGCGACCCTTTTTCGTCCGGTGATTTGCGTGCGAACCCGGGCTGGTCGCTGTCTCCTTGTTTCATGGTGCCACCTCCCAGGCTTTGGTCTCACGATCGCGAGTCCGAACAGCCGCTCTCTGGTTCCTTACGCCTGGCCCACGCGATTCCAGATTCACGCTGAACCAAACCAGTGCCCGCGAACATCCCGGATGGACCATACACGTACGGCGATTGACGGTCCGTGGAGGCTATAGTTCAGGGGTGGTGTTCCGGTTCCCATTCGTCGGCGGTCCCAACATGGTCGTGCGAGAAGCCATCATGGCGGCGTCGGTCGCGACAGCCGGCTTGGCCGGCGTCGCCGCCGCCGAGATCGACTTCGAGAGGCAGGTGCGGCCGCTGCTGCTCGAGCACTGTGGCGACTGCCACGGGCCCGATGTGCAGGAGAGCCGCCTCCGACTCGACGTGAAGCACCGGGCGTTCAAGGGGGGCGACTTCGGCCCGGTGATCAAGGCCGGCAAGGCCGCCGAAAGCGAACTCGTCGCGCGGATCACGAGCACCGACGAGAAAAAGCGGATGCCCCCCGACGGCGATCGGCTCTCGGCCACCGAGATCGACCTTCTGAAGGGCTGGATCGACGCCGGAGCCAAGTGGCCCGAGACCGATGCCGACCGCGTAGCCCGCGAGACCGAACGCGATTCCCGGCTCGACCACTGGGCCTGGCAAAAGGTCGGCCGGCCCGCCGTGCCCGCCGCCCGAGCCGAGTGGCCCGCCCGCAACGAGATCGATCGGTTTCTCCAGCAGGTGCTCGCCGAAAAGCAGCTCGCGCCCGCCCCCGAGGCCGACCGGCGCACGCTCATCCGCCGGCTGTCGTTCGACCTCCTCGGCCTGCCGCCGAGCCCCGAGGACGTAGCCACGTTCGCGGCCGACCCGGCCCCCGATGCCTATGAAAAACTTGTCGATCGCCTGCTCGCCTCGCCCCACTACGGCGAACGCTGGGCGCGGCACTGGCTCGACATCGCCCACTACGCCGACACGCACGGCTTCGAGCGCGACCAGTTGCGGCCCAACGCCTGGCGGTATCGCGACTGGGTGATCCATGCCCTCAACACCGACCTGCCCTACGACGGGTTTCTCGGGCGGCAGATCGCCGGCGACGTGCTTTCGCCCGACGACCCCGACCACGTGATCGCGGCCGGGTTTCTGACGGCGGGCCCCTGGGACTTCGTCGGCCAGGTGGAGACCAAAAGTGACGTGCTCCGCCGGCAGGCCCGGGCCGACGACCTCGACGATATGGTCACGCAGGTGATGACGGCCGCCTGCGGCGTGACGATCAACTGCGCCCGCTGCCACGACCACAAGCTCGACCCCATTGCCCAGAAGGAGTATTACTCGCTCGTGGCCGTGTTCGCCGGCGTGAAGCGGGCCGATGCCCCGACGAGCCGGGCCGCCGAGACGGCCTACGCGAGCAAACATGCCGGACTGACCGCAGCAGTGGCGGCGGGCCGGGCCGAGATGCACTCGCTCGCCGGCAAGCCGATCGACTTGGCCGACATCGTCGGTGGCGGCGACGGCCGCGGCTCGGGCAAAAAGGGCATCGGCATCGACTCTCGTAACGGCAAGGAGGTTGACGAGAAGCCGCTGAATTTTCTCCCAAACATCACGGTCAACACGCCGAAGGCAGGACCGACGAAGTTCGTGAACGCCGTGTTCGTGCCGCACGGCCCCGGCCCCGTGCCCGCCACGACGACCGGGCTCACCGTGGCAGGGATCCCCGAGACGAGCAAGGCGGGCTGGGATGCGATCCGCAACGGCCCGGTGAGTTCGCAGCATTCCACGAAACTTGGCGACGTCGATTACGCGACGGGCGGCCACACGATCCTCGGGCTCCATGCGAACGCCGGGATCACGTTCGACATCGCGGAAATCCTTGCCGCCATTCCCCTCGCCGATCCTCGTTTCCGCGGAGTCGTCGGCTACGGCGGCTCCACGCCCGAGGCGGGCGCCGACTACTTCGTGTTCGTCGACGGCAGTCTGCTCGCACAAGGGCGGCTCGGCTTCGCCGACGGCGCCGCGCCGCTCGACATCTCGCTCCCGGCGGGCGCGAAGTTCCTCACGCTCGTCGCCACCGACGCCGGCAACGGCATCGGGATGGATCAGATCTTTTTTGGCGACGCGCGGATCGAAGGAGATCCCCCGTCGCTCGACGTTGCCGGCAAGGAGCGGATGGAATCGGCGCAGGCACGCCTCGCGGCGCTTGAAGAAGAACTCGAGGGTCTGCGACCGCCCGACAGGCTCTTCGGCCCGGTGCCCGAGTCGCCTCCCGTGGTGAGGGTCCACATCCGCGGCAACCCGGAGGCGACCGGCGACGAAGTGGGCCCCGGCACGATCGCGGCCGTCGCCGGCCTGCCGACGTCGTTCGGCGATGCGAGCACGGCGGAGGGAGATCGCCGCAAGGCCCTCGCCGCGTGGATCACGTCGCCCGACAATCCGCTCACGCCCCGCGTGGTCGCCAATCGCCTCTGGCACCACCACTTCGGTACCGGTCTCGTGGACACGCCGAGCGACTTCGGCCTCGGCGGCGGCCGGCCGACGCATCCCGAGTTGCTCGATTGGCTCGCCAGCGAGTTCGTGGCCCGGGGCCGGTCGCTCAAGGCGCTGCACCGGCTGATCTGCACGAGCCACGCCTACCGGCAAGCAAGCGTGGGCGTGCCGGCCGCGGCTACCGCGCTCGCGATCGACGCCGACAACCGGCTGCTCTGGCGGCAGTCCCCCCGCCGCCTCGACGCCGAGAGCCTGCGCGACGCCACGCTCGCCGTCACCGGCTGCCTGAATCCTGAGATGTTCGGCCCCGGCTACCGCGACTTCGACTACGAAGAGGCCTATGCCCCCGTCTACCGATACGTCACCCCCGACCGGCCCGAACTCTGGCGCCGGAGCATCTACCGCTTCATCGTGCGGAGCACGCCGCACTCGTTCATGACCACGCTCGACTGCCCGAACCCCGCCAATCTCACGCCGGCGCGGCTGGAGACGACGACGGCCCTCCAGTCGCTCGCGCTTCTCAACAACGACTTCATGCTCCGCCAGGCCGCCCACTGCGCCGCGCGGCTCGACCGCGAGGCGGGTGCCGATCCGGCGGCGCAGGTGCGGAGGGCGTATTCCATCGCGCTGGCCCGCGAGCCCGACGACGCCGAACTCACCGCTGCGGTCGCGCTCATCCGTGAGCACGGCCTCGCCCAGTTCTGCCGGATGCTCTTCAACACGAACGAATTTCTCTACGTGGATTGAAGCCATGCGTCACGACGCCTATCCCTGCCGGCTGCATCGCGCCGACGTGTCGCGCCGTAACTTTCTCTGGGAACTCGGCGGTGGCCTCGGGGGCCTGGCCCTCACGGCGCTGCTCTCCGAGGAGGCACGCGCCGCAGCCCGCGCGGCCAATCCGCTTGCCGCCAAGCCGGCAATGTTCGCTCCCAGGGCGGAGGCGGTGATCAACATCTTCTGCCCCGGCGGCCTCTCGCACCTCGACACGTTCGACTACAAGCCCGAACTCGTGAAGCGGAATGGCACGCCGTTCGACACGACCGGCAACGTGCAGTTCTTCGCCTCGAAGCCGGGTGACTGCCAGCAGAGCTACTGGCCCTTCCGCCAGCACGGCGAATGCGGCCGCTGGGTGAGCGACCTGCTCCCGGGCCTCGCAGGCCACGTGGACGAGATGGCGTTTATCCATTCGATGCAGAGCAAGACGGCGCTCCACGGCCCGGCGATGTTCATGGCCAACTCGGGGTTCATCCTTCCCGGCTTTCCATCGATGGGTGCCTGGGTCACCTACGGCCTGGGCAGCGAGGCGGAGGATCTGCCGGCCTTCGTCGTGCTCCCCGACCACCGCGGCCTGCCGCCCGGCGGGCCGGTGAACTGGGGCGCGGGCTTCCTGCCGGCGATCCACCAGGGCACGCTGATCGAGACGGCGGCGGGGCGGCCACCGATCGCCGATCTCTTTGCGGCGGAGGACCACGCGAATCTGGTCGCCGGGGATCTGGCAGGCCGCGATTTTCTGGCGGCAGCCAACTCCCGCCATCTCTCGACCCGAGCCGACAACAGTGAACTCGCCGCGCGGATCGCCGCCTACGAACTGGCGGCCCGCCTGCAGCTCTCGGCGCCCGAAGTGACGAACCTCTCGGGCGAACCCGACAGCATCGAAAAACTCTATCAGCTCGACCATCCCGAGATCGGCCCCTTTGGCCGGCAGTGCCTGCTCGCCCGGCGGCTCGTGGAGCGGGGCGTGCGATTCGTGCAGATCTACTGCGGCGCCGAGAACACGGCCGTGAAGAAGATCCGGCCGAACTGGGATTCCCACGAAGACGTGGTCCGCGACCACGGCTACTGGGGCCCGATTTTGGACGCCGGCGCCAGCGCCCTGCTCGGCGACCTGAAGGCCCACGGCCTGCTTGATTCGACGCTCGTGATGTGCCAGACGGAATTCGGCCGGCAGCCGGCGGCGCAGGGCAAGGGCCGCGACCACAACGCCGGCGCCTTCACCGTGTGGATGGCCGGCGGCGGCATCAAGGGGGGCACAGCCTACGGCACGAGCGACGAACTCGGCTTCAAGGCCGAGGAGCACCCCACCCTCTGCTACGACCTCCACGCCACCGCGCTGCATCTCCTCGGCATCGACCACACGAAGCTGTCGGTCTACAACAACGGCATCCAGCGCCGGCTCACCGACGTGCACGGGCACGTGATCGATGCCATCGTGGCCTGACGCCGGCGGCGCAAGCACCGCGTTCTCGATACACCATGGCATAATGCCGCCGCGAGCAAACGCCAAGGAGCGATAGTCCTGCCCAACGACGTACGGAGTTGCAGTCCGATGACCATCGGGATCGTCTTCACCGCCATCGCGATTCTTGTTGCCTTGGTAGCGTTTGCGAAGGTCAACCCGTTTCTCGCCTTTCTCGTCGTGTCGATCGGAATGGCGCTCGCGCTGGGCGTGGCACCCGCCGACGTTCCAGTGCTGGTGCAGAAGGGGCTGGGAAGCCTTCTGGGTAGTTTGACGATCGTGATCGCTGCCGGAGCCATGCTGGGCAGGCTGGTGGTCGAATCGGGGGCGGCCCAGCGGATTGCCACGACGCTCGTGCACCTCTTCGGCACATCGCGGATCACCTGGGCCATGGCGGCGACCGGGTTCATCGTGGGCTTGCCGCTCTTTTACAACGTCGGCTTCGTGCTCATCGTGCCGATCGTGTTCGCCATCAGCAGTCGCTTCGACATGCCTGCGGTCGTGGTGGCCGTGCCGGCCCTGGCAGCCCTGAGCGTCGCCCACGGGCTCCTGCCCCCGCATCCGTCGCCCGCGGGGCTGGTGAAACAGTTCGATGCGAGCCTCGGCCTCACGCTGGCCTACGGCACGATCGTGGCCGTACCCGCGTTGGTACTCGCCGGCCCCGTCTTCGCGCGGTTTCTGCGCAGGATCGAGACGCGACCTCCGGTCGGACTCGCTTCTCGGCACCTGCCGGAAGAGGCCCTCCCCGGCATCTGGACAAGCCTGATCACCTCCCTCCTGCCGGCATTGGTGCTGCTTGGATCCACGGCCATCGAGATCGCCGCGCCGCAGACGGCCGCCGCGGTTCCGCTCCTGCGTTTCATCACGCATCCCGATATCGTGATGCTGCTCACGCTGATCGTCGCGGCCGTCACGCTGGGGATCGCCCGCGGCAGGCCGCTCCCCGCCGTCATGGCCACGTATGGCAAGGCGCTCACGGATGTCGGCCCTGTGCTCCTCGTCGTGGCCGGCGCAGGCCCGTTCAAGGAGGTGCTCGTTTCGTCGGGCGTGGACAGGCAAATCGCAGCGGCGTTCGCCGGGCTGGCCCTCGACCCGCTCCTGCTGGCGTGGCTGCTGACGGTGGCGATTCGCGTGTGCGTCGGCTCGGCCACCGTGGCTGGACTGACCGCAGCGAGCATCCTCGCCCCCGTGGCGGCCGACCCAGCGTACGGCGTCGATCCCAATCTGATGGTGCTGGCGGTGGGTGCGGGCAGTCTCGCATGCTCGCACGTCAACGACGCGGGCTTCTGGCTTTTCAAGGAGTACTTCGACACGAGCATCGCCGACACATTCCGCTGCTGGACCGTCATGGAGACGATCGTGTCGGTCGTCGGCCTCGCGGGCGTGCTGCTGCTGGCCAGGATCGTATGACGTCGCGTCAGGGCCGCCGGAGCGCTACCTCTGCGACCTCGAGTTGGACGTCCTTGTCGATCGAGTTCACGAACACCCGGGCGACGCGAGCGCCGGTGGGCAACGCGTCGAAGCCTTGGCAAATGGGCCGCATCGCGGATGCGGGGATCTCGATCGTCGACCAGCCGTCGTCACAGTCCCGCCGAGGTCCGTGGTCCCGCGAATCGACGGTCGCCAGAAAGTTGCCTCCGAAAGCACCGGATGGACCCCAGATGACCAGCATGCAGTCGATGGGAGCGGGTATCGCGGTCCGCAGCGTCAGTCGAACCACGCTGTCGGAATGGATTGCCGCGAAGCCGGCTTGCTCGGCATGGATCGATATTCCGCGGTGAATGACGGGCGTCCCCCTGGCTGTTCGCCCGGCCAGATAGGGAACCGCGCTCATCCGTGCCGGCAGTCCATCTCCGGCCGCCAGCCATTCGCCCAGCTCATCCGGACCGCGTCGCGGCCTGGTGAACGTCTCCCGAAAACTCTCGGGCACTGCGGCCGGCCCCTCGACCTGGAGCGGTACGTTGGTGGTGAAGGAAGCCGTTGCCCTGCCGTTCGCGGGCACCTCCACCTGGCTTCCATCGACCATCCTCTTGAACCGCACCCGTCCTTCCGTGACCCCGAGCCGCGTGGAATCGGCATCCGTTGACAATGAGAACTCCGTGCCCACGACCTCGAGTTCCGCCGTCGTGGTCCGCACGACCATCGGCCGACCGGGCGACTGAGGCTGGGCATCCACCAGCATGCTCCCTTTTCGCAGCACGATGCGCTTCTGCCCGTCGTCCTCGAAATCGACCACCGAATCCCCGATGGCCTCGATCACCGTACCGTCGACAAACCGCACCTTGGCCAGGGCCGTCGCGCCCTCGAGCCGAATGCAGCCGGCGGCGAGTGCGTCTCCGGCGACCAGGCGAGCCTCGTGAAGGCCACCGAAGCCGCTCCATGTCGCAGCCCCGTCGACCGACACGACGTGCGCGATCACCGCGGCCGGCGATTGGTCAGGCGCGAGCCGGAGAAAGGTGAACCAGCCGCCCACGAGCACCAAGAGGCCGATGGCGGCCCACGCGCTGCCGGCTCCCGAACCGTCAGCGGGTTCGTCGTCGGCAGCTCGTTTCTTGTCGGCGGCGGGGAGATGTCCAGATGAAGCCGGCAGGGGACCGACGACCGCCGCGGCGGGATACTCCCAGTGGAGCGCGGCATGAAGATGCATCCAGCGGCAGTATCGCGCCAAGGCAGCGTCGTTCTCCGCCAAAATCACATCCAGCCGCGCTTCGTCGGTGGCAGCCAGCCGACCGTCGATCAGCCGATTGAACATGTCCTCCAGCATGTCGTCGGACACGCGGCCGGAGAGATCGTCCCGGCCTTCGCCAACTGCGTCGTTCATACAGCGGCCTCCGTGGCAAGGGTTCGCTCGATGCACTCGAGCAACGTCCGCCGGATGCGCCGCAGCATCTCCGAGACCGCCTTCGGCTGGGTGCCCCGCACCGCGGCGATGGCATTCACCGAGGCGCCCGGCTCGTATCGACTGGAGACCAGCACCCGGTGCCTCTCGGGCAGTTTCTGCAGGCATCGGGCCAGGGCCAGCCGCCGGTCGTCCGCTTCGCCCTGTGCCGAGAGGGCCGCGGCGGCAATCCGGTCGAGGAGGTCGCTGTCGGAGAGCGGCAGCCGCTGCCGCTTGCTGAGATGCGACCGCGACTGAATCCGCGCGATCTGCATCGCCCAAGGCATGAACTCGCGATTCGGATCATACTCGGCGGCCTTCCGCCAGAGCACGAGATTGGTCTCCTGGAGAACATCGTCGGCGTCCGCCGCATGGCGGACCAAGGTGATGATCATCCCGTACAGCGACCGCTGAGCGGCCGTGACTTTGGCCAAGTATTCGGGCGACGGCGGAGGACTCGCGCTAGTGAACATGCACAAGCATTGGCCGGGCTGACCAAAATCCCACGTTCGAACTCCGTGAGGTTACGCCCCGCCCCCCGGCCGTGGGGATTTTATTTTTTGGCGGGGACGGCTTCCAGGTCGAAATTGAAGGTCGTCTGCGTGGGCGAGACCTCCGCCGTCAGGCCCGAGGTGTCGAAGGCGGCATATTTTTTCGGCGTGTACCACACGGTTTTACCCGGAGAATCACTCTCTCGACAGCTGAGTTGCACCCGGTGCTTCCCGGGTGTCGCTCCAGCGCCGATCTTGTACGTCGTCAGCGTGAACCGACCGTCGTCTCCGGTGATCCCCGTCGCCATGTTCAAACCTTGCTCCTGCTCGAACTCGACCACGGTCGCGGCAAGCGGCTTGCCATTGAGCGTCACGGTTCCGGAAACGGGGATCAAGACCGGCCCCCCGGGTCCACAACTCGCGGCGAGCAAGGCCGTCACGACGAGCCCCACAAAGAGCGGTGATCCCAAGGTCCGTCGGTCGTTGGTCGGGTCCATGACGCTCATCCAAGACGCTCAGAAGTCGCTGACCGAGTTGCCGTCCCATGGGAAACTCAGATACACGTAGGTCCATTGGTCGATCGTGTCGTTGAAAAACCGCACCGATCCGTCCATAAACGCGAAGCCGCACGTTTGTGGATGCGCCGATTTGAACCCCCGCGCCGTGACTTCGTTGAACCAGGATCCGCAGCCGATGCCATTCGTGCCGCCGCTATCCTGGGATTGAACCGACGCGTACGTGCCGGATGAGTTGCCCGAATTGAAGTTCACTGACACCGACGTGAGCGTCGCGCCATCGCCATTGCTCATCAGCGAGTTCCAGCCCTCCTGCAGAGTGTAGCGCTGCGACGCCAACACTTCGCCTGCGAAAAACGTCTTGGAAAGGCCGTCGGAAATGTCCTTGATCCTCATGACCGGTGGTGGTGCATAGTTCGGCGCGTTGTATGTGGAGACCAGTGGACCGAAGCTTCCATTGTTTCCCATCTCGGGGCGGCCAGGAGGCATCTGGTATGTCAGACTCTGGACGCAGGCGCACGTCGACCATCCGTCGCTTTTCGTACGAAACCACGCGGGCCCGGCGGAGGCGGCGTAGTTCGCCACCGCGTAGCCGGGCTTCGTCTGGCTGGAGGGACCATTCGGATCGGCAGGGCAGAGGTAGACCTTCACCGGCACGGTGCCGATGTTGGCGTTTCCGATCGATGCCCAGTCGACGTTGTCAGGACTCATCGCGCAGGCGTCGGCCAGACGCTGCTCTTCGATGAACGGAAGCAGATACGTCTTCATCGAGCCCTTGTAATGATGTTCATTGGCAGACACGTAGATGCGATGGCATCCGGCAGGGAAGGCTCGCTTGGCGTCATGATAGTTCAGCAGGCCCAGGCCGATCTGCTTGAGGTTACTTCCGCAGCTCGAACGCCGCGCCGCTTCACGGGCCGTCTGGACAGCCGGCAGCAGCAGACCGATCAGCGTGGCGATGATCGCGATCACCACGAGGAGTTCCACGAGCGTAAATCCGCCGAGTAAACGAGTTGAAGCGTGGCGGCGGATCTTCATGGAGATCGATTTCACGTGCAGCTCTCTCCTCTCATGCGGGCCATGGCATTTCCCACCCCCTGGGACAATTTGGCTCAGGGGGAGAAAATCCCACGTTTTTTACCCACCAGCCCACCCCTTGTCCGGCACGCGATGCTGCTCAGCTACCCCGCAAGACTCACACAAGGCCCTGGAGCGTACCCGTTGCGTCGGCAAAACGGTCCGTGTGGCAGCCCATTTGCTGCGCGAGCGACAGGAGCAGGTTTGCCAGTGGCGGGTGATGGTCCACGTCGAACGCCAGGTGCCGGCCGAGCTTGATGCCCAGCTTGGAACCCCCGGCCACGAGCAGCGGGAGGTTCCTCGGCGAATGCTCTCCCCCGGTGCCGGAGTTCATGCCGCTGCCATAGAGCACGATGGTGCGGTCGAGCATCGAGCCGTCGGCCTCCACGGTCTGCTTTAGCAGCCCGAGAAAACGTCCGAGCTTCTCGAGAAACGCCCGGTCGATGGCGGCGAGCTGCGCGAGCATGCCGGCGTCGCCGCCATGGTGCGAGAGCTCATGGTGATTCTCCCCGTTCAGGCCGAAACCGCCGGCCTCACGGGACCACTCGAACGTGATCACGCGCGTGGTGTCGGTCAGAAACGAGAGGTAGGTCAGTTCCAGCATCACGTCGATCCACATGGGCCGGTCGTGGGCGTCGGACGGCTTGCTGACCAGTTGCAGCCCCTGGTCCGACACCTTCGGCTTCGGGCGGTCGATCCACTGCTCCATCCGCTCCACCTGCTTCTCGGTGTCACGGACGCTCGAGAGATACTCGTCGAGCTTCTTTTGGTCGGTCGTGCCGAGCCTGCGGTGCAGCGACTTGGCATCGCTGTCGATCGCATCGAGGATCGACCTCCGCTCCGCATAGCGGGCGAGCGTCGCCGCCTTGTCGGTGGCCGATTCGGGGACGAAGAGCCGCTCGAACAGCCGCTGCGGCGAGTTTTCCGCCGGGAGCGGCGTGCCACTGGCGTCGAACGAGAGGGTGTGGCTGTGGCCGGCGGCACCGGTGCCGGACTGGTCGGAGAGTTGCAGCGAGGCATACCGGGTGTGCGGGCCGTGCACCGCGGCGACCAGCTGGTCGATCGACGTGGAGTTGGTGTAGTCGGCGCCGGGCTTCGACGCGAGATCCGCGCCGGTGAGCCAGGTGTCGGCACCGCTGTGGCCGCCCTTGGAATGCGGGTGTCCCAGGCCGGTCAGCACCGTGAAGTCGTCGCGGTGCGCCTCCAGCGCCTTGAGCGTGGGGGAGAGCATGTAGTTTTCCCCGCTGTCGGCGGGCACCCATTCCAGGATGTTCACGCCGTTGGGCACGTAGCAGCAGAGCAGCCGCGGCTGCTCCACGCCCGACTTCGCCAGTGGCTCGAATGTCGACGGCGACCCATACGCCCGGGGCAGCATCGCCTCCAGAAGCGGGAGCGACACCGCCGCGCCTGCCGCCCGCAAGACATGTCGCCGCGACAGCCGAGCCTTCCCCAAGCCACTCATGGTGTGTCTCCCATTGCTACTTCGTCGCGAAGGCATCGCTGGCGACGATCGCCTTCACGAGCGCCCGCACCGTCCCGCCGTCCTTCTTCATCGCCGCCGCCGCCCCGGCCACCAGCGGCTGGTCGGCGATTCCTAATTCCCTGCCCAAAGCATAGGTCGCGAGGTGGGTGGCGAGCGACTTGAGGAACAGATCGTCCTGCTTGAGCATCGCCGTCTGCAGGCCCGCCACGCCGAAGATCTTCGTGCCGTCGGGCATCTTCGAGGAGGCATCGATCTTCGGATCGTCCGGCTGCACCCTGCCCTTGTAGCCAAAGCCCTCCTGCTCCCGCCACTCGCCCGCGGCGTTGAAGTTTTCGAGCGCGAAGCCGAGCGGGTCGATCTTGTTGTGGCAGCGGGCGCACTGCTGCAACTGGCGGTGGATCTCGAGCCGTTGCCGCACGGTCGCCTTGTCGATGCCGGGAACTTTCGGCGAGATCTCCCCCGCGTTGGCCACAGGCAGCCCCGGATCGGTGCCGAGCAGCGTTTTCAGGATCCAGGTGCCGCGTTTCACCGGCGATGTGCGCGTGCCGTTGGACGTGATCGTGAGGATCGATGCCTGGGTCACGATGCCCCCTCGGGCCACTCCCTTGGGCACGCTCACTCTCTGGAACGCGTCGCCGCGGGCGCCCGGGATGCCGTAGAACCGGCCCAGCCGCTCATTGATCGTCACGAAGTCGCTCTTGATCATCTGGCGGGCATCGAGGTCGTGCTGCAAAAATTCCCTGAAGTAGGCCTCCGACTCGCCCACGATCGACCGCTCGAGATGCCGGTCGTACTGCGGATAGAGGTCGGGCGCCGGTGGATTCGCCCCCACTTCCCGCAGGCCGAGCCACTGGCCGGCGAAGTTCTTCACGAGGGCCTCGGCCTTGAGATCGGCCAGCATCCGGTCGACCTGTTCCTGCCGTGTTTTGGGATTGGCGAGCTTGCCAGCGTCGGCGAGTTGCCGCAGTTCGGCGTCGGGCTGGCTCGACCAGAGAAAATATGACAGCCGAGTGGCGAGTTCGTGGTCGGTGAGCGGTTCCGAGAAACTCCCCGGATGGGCCTCGGCGAGGTAGAGGAAGCTCGGGCTGGCGAGCACCGCCGTCAGTGGCACCTTGATGTTTTCGACGAACGACTTCTTCTTTTTCGCCGCGGCGACATAGAGCGCCACCTTCTCGTCGACCTCATCCTTCGTCACGGGCCGGCGGTAGGCCTCTCGCATGAACCGCTCCAGCACGGCCCGCGCGTACTGGCTGGGATTCTTCGACTGCAGCGGCGAGTCGAAGAGGATCTTCGTGTGCGACGAGGGCGGCCACGTGTCGTACACCGGCCCCTCGATCTCGATCCAGTCGATCAGCGCCTCCGGCCGCGGAAAGCCCTCGCCATGCTGCAAAAACTGGTTCTCGGGCACCGACGGGATCGAGTAGGCGTAGCTGAGCGTCATGCCGGCGGATTCCGTCGTGAACTCGACGGGAAACTCGACGATCTGCGGCGACTCGGGAGATCCCTCCACGTCGAACTCCGCCACGGTGCGCGGCTGTGAGCCCAGCCCGAGCGTGAGCTTCAGCCGGGGCGGTCCGAAGTCGTACATCCTGTCGGTGCGGAAATGTTCCAGCGCGTCCGCGAGGGCCTTTTCGTGCCAGGGAGCGCCCTGAGGATTGCGGGCGTCGTCGTCGGCCTTGCGCTTCTCGAGCAGCGGGGTGACGTACCTGATGACGTCGTCGCGGGAGGGGCGGCGGCCGGCCAAGCGAGCGCGGATCACGTAGGTGCCGGCCACCGGCACGCGGAAATCCCGCGCCCCGGGCGTCTTGTCCCACTGATCGTTCCGTACCACGGTCCAGTCCCCCTCATAGCTGCTTCCACCGTTGACGATGGGGTTGTTGTGGTCGTCGAGCCGCACGCGCACGCTGTCCACCGGCCCGGGCTGCGGGTCGAACCTCCAGCGGACCTCCTCGGGTCGCGTCCCCTCGACCAGAGCCCGGTCGAGGATTTGATCCGCCGCGTTGAGATACTGCTCGATCTGCATGGGCGACATCGTGAGGGCGCTGCCGTTGTTGTCGAAGCCGCCCGCGGGAGGATCCTGGGGAAAGGCCGACGTGTCGAAGTCGACGCCGACGAGATCGCGGATCGTGTTCCTATACTCCGCCCGGTTGAGCCGGCGCAGCACGACCGACTGTTCCCGATTCGACACCTCGGCGGCCACCGCCTGCTGCGTAATCCAATCGATCACCGCGGCAGCCTGGGCGGCATCGGGTTGCGGCCTGTCCTCCGGGGGCATCTCATGGGCGTTGAGGACGTCGATGATCTCCCGCCACTTGCCGCGTTCCCCCGCTCTGGTGAAGTCGGTGCCGAGGTGCTTTCGTGCGATCGAGAAATCCCCCTTGGGTTTCTCCCCGACGTGGCACTCGGCGCAGTGCTTGCGAAAAAAAGGCACCACGACGGTCTCATACCCCCCGACGTTGGGGTCGAGTCGCGGCTCGGCTCCGACCACTCGGCAGGCCACGCCGGCCATAACCAGGGCCAGGGCCCACCGTCTCCGTTCCTGTGGCAAACTGGCTTGCACCGATGAATCCTTCTCCCATCATAGCCGCCCGAGACCGTGGGTACTCTCGGCGGTTGATCGCCCTGACAAGTTGTCAAGAACGCATGAAATCCCACACCTCGGCCCGAGCCGCCGGGGCCTGAGGAACGGCCCGAGCCTTCGTGGGATTTTCCCGTTCTCGGTCAAATCATGAAGGGGAAAAACTACCCCTGGGCTGTGGCCGCGGCATGCGCCGCGATTCATCGGCCATCAAGACTGGGTATCCACTGGATTTCGCATACCAATGAAGCACATGATTCTCCCGCCATGGGCCCTCGTCTGGAGGACCGCCGTTCGACGCGGAGCGGTCTGCGGTGCGCTCCTTGGCGCCGCCATGGCCATGTTCGTCCTTGGCGACCATGCTCGTGGCGGAATCCAGACGACCAGCAGCCAAGCCACGTTCGACGCCCAGACGAATCCGCAGCAGCGCTACGTGGAAACGTTCGCCAGCACCGCCTATGTGCTCAACGACGTCTACCCGTCGCCGATCGCCCTGTCCGGGGCAGGGTTCACCGCGAGTGCTTCCGTGCTCCCGCCGTCCGATGGCGGCGATGCCGGCCAGTTTTACTTTCTCGGCACCGAGTCTGACAAATGGCTGAGCACCGAGTTGGCGCGTGCCATCCGGTTCAGTTTTTCCGGAACGCTCCCGACCGCCCTGGGCGGAATGTTCTTCATGACGGACTTCACGGGCACGCCGACGGGCTCGCTGGGTCCGGCCATGGTCCTGACGGTCAATGGAAGCACGTCGTTCACGCTGCCCGCGGCGACGAATGCCGACACGCGCTTTTTCGGGATGTACGGCGATGTTCCTATGAGCACGCTCACGATCGAACGCGATCCGTCGTACGCGGGATCCGATCGTTTTGTAACGATCAATGACTTCACCATGACGGCCGCCGTTCCTGAGCCTTGCGGCCTGGCGTGGCTCGGTTGTGGCGGGGTCGCCGTTGTCGGGGCGTTCGGGCAGTTCGCTGGCCGCAGGCAGCGGGTGAGCCGCACCACGTAGCAGGGCCGATCGTCGTCGCGATAACCGGGTGCTTCGCGATCGTTCTCCAGTCAGGCGGGAAGCAGGGATGGGTCGCAAAAAAAATCTCCGCCCGGGATCGCCGGCCGCCCCGCGTGGCGACCGCCCACTCGCCATCGAACCCCTCGAAGACCGCAGGCTTCTGGCGGCGGGTGGAGGCTACACCGATCAGGGCCTTCTGGGTACCTATTTCAACGACACGTCATTCAACTCCGTCGCCTTCACGCGACGCGATGTCCGACTCGACTTCGACTGGGGCACGGCGACCCGGCCGGGCGGGTCCAACAGCCCGGCCTTCAAGGCGCTCGGAACCGACAACTATTCCGTGCAGTGGCTTGGCGGGGTGATCGCGAAGTTCAGTGAGTCTTACACGTTTCTCGCCGATGCCGATGATCGCGTTCGTGTCGAACTCAAATCCGCCGCCACTTCCCAGTGGACCACGCTGATCGACCAAACGTCGCCCGGCGGTCAGCCGGCCACGGGCACGGCAAGCCTCGTGGCTGGAGTCCGCTACGATCTCCGCGTCTCCTACGTTGAGGTGACCGGCACGGCCCGGATCCGGCTTCGATGGCAGAGCGCGTCGACGCCGCTGGAGACCATCGACCCGCTCACGCAGTCGGGAATCAACAATCCCGACGGCACATCGGCCTTTGCCGACCTCACGAAGGGTGGGCGGAACACCTGGGAGGCACCGCAGATCTGGAACGCGAACGGCGCCTCCGCACCGGCGCTGGATGCCGACGGCTGGCCCCTGGGCGACGGCACGTACGTGATGCAGGAATCGCTCAATCTGGGGTTGCCGATCGATCCGTTGATGCAGGGGCGCGTCGATTTTTCATTCCGCGGCAGCGCCTCGATCAGCCTGTTCGGGAACTGCCGAAATCTGTCGAGCTCGTACAGCAGCCAAACCAATACGACTTCGGGCTCGTTCGAGATGGTTCAGGCGGCGCCAACCGAGGGCGTCAATGCGAGTTCCATCACGTTCGTCAACACCCGTCGCACGCCAACCAGCCCGCTGGGGAGCGGAATCACCAACCTGCAGCTGATGCGGCCCACCGCGCCCGCCGCCGCCACGACCTACGGGCCCGGGGAGATCTTCACGTCGCAGATCAAGGCGGCGCTGGCGAACTTCACGGTCTTTCGCCAGCAGTACGTCGCCAACCAGCAGGTGCAGTGGAGTGATCGCACTCGTCCGACCTACTTCAACCAGAGCTCCGGCGCCCGGACGGCCCCCCGGGCGTTCGGCGGCGGCACGCCCGGATCCTCGGCGACCGTGGGCAGCACCTCGAACAACGGATGGTCGTGGGAACACTCGATCATGCTCGCGAACGAGACGGGTCGAGACCTGATGCTCAGCATCCCCGTGCTCGCCAACGATCAGTATGTGACCAATCTCGCCAACCTGATTCGTTACGGCAGCGACGGGGTCAATCCCTACACGTCACCGCAGGAGAATCCGGTTTATCCCCCGTTGAACAGCAATCTGCACGTCATCCTCGAACTCGAGAACGAGCTCTGGAACTACGGGGGCGTGTTCTCCGTCGACTACGAAAACCTCAACCGGCTGACCCGACTGGCGTTGCAGTCAGGAGCCGGTAATGAAAACTATCGAGCACTCACCTACGACGGCACGAGCACCGCCACCAACGCCGCCGGGGAATATGTCAACCTCGGCATCTTTCGCCTTCGAATGGCGATGCTTCGCACCATTCAAATCAGCAATCTGTTTCGTCAGGTCCACGGCGATGCGGCCATGCCCAACGGCACGAAAGAGGGCCTCGAGGCTGCGCGTATCCGACCGGTGTACGAATGGCAGTATGCGAACTTCAATCAGACGGCGGAGATCGCCCTCGACTGGGCCGACCGCTACTTCAACAAGAGCGACAACGCCAGCACCTGGACGGGGATCGCTCGGCCCCTCAACTATTATCTCTACGGGGGAGGCGGGGCGACCTACTACGGGGCGCTCAATGGCAACGGCCTGACCTCGCTGTTGCCGAACTCCGACTTCGAAGCTGCCACCATGCCGAGCACCGGCTACTCGGTGCGGCCCGCTGGCACCGGCTGGACTTTCACCGGAACGGCGGGCATCGCTCGCGACGGAGGCGCGGGCGACGACATTCCGCCACCTCTCAATGGCAGTCAAGCAGCCTATCTCGCCGGTTCATCGACCATGACGGCGACGTTCACCGTGCCCAGCAGCCAGGTCTCGAGCTTCTACGCCGTGTCGTTCAAGGCGCTGAATCGTCGCCAAGTCGGGGTCAGCTCCGCGGACCACCAGAATCTGCGGGTGTATCTCGATTATGGCACCTCGTCGCAGCTCGATCTGACCGCCCGCACCTTCAATCAGGCGGACGGCTACACGCCGCCGGACTACGAATCGTTCTCCAGCGACGAGCAATCGTCGTGGCCCGCACGCAACGTGTTCTGGACCAGCTCGCAGTATTACTACACCAAGGACGTGATGCTCCAGCCCGCAACCACGCACACGATCACCATTCGCGGCACGACAACCGGCTCGGACGTGGCGTTTCTGGAAAATGTCTTCGTGACCAGCGTGGACAAGATCTTCGCCGACGGCATTCCCGGCGGAGGAGAGGCGACCGGCCAGCCCGTTGGATCGAACATCCGGAGTTCGATGAACGTGGCCAGCAGCTGGGCTGCCGCCTACGGCTTGGCGCACGTCGCCTACGAGGGCGGGTGGTCGTTGGGCGGCGACGACGGGGGCTCCTTCGTGCAGCTGCGAGCCAAGTATGGCGACGCGCGCACGAGCGTCGCACAGCGGACCTTCATGGACATGTACCATGAGGCCGGCGGCGAGGTGAACGTCTTCGGGACGTACGCCCAGTGGCCGAGCTGGTCCGACTACTACGCCCAGCAGGGTCTCCTCGACGTCACGTCCTATCCGATCATGCAGGGCATCGCTCAAGAAGCGAGCCAGCTTCGCAACCGCGTCTCCAATGGCGCACTTTTGCCCCAGCAGGTGTCCGGACTCCAGGCCACCATCGGCCTCAACGCGACGCCGGCCACCGGCCGCATCGACGCAACCGGCGGATGGCTCAGTTACAACGTCGTGGTGCCGCGGACGTCGACCTACGTGATCTCCGTCACGACCACGACGGGCGGCACCGCATCCGCCCTGCTCGACAACATGCCGCTCACCCAAGGGGCTACCGGGAGTGTGCTCACCGGCAGTCGGTTGCTGACGGAGGGGCTACACACGGTGCGGATCCGCTCGACCGGCGGCTCCTTCGCGGTCAGCAGCCTGACCGGCGGTATTCTCAACGCCCCGACGGCGCCCGATTGGGGCGCCTTGAGTGCGCGAGGAGGGATCGCCTCACTCTCCTGGTGGGCGGTGAGGGGCGCGACGGGTTACGTCATTCGATATGGAACACAGCCAGGCCAACTCAACCAGTCCTTCGCTGTCAGCGGCGGCACGACCCAGACGACCACGATCAGCGGCCTGGTGCACGACACGCAGTATTACTTCGGGATCAGCACGGTGGATCGGCAGGGTCGCGAGGCCACACCCACCATCATCAAAACGATCCTCAATCTGAATCCTGGGCAGGTCGGCACGCTGGCCAACTGGGACTTCTCCGGCATGAACGTCGCTGGCGGAACGGCGCCGGCGACCGCGGCACCGAGTGCGGTTGCGTCTGGTCTCGTCGTCGGACTCCTCCAGCGTGGCGCCGGGTATCGGGCCGCCGATAGCTGGGCCACGCAATACTTCGGCGGCAGTTTCAGCAGTTATTCCGCCACGAACGTGTACGCGAGCACCCTGGCAGCGGCGCGAACAAGCAATCAGTTCGTGAGTTTCACAGTGGAGCCGTCGCGGGGCCAGGTGGTGTCACTCTCCAATCTGAACATCCAGGCTGGATTCTCGCACGTCTCGGGTGCGCAGACCGCGTTGTTCTACAGCCTCGATGGCACCACGTTCACGCAGGCGCTGATGGTGACCGGGACGCCCAACACCGAGGCCGGCCTGACGTACGACCTTTCGGGTATCGCAGCCCTGCAAAACACCTCGAAACGCATCACGTTCCGCTTCTACCAGTTCGGGGTCGGGGTGTACACCGCCGTCGCGATCGGAAACGGAACGAGTTCTCTCGACATGCGGCTGCAAGGATCCACCAGAGCCGCCTAGCTCCCGACGCCCATCCCGGTCCGCGGCTTCTGATTTCGGGGCTCCTCATTCAGGATCAAGGCGCGAGGTATTTTGCCGTCGGCGGCGACAAGCTTTGTGGAAGTTTCTCGCGCAAAAAAGCGAATGCGTCGCGGCAGCGTGGGATTTCGACGCCCCATGGCAAAATAGCCGGGAGGGTTCATACCATGCAGCATGCAAAGTTCGCTTTTTTTGCGGCCGCGCTGATCTTCGGACTCAGCGGCGCCGCCCATGCGGCCGTCGTCAAGCTCGACGGCACGGGAACGACGCGAAACTTCAACGGCACTTGGACTGGTGACCAGTATGCAGCTGGAGGCATTACGGGGACCACTCCAGGCGCTTCCCCGGCCAGCTACGCGCTCTCCATGAACAACAACGCGGGCATCATCCAAGGGCTGAGCAGCGTGGGCCTGAGTTTCACCGCGAACTCCTCTGAGTCGACGGTGTATTTCGGTGGCACGCTCACGACCACGGGATTGGTGGGCGGCAACCCGGTGTGGCAGACGGGCGGAGGCCAGATTTCGGTCGGGTTTTCGGGCCCGAACTACGGGGGCTTGGACACTTGGAATGTGCTGACGACCCAGCCGGATGAAATCCACAACATCTGGGGAGCGACGACCGGCACGACGTGGTCGATCGGGGTTCAGGATCACTTCGGGGGCGCCTACACGAAGTCCACGCAGGGCGTGGGTGATGGGTCGTTCGACTTTGTCTTCGCTGTCACCGGCAGTGCCAACTACTGCCAGACCTTCTCTCTCTGGCTCGGAGCCAATGCCGATGCGCCGACCCAAGGCGCCGCGGACGTCACCTGGAGCCGCGGCGGCGCCTGGGATGGCCCGTACTACAACGCCGGCGACTTGGCCTCGGTCGGGATCGGTGCCTCGATCTCGGACGGTGTCGTCTTGACGACCGCCAACATGTTCGTCTCGGATACATGGAACCCGGTGAGGGTCCCGAGCGGCATCACGATCGACGTGGCGAGCGGCACCTCACAAACCCAGACTCAGGCGGGCTATCCGCTCCTCTCGGGGAGTGTGTCCGTGGTGAAGATTGGCGGCGGCACGCTCGTCGTCGATCAAGCCAACACGCTGACCGCTTCGACGACGATCCAGCAGGGCACGCTGCGGCTGGCGAACGCCACGGCGCTGGCCTCGAGCAAGATCGTGCCGCTCGCCGGCGGCACGGTGTCGCTCGCGCCTTATCTGCAGACCACGGTCGGCGGCCTCGCCCCCAACGCCGGCGGCCTGGTGAACCTGGGCAACGGCCTGGTGACCGTGGCGAGCGGCCTGTCCGCCACCGACCTCGTGACGGCCATCAAGGCCGGCCGTGGTGACGGCTCCTGGACCGGCACCAGCGGCATCACGTCGAGCGTGGCCGCGACCGACGTGGCCGCGAGCATCCCGCGGTCGGTGGGCTGGCTCGACAACGGCGACGGCTCGGTGACGGCGGCCTTTGCGGCGCCGGGCGACACCAACATCGACTGGCAGGTCGACATCCTCGACGCCGGCAACTTCCTGACGCTCGGCAAGTACGACACCGGCCTGCCGTCGACCTGGCTGGAGGGCGACTTCAACTACGACGGCGTCGTGGACATTCAAGACGCCGCCGACTTCTTCGGCACCGGCCTCTACGACACCGGCAACTACAATGTGCCCCCGGGAGCACTTGGCATTGCTGCCGTGCCCGAACCCTCCACGGGCCTCGCCGCCGCCGCGGCACTAGCCGCCGGCTACCTCCGCCGGCGGCTACCCGCCGGTTGGCGACGGGCGCAAGCGGAACGATGAGCATGGCGGAGACGCGTCGTCCTCCAATCACGAACTCGCTCACGCCAGCCGTGCTGCCAGCGCGACCGCCGCGGTCTCGATGCGAAGCACATGCGGCCCAAGCGACACCCGCCGCCCCCCGGCAGCCTCGACCGTCGCGAGTTCCTCAACGGTAAAACCACCCTCGGGACCGACGATCGCGACAACCGACCGGCCTTCCTCGACGACCATCTCGAGCGGCAGCCCGTCGCGATCGGCGACGACAAGCATAACGCCACTTCCGGCGTCGTGCACGATCTCGGCGACGCTCTTCGGCCCGCCAATCTGCATGAGTGCATCGCGGCCGCACTGCTTGCAGGCCTCGATCACGCCGCGGGAGAGTCGCTCGACGGCGGCGGGAGTCGCCTCGGCGACTCCGCGGACCGTGGCCAGCGGCACGAGCCGATCGACGCCAAGCTCCGTGAGTTTCTCGACGAGCCACTTCTGCCGCTCGCCCTTGGGCAGGGCCACGGCGAGGGTGAGTGGCACGCGCGTCGGTCGCGACGCGGTCATGGCCTCGCCGAGATCGAGCCCCACCTCGTCGCGGCCGATCGACGCCACCCGCGCCCGCCACGACGTGCCTCTGCCGTCGAAGACCACGACCTCGTCGCCAACCGCGCACCGCATCACGCGGGCAAGGTGCCGGGCCTCGTCGCCCACGAGCACCGCCCGGGCATCGCGGGGCGGCATCGATAGAAAGAATCGCTCGCTCATGGAATCGTCCGTCTCACGACACGACGGTCTGCAACGCCAAAAAATGCGGCGAAGTCTCTCCTGACCCGTCGCGAAGCCACCGCTACACTGCGGCCATGGTACGCGATCGACTTCTTCTGGCGGCGGCGGCTTTCGACGGCGGGCTCGACCCCGCCGCATTCCACGCCGCGCCCTCCCACGAGGAGGCGCTCGCCCGAATCGAGTGGCTGCTGGAGAAGCGGCAGCGGTGCGGGCTGGTCGTGGCCGATCCCGGCATGGGGAAGAGCCATCTCGCTGCTACCGCCGCCCGGCGGCTCGGCGGGCTCGGTGCGGAGACGGTCGTGCTTTCGCTCCGCGGCCTTCCCGAAGGAGAGTGGCTCGACCTCCTGCTCGCCCGGCTGCCACTCGACCCAGCCAGCCGTGGCGAAGCCATGCGGCCGTGGCTCAAGCTCGAAAACCGGCTCCGCGAGAACACGCTGATGGAGCGGCCGACCGTCCTTGTCTTCGACGACCTCGACCACGCCCCGGCCGATGCGGTTGACGGTGTCGCCCGGCTGGTCGCAGCCGGCGAGCCACGGTTCGCCTCGACGTGCGTGATCGCCACGACCACGCCGACGGGGCTTGCCTCCGTTCCGGATGCGATCCGGCACCGTTCCGCCGTGCGGATCGACCTATCGCCATGGACCATCGACGACGTTGCGGCACACATAGCCTCCGCCCTCGACCGAGTCGGAGCGGACAACGACTGCTTTTCCAGGGCGGCCGTCGAGGCGCTCGCACGGTTCGCAGCG
>Ga0194055_10000992_pt1 | contig 23165 bp, 22 predicted proteins | sample SepL449m_MetaG_FD_155482 | JGI IMG/M metagenome (GOLD analysis project Ga0194055, IMG submission 155482) | Anoxic zone freshwater microbial communities from boreal shield lake in IISD Experimental Lakes Area, Ontario, Canada - Sep2016-L442-9m | ecosystem: Environmental > Aquatic > Freshwater >... | reverse complement strand
TCGAAATCCCTCCTTGATGCGTGTCTGTGGTCTTGTCAACAACCTTCAAACACCGGAAATCACCGAGGGATTTCGTCTTTTTTCACGTTCTTTCCGAACTCCGCTAAACAGGTTCGCTTACTTGAGGACTAATCGTTGTTCGTCGCGATCCAACATCGCATCACATTCGTTCCGATTCTCGTAGTAATACCCGAGTGCAGCATGGATCTCGACCAATGACAAAAAGGGATGCTGTCGACGCAACTGTTCCGCGTCCCAGTCAAATGCGACATGCTCCCGTACGAGTTGCAGCACCTTCAATCCGCTGGCTTGAATGATCGGGTATCCCATCTCGTTGACTTCGATAAAGGGCCAGGTTGTCGCAGTCAAAGTTTTAAGTCCTCCTGAAGTGTTCCGTTCGAATCTTTCCCTGTGGTCTCGGCTGATGGTAGACGAAATGAGTTGCGCCGGATGTACCAATCCAGGCTGGGATGCGGAAACGGGGCGTCCTCATTTCCATTTCGTGTCCGTGCCGCTACGAATGCCGAATAATCGGCTGACGATCAAGCAGGGACAGGTAATTGAGAAAAGTCAGACAATACGTTGTTGACAATGCCCAAGTCGACGACCAGACTCGTCCCGTCCCTGAAATGTCGAAACGCAAACGTATTCAGGAGCGGGCCAGTGGCGAAAGCATCCGGTGCAGGCGATTCCAAAAAGCCTGCGACAATGATGAAGAAAACCGTCAAGAAGGCTGCATCATCCGCAGCGACGACGGGGCACGAGCGAGCAAAAGCGCGAACGGGTATTTCGAATATCCATATTTCACCCGATGAGCGTGTCAGGCTTTATGCAGCCGCACGATTTCTGCCGTCGTCGTTTGAAAAAAAGAGCGGGTTAATGCTCCCGTTTACGACATACGTGCAAGATCCGTTCGTCGCTCGCGAGAAACCAGAATACGCATTCGACGAAGAGGCTTTCGTCGACTGGGAACCTGGATTGGCGGACGGTCCGACCAGCGCCCGGTTCGCTATCGTCGATTATGACACCGACACCGATGTCCTGACTCCACCCGCCGAATGGGATGAAGAACAGCAGAAGTTCGTGTTCCAGGGGAAGGTCCTGGATCGCCAGACCGCGGATCTATTTCAGTTCCACCAGGTGAGTGTCTGGACACTGCTGCAAGGGGCTTTGGCGTTTTTTGAAGGTGGCGAGGGGTTGGGGCGTCGCATCTCCTGGGCATTTGAAGGAAATCGCCTGATCGTGGTTCCTCATGCCGGGGACGGAGAAAACGCCTACTACGATCGCGCCAGCAAGTCACTTCAGTTTTACTATTTCCAATCCGACAATGGCACTGTCTATACGTGCCTGTCATCGGACATCGTTCACCACGAATTCGGACATGCTGTGCTGGATGGAGTGCGCCCCTACTTCAACGAAAGCAGTTCTGTCCAGACCGCAGCTTTCCACGAATTCATCGGCGATTTGACTGCCATCCTGCTGACGCTACGGAACAACGAACTGCGGCGTCGCCTGGCTGTGGCCAGCAACGGCAAAATCGAAGATGCAAAAGAACTTTCGTCGATCGCGGAAGAGTTTGGTATGGCGGTCTCGGGAAGGCCCTACCTTCGAACAGCGCTCAATGACAAACGCATGTCGCAAATGCAGAATGAAACGAGTCCGCACAATTTTTCGCAGGTGCTGACGGGGGCAATGTTCGACATTCTGATGCGACTGGCCAACGGATACCAGGCGGTCCCCGAAGGAGAAACAACAAAGGTCACACCGAAGCAAGCTTTCTGGCGTGCGGCCGATCGTATGCAGCGGATGGCGATCTAGCCACTGGACTTGCTGCCCCCCGTTGATGTCACGTTTCGTGACTATGCACTGGCCGTCTGCCGTGCTCAGCAACTGGCTGATCCAATCGACCCGAATGGTTACTACGCCATGCTGATCGACGTGTTCCACAAACGCGAAATCCTGTCGGATCAGGATGTCGAGGAGCTGACCGAGGAGCGATACCTGTTCGAGCGGTTGCGTCTCAGTGTCTTTCATGACATGGGATCGATTTCACGGTCGCGCGCTACAGCCTATCGGTTTCTCGACGATAATCGAGAAGATCTGCTGATTCCCGCCAGTCGAGATTTCATCGTTGCCGACCTTTACGATGCGAACAAGAGCGCGCGCCAGGGAACTCGACTGGGCCGACAGATCATTCTCGAATATGTCTGGCGCGAAGAAGTGCCTCTGAACGGACCGCAATTCGGAAAATTCAACGGCAAGACGACTCACCTGCTTTGTGGGGGAACACTGGTCTTCGACGACATTGGAAACGTCCTGTCCTGGGCTCGAAAACCGGGTTCTCTTCCCTACGGGGGCAAGCGAAATCGGACCGGTGAAATCCAGCGACGGTGGGAAGCCGCGGTCCGGGAAGGGGTCGCACGGCGTGATGCGCTGCTGGCAAATCTCGCAGTGCAGATCGCCGCAGGTCGCGTGGGAGATATTGTCGGAACTGGACAGGGATTACTTGGGGACAGCGTACCGCCGATGACCGCCGATGAAGATGGCGATCAGGTTCGATTCCATCTGACACCGCATCTGCATTTGTGCGAAGACGATCACGAACATGATGATGAGGGGGCCCGGCAATGGGAAATAAGCTGCTGATTCGCGCCTACAATGTTGGCTGCGGCGACTGTATTTATGTGCGGATTCCGGATGCAAACGATGGTTTTCACATTCTGATCGATTGTGGAAAGAAAGGTGGCACGGAGCTGCTGAAACAGGCCATCCAGCACATGGAACAGCACCTGTTGCCTGCGGGTGAAAAGCCCGGCAACAAGCGATTGGACCTGATCGTTGCCACGCATCGGCACGAAGATCATATCAAGGGTTTCGATCCCGAATGGTTCAAGAAGATCGAAGTGAAAAATGTCTGGTTAAGCCAGGCACTCGATCCGAATCACCCGCAGGCAGAGAAATCGAATGCTCTTCACGCGTTTGCCACGACGGCCATGCGTCGACTTGCAGACAGCGGACAGGCACTCAGCCCGCAGGCAGAATTGCTCACGTCACTTTAAGGTGTCGGCAATGATGTCGCTGACGATTTCCTGATGAAGCAAATCCCCACTAACAATCAGATCAAACCGAAGTTCGTGCATTCCGGCATGACAGACAAGGATCTGGGGCTGAAGCTGCCGAAGGGAGCGGCAATCCACGTGCTGGCTCCTGAAAATGACATCGATCATTACTACTTCGGAGAAGACGCCGATACGACGCTGAAGGGTCTGAACGGGCTCACGGCCGCCATGGGAAAGGCCTCAAGCGGAACATCCAGTGTGATGCCGACGAACATCAGTGCGTCAGATTTCCGAGTCCTGAAGTCACGCATGCTCTCGAATGCTCTGGCGTTTGCAGGGAAGGACTCTTCCATTCAGAACAACATGAGTGTTGTGTTGGTGATCGAATGGAAGAAACGACGCCTGTTGTTTGTCGGTGACGCCGAATGGGAAAGCGAATTTCAGGACGGAAAGCATAACGGAAGCTGGAATGTGATGTGGGAAAAGCATCGCAAGAAACTGCTGAAATCGCCGGTCGATTTCTTGAAGGTTGGTCATCACGGCAGCATCAACGCGACTCCTCCTCCCGCCGAGAAGAAGTCCGCCAAGAAAAAGCCAGCGGCCAGCGGAGTCAGTATTTATCAGGTTCTTGACACACTCTTGCCGGTACCGAAGGACGGCGAGCAACCCACAGCAAAAGCGATCGTTTCTACGGAACGCGAGTTCTATGCTCCGATTCCTGAGTGCGATTTACTGGCGAACATCGCACGTCGCGTCTGTAACGTTCGTAATTATGGCAAAGAACTGAAGTCTCGAAAAATCGACCCGAATTCCCTCTGGGTGACCAACAGGGCGAAGAAATACAAGTATTACGAGACCTACGAAAAAGAGTTCTTGAACTCACCGCAACCGATTCGCACGGATCTGGAATTCGCCATCACCGGTCAACCCTATGTTGATGTCGAATTCGAGCCGAATTGATTTCGAACTGTCTTCAGAGCCCAGCGATTCGCCATATAGCTCACGGTATTCGAGTTGGTTCGAAATATTTGTGTTGATGAATGTTTCAAGATCGTTCTGAACATTTTGTCGAAGTACAGATTGGTTCACAACAATCCGTTGATGTACTACACGTATGTGCGTATTTTGTGAGCCGTTTTGCGACGTTTCGCATCGTGATCGAAGATTCGTTTTTAGTCTGGCCACCGATTTGACGAAGTCGCAAGAAGTTTCGTGAAGGTTTCGAGTCTGAAAGTAAAGCTTCTTGTCGCGTTGCGACCATCACGCGCGTTCGGCGCGGGTCCTGACGCCGCCGTAACGGCCGACCGACGGTCGTCTCTTCTGCTGCAACCCTGACCACGCGCTGTGCAAGCGAAATTCTGTCTCGGTGGAGGACCCCGAGTTGTGTGTCGTTGCTATAATCATCGGGGGACAGTGATCGTGACCTGCCAGTCCCCGAAGTTTCCACCAATCCAAGTGCGACCGAGACAAACCCGAATGTTGCCGATCAGTTACGGAACCGCAGTTTCGCGTGCCATCGGGCTTCGATGCCCGCGGTGTGGCGAAGGGCATCTTTTTCGAAATTGGTTTGTGATGCATCCGACGTGCCCGCACTGTCATCTGAGATACGAGCGGGCTCCGGGCTATTTTCTCGGGTCTGCGTACATCAACTATGGCTTCATCGCATTGACGATGACTGTGATGTACATGGTTCTGCACTTTGGTGCGGAGATCAGCAATCAGTGGCTGACAGGTCCGTTAGCTGCGTATTTCGTGATCGTCCCACTGGTTCTCTTCAGGTACGCTCGTTCCTGGTGGCTGGCCATGGACTGCTACTTCGACCCCACCAGTTTCGCCGAGAGTGAAGATTACATGATTCGGGGAAGCGAAGTTGCCGAGACTTCCGCCGACGTAGTTTCAGGTAACCAGAGCCCTCCGAACGACAAGGCCTGACGGGTTTGTGTTGACGACGCGAACTCGGATGAACTGTGATGAAGGAACATCACACGGTGAGTCTCGATGCGAATTCATTTCATCTCAAAGATCTCTGGCTTCTTTGTGATTCAACCGATTTGTTTTTTGAAACGCAGAGAGCGCAGAGGACGCAGAGATAAGCCAAGTGGTGATCGTCTTCTCCAGTCTTATCTCCGCGTCCTCAGCGTTTCTAAATCTGCTTGATCTCAGTCCGAAATCCCCGGATATTTCAGCAGCGGCATCGTGAGCTGCTTCATTTTCCAATCAGGAAGAGTGTCAACAGCAGTACCGACGTACCGAGCAGCGGAATGACCAGCAGGAATTCCACGTGTTCCACATGCAACAGTTCGGTCAAAGATCCCACCCAGGACAGGCTGCGTCCAGCAAGACGCGTCACCATTTGCTCGATCCAGTTCGTCAGGAATGCCCGTTCAATCCATTCCAGCGGTGACCTGACCACAAGGTCGCCGGGCGACATCGTGGTGCGATTCGCGGCATGTGACCCCACCGTTTCAGGAGTCAACCGACTGCCGATAACGAGTCCTGTGATGACGATCATCTGACCAATCGCGAATCGAACAAGTTCGCCCGTCGTACTTGGAATGGAGATCTCACCAAGGAGCCATGGACTGGGAGCCGCGATGACCAGCAACAACGCTGCTGATTCAATCACGAATGCCCCCGATATTTCACTTCCTTTGTTCCGTACGACGGCCTGAAAAAGTTGCGCGACGGAAAAAGCAGTCAGCCCCTGGACAAGCCACAGTCCGCCAATCCATCCCCAGTGAGGCTTTCCTTGCTGGAGCGCTGCGACCTCTGCTGTTCCGTCAGTCACATCCGTTGTCACTGGCTCATCGTCGGACTCCGCCTCAGCTTCCCACGAAACCGGTTGCATGTTGACCTCCAGCAACACGCGCTGGGTCCATGCCCCTGCGCCGGGGAAAAAGCCTGCGATCGAGAATGCCGCACATGCCACCGCGACGATTCGTAATTGAAATCGATTGCTTGATGTGACTGGTCTTGAATTTCCCTGATCCAGAGACAGAAACAGGACCACGGCCGAAATTGAGACCGCGCACTGGTACCAGATCGCTGCTGACACGGCCATCGGTTGTCCGCTTCCCAGTCCCGCAAAAATCACACCGACCTGAGACGACAGCAGCCAGGCGAGTCGTCGATAGGGATCGACTTGCCGACAGGATACAAACAGACTCAGGACGGCACCCAGCGTTCCCATGACTCCCAGCAGCAACAGTGGCAGTTCAGAACTGGCGATCAGTGGCTGGCATTTGATGGCGACCCATGTGGCAGAGGGGACGAGACCAATACCATAGATCACCGCCGCCAGATCACCCTTCCATTCCGACGCAGCAATGTGCCATCCAAACGCTGGAAATAGTCCGCAGCGCCCCACCAGACTGAGAACCAGCAAAGCCCCGATCAGGCCGGGAAGTGCAGGATCAGCCTCCAGACGCTGCAGGCTAACCGTCGAAAAGGACTTGGCCAGTGAGTCTGTGCCGGTCGTCAGTTCGATCAACAACACTCCCCACAGCAGCAGTAAGTCTCCAATCAAACCGATTTGGAGTGTCCGTTGCATTCCCAGCGATGCCGATCCGAGTGACGAAGTTGACCCCACCAGTATCAGAGTGACGGGTGACAGCAGCATCCAGCAGATCACCATCTGCACTAAGCTTGATGACAGAGTCAACCCAGCGGACACAACCACCAGGATCGCCATATTTACTGCGAAGACCGCTGTCGACGCTTCGCTGATCGTATGTCGTTGCCGTGTTACGCAACTGTGGTACCGGGTGATTCCCGCGGCGAGCCCGCTGATCGTCGCAACCCAGACTGAAGTATTCAGATCCGCGTGTAGTCCAAACTCAAGGTTAAATCCATTCCAAATGCCCCAAGCGCCGTACGAACACGAGACTTCCCGCACGCCACTCGGATCTAGAAACAAGATCATCGCCAGGCAGACGGCGGCAGCGCTGCCGATAATGATTCCCAGCGACGCGACCATTTCCCCCCGCTGAGACCAGTGGCCACGACAAAGCAGCAACACCAGTCCGATGACGGCCCCCAGCATGGGGGCGTCGATCATCAGGGCTACAAGCCACGGAGCGACATCATTCACTCGCTCTCTCCCACAATCTCGGTCGGCAAAGGGGATTCCTCAAGGGACTGAGGCGCGACCTGCGAAACGGCATGTTGATTTCCAGGAATCGCGGTCTCCCGAAAACTTCCGCGGCGGAAAACGTGAGCCATCCACAAGGGAAGTACGAGTAAGATCGCGGCCGCCGCGAGTTCCAGTTCTGGTCGAGGAAAATACGCACTGGCGGCTACGAGTGTCATGACGATGCCCTGGACCATGATGGCAATCGCCAGCATGCGATCTCGTACGAGTCGCCCTGAAACAACGGCCGCTGCTGCCACTGTAATCAACAGTGCACTCAGTATCAGCATCCGGTTAAAGTCAGGAAGTTCCATGGGAGAATCACAAATCTCAACAAGAATGCCAGTATCAATCACTTTCCGGAAGCGGAATTCAAGGGGACGGATCATTGCCTGAATGAAGGACGGAATCACGAGGCGAAATCTGTTTGATTCCGACAGTGGCCAGAGTCGTTCCCAGCAGGACAGCCAGCAGGATCAGGAGATCATCTCTGCGACCAAACGCCGCTGCCACAGTTGCCAGTGAACGCTCCTGATCGGGATTGAGATTCAAAACGGTTCGGACGCGAGCCCGAACTGGAAGTGCGGAATGGCGACGACTGGGGGTCGCGCGTGTCGATTCGGCCCGGACAGCGTGGTACGTGGTCCCGACCAGCAGCAATGCAACGACCAACCCGGTCATCGCCGTCAGGCCGACGTGATAGGGCGATTCCTCATCCCCTGTGGAATCAGGCTTTAAAAGCTCGGCCGGAGTGAATGGATCACCATATCGCAGATCCTTCACGACCAAGGCCGCGGGTACGAGACACGTCGCGACCAGCGCGACCGGAATCATCATTGTGGCACAGTGAATCCAGGCGAGTCCGGCATTTGCCAGCGATAACAGGCAAAACCAGATCAATTGGCCCCGGAACGAAGGACGTCCCGTCATCATGATCGCTGCGCCCAGCGAGAGGCTGCCGAGTCCCACCGTCAGATACTCAGGCAGCCGCCATGTGGTGATGGTGGCAATCCCACGCGGATCTCCACCGATTGCGAATGCCAGCAGCGCTAAATAGACGAGTGTCAATCCACCCGACCAAAGCCGCATTTGCGGCTTCCATCGTGAAGACTGCCAGATGGCCAGTGCCACAGTGCTGATTCCAATCAGCAGCACCAGCCACCAGGGAATTCGAGACGCATCCATGGGTTTGCCGAATTTGTGGAGTCGCCCCGGACAGTGCACCCGCCAACGTCAACGATTCCGATTTACTTTTTGGTAGTCGGGTTCGGGATAACGCGCTTGGCGACATCGATCTCGATCCCGCCGAACGTCTGTTCGTGCCGCTGGAGAAATGCTCCCAATGCCATCCACAGGCGCTTCGCCGTGTAGTAATTCATCACCATCCGTTGGGATACTTTCACCGGCAGCGGCGATGCTCCAAACGGTTGCGGATTCAGGCCGAAGTCCAGCACCAGTTCTTCCGGAAGCCCGGCGACCCGGACAAAGTTGGCGTAGAGGGGTTCCAGGTTTTCTGGCTCGATCACTGGTTGAGGCTGCCCGGCATTTCGTTCAACGTCGGGTGAAGCGGGGACATTCGGTTCCGTCATGAGCAGCGTTCCTGATGATGAATTACGTTGGACAGGCCATTCCTGCCGCATCATGGCTGCATGACAGAGAAACGTCAACAATTCCGCCGGGATGACCAAGTCTTGCAGTAGAACTCGCGAGTGGTCGCTTTTTTCCCCGCCTGGCCACGGTTCGGCAAAGTCAACCTAGACTTCCCCGTCGCCAAACAACTCAAGATCGTCACAGGTGGCCGTCGATAAGAACAATGCGGGCCATCCCATGCAGAGCGCCGGTTCCGCGCACTCAGACTGAGAATGCACGTATGAAATCGCCCTCTAAAAAACGTAAAGCTGCCATTTGGAAATGGAATCCCGCCATCCTGCGAGCCGTGGCTGGTATCGCACTCACATCACTGGTGGCGGTCGGCGGCTACTTCGCTTGGATGAATTCTTCGAGGGGTACTGCCGATCCCGTCGATCAGGACGACGACGATGAATTTGTCGTAATGCAGGATGAACCCAAGGCCAGCGAACCGCGAAAACTGACCGCTTCGTTCGGCGAAGTTGTCTCGGCGGCTCACCAAACAGAATCCGACGAACGATCGACTGTTCAACAGGTCGGTTTCGGAACATCGTCACGGCCGGAATCAAACCCTGTCGCGTGGCTCGACGGGACGATTGAAATCGAACCCGTCGGGACTCCATCGCACGCGCCGCAACCGACGACGGAAGATCCCCGGACTCGTTCTTTCAACCGATACACCAGAAAGTAACGGAACGTCATGTACGAACAGCATTGGGGACTACAAAAGACGCCGTTCGGCATCGATCGAAGCGAAGAATCGTATTACGTCAGCAATGCTCACCAGAGTGCTTTGTTGAAACTCCGATTTCTGGTCGATTATCGACGTGGAGCGGGACTGCTTGTCGGGCCCAGTGGTGTTGGTAAAACACGACTTCTGCAGGCACTGCTCCCAGACTCGGACACCGGCCGTTCGTCTGTAGTTCGTATCGTCTACCCGCTCATGAGTCCCTTTGAATTGCTGAGTCTGCTGGTCAACGAACTGGCAACAGAGCAGTCGGCTGCTGCGGGTGATTCACTCGATGTCCTGATCCAGCAGATTGTTGAACGCTTTCGATCACTCGCATCGCGGGGAACCCCGGCAGTGATTGTGATTGATGACGCTCACGCCATCACCGACCGACAAGTCTTTCAGTCCTTGCAATTGCTGCTGAACTTTCAGCAGGTGCCGGGTTGTGAATTCACATTGATCCTGGCTGGCCAGCCGGAACTTGTCGGAATGACGAGACGACTTCCTCAACTGGACGACCGGATCTCGATCCCCTGCATCCTGACAGCCATGACAGCCGACGAGACTTCAGCGTACGTCAGTCATCGACTGCAGGCTGCTGGTGCCACGGAACCAATCTTCAGCCGAAGTGCATTGCAGACAATCCACGAGCTTTCTGGTGGTCTGCCACGCCGCATCAATCGACTTTGCGACTTTGCTCTGCTGGTCGGTTACGCGGAAGGCCGCGGCCTGATCGATGAAGAGCATATCGAAGGGGTCTCCACGGAACTGAACCTGGCTCGCGCAGCTTGAATATGGTCCGTGTCTTCTGTGTCATCCGAGTCCGTGGAATTCCGACACTGGAAGAAGATGATTTGGCATCGCAGAGTGTGCGCTGGCCCTGCTCAGCAGGGTTGTGAGTTCTTTGCCCGTGTGATGATCGCTGTGCCGATGCTGCGACTGAACACGATTCCTTTTAGCCCACGGTTTTTAGAACCGGACGAAGGCGCGTTCCGGCTGATGGACTCGCTCAACGTCCGTTACTCGCCAAGACGTTCGAAGTAACGCAGCATCCCTGTCTCGACGAATTCGAGATCGTTGCCGAATGCTGATTTGAAATCTTTCAGGCGAGACTCCTCGTCATAAGGCTCCAGTGGATTCCGACCGGCGACCTTTTTCAGGTAGCTGGCGAATTCCACCTGGCGGCTTTCGGCGAGATAGAAAGACAACGCCCAAGCCTGGCTGTAGGCATCCAGTGCCGACTTCTTGAAGAGGGTGTCATTACGAATGAACGCTTCCAGCGATTTCTTCGGCCGACGCGTTCGATACTCACGAAACCAGTTGAATCGCTCAGGATTGACTCGGCCAATCGCTTCTCCTCCCGCTTCTCGCTGGCGAATTCCATCCGCTTCAAACAGCGTGGCCAGACCTTCGACCAGCCAGAGTGGTGACTGTCCGATGCGGGAATGGACCCCCGTGTTGAATGCCACCTGGTGCGTCCCTTCGTGAATCACCGTGCCGTCAACATCCTCTTCGGTCGACTGTGCATTGGCAGCACGGTCGTACAGCGCCACGCGATTTGAACCCGGCAGGTAAAACCCGACGAGACCCGGTTGAGGCTTCGCACCTTCACCAACACAATAGTTAACGAACGCCTGCTCATCCGGCAAAACGACCGCGATCAATGGAAATTCCGGTTCTGACAACCGGAACCCACGTGCGGTGAAATAGGTGTGGAACTGTCGGTAAATCCGTTCAAAAAGAGTCGCATAACGGTCAGCCGTTCCCTTTCGGGCCACAACCACGTAATGCGTTGTTGTCTTCACTTCGAAATTGCGACCGAATTCCGTTTGCAGACGATCACGAATCTCAATCGAGGAATACGATCGGAATTTCGGTGCGATTTCGTGGAAGTCGCTGACATCGTCTGTCTGGAATGAGGCCAGTCGTCCATCGCGGCGGAGCAACCAGCACTGCTGATCATTATGAGCCGCGATCCGCCCTTCCAGTCGTTCTTTCCCGACTTTCAATTCCAGCAGAGCAACCGGTTCACCCCCGGCACATGTCGCTTGAGCGACAATGATCCCGGCGCACGCTGCAACCAACCAACTTCCACGCCACATGACCCGTTCCTGTCAGTTCCGGCAAAATCCCGATACGCGACCGCATCTGCAAACATAGCTCGGGATTGCTAGAGCTGCCGCAGAAATTCGCGGACCGTAACAAGAGTCGCCAGCGATTTGCGACATCGCCTCAATTTTGGCTGCTGTGGCGCAAATCCTTATGCCAAAAAGAGAAATATAACGGCCGCTCTCGGCTCGCTGATGGAAGTGCGCCGACCCAGACTGTAATCTTTCAGCGGATTTGCGACTCATTCCCGCTTCTGCGATACTGGTAGCGCATCATCATGTGCCCCACGCTCGAAGGAATCCGGTCAGCTTCATGTCTCAAAATGTCGTCAAATATGCGACCTTACCCAATGGGCTGACTGTCCTCGTCGAGACAATGCCTGCCGTACAATCCGCAGCGTTCGCGCTCCTTGTCGAAGGAGGTAGCGTCTACGACCCGCCGCAACAGAATGGAACCGCGACGGCCCTGGCGGACTGGATGGCACGTGGAGCAGGCGACCGGTCCAGCCGCGAACTCCTCGCAGAACTCGATCGCCTGGGAATTCAAGGGAATGAAACAGCCAGTACTCAGCACCTCGTTTTTCGAGGCTCGTGCCTGGCGATCAATCTTTCTTCGGCTCTGCGGGTTTACGGCGATATCGTCCTGCGACCGCATCTGGAAGAGTCCGAATTCGAAGCGGTCATGTCGGGTGTCGAACATGGCTTACTGTCGATCGAAGATGAGCCGCGCCAGAAGGTGATGGTAGAACTGCTTCGCCGTTCCTATCCACACCCCTGGGGCCAGCCCTCCGAAGGGACACTCGCGGACCTCGAAAACATGACTCCGGAAACGGTCCGCGAGCATTATCACCAGATTGTGAAACCGCGCGGGGCGATCCTCGGGATCGCCGGGAACGTGACACTCGAAACAGTCCTCCCTGTGGTGACCGAGGTCTTCGGCGAATGGACCGGTGCTAACTCGCGGACTGTTCCGCTCGGCACCTGTTCTCCCGTTCAAGAACATCTGGACCACGAATCGGCACAGACTCAGATCGGCGTCGCATATCCCGCTGTTGCCTATTCGGATCCCGAATACTATGCCGCGTGGGCCGCCGTGAATGTGCTCAGTGGCGGCATGAGTTCCCGCCTGTTCACGGAAATCCGCGAAAAACGGGGACTCTGCTATTCGGTTTACGCGACACTCAACACGCTCAAGGATCGCGGACAAGTCCTCTGTTATGCGGGGACCACGTCCGAGCGGGCTCAGGAAACACTCGATGTCTTGCGGACGGAACTGGTTCGCCTCGGTGACGGTATCGGACAAGACGAACTGGACCGGTGCAAGGCCCGTGCGAAGAGTTCCCTGATCATGGCTCAGGAATCGAGTGGTTCTCGAGCGGCCTCGCTGGCGAGGAACTGGTACCACCTGGGACGAATTGTCACGCTGCAGGAAGTCCGGAAAGAGATCGAATCGCTCACCGTCCAGACAGTACTCGATTATGTGCATAAACACCCTGCCAACAATTTTTCGATCTTGACCATCGGACCTCAGGCACTCAAATAGACTTGTGCCAACGGGGCGAAGATTGATGTTCCCGGATGGCCGGAACCTTTGACGAAGTCGGACAACAAGAGACATCCATGCAGTTTCACCAAACTACGCTTCCCAATGGTCTGGAAGTCGTCGCCGAACTGAACGACGACGCCTACAGTGTCGCGTTCGGGTTTTATGTTAAGACAGGGGCTCGCGACGAAACGACCGCGGTTTCGGGAGTCAGCCACTTCCTCGAACACATGGCGTTCAAGGGGACGGAAAAGTTCTCGGCCGAAGACGTCAACCGGATCTTCGACGAGTATGGAGCTGACTACAACGCCATGACGGGCGAAGAAAGCACCATTTTCTATTCGTCCGTCCTACCTGAATACCTGCCACAGACGTTTGAACTCCAGTCCAGCATCCTGTTCCCGACTTTGCGGCAGGATGATTTTGACATGGAAAAGAAAGTCATCCTGGAAGAGATCGGGATGTACGAGGATCAGCCTTCGTCGGTGGCGTATGACCGTGCGATGCAACTTCATTTTGATGGCCACGATCTGGGCCGCTCTGTCCTGGGAACCTCGGCCAGCGTTTCGGCTCTGACATCAGAACAAATGCGGACCTACCACGCAGAGCATTATCGGGCTGGAAATATCGTCCTGGCGGTGGCTGGAAACACCGATTGGAACACGGTGCTGGACCTCGCGAAGCAACATTGCGGACACTGGCCGGCAGGTGTCGACACGCGACAGATCCACACCCCGAAACCTGTCTCGCAAGCCCAGTATATTTTGAAGGATCACTGCCAGCAGGAGCAGATTATCCAACTCGCCTCGGCACCAACCTGCACCGACCCAAGGCGCTATGCTGCTGAGCTGTTAACGGTGATTGTGGGTGATGACACCAACAGTCGACTCTACTGGGAACTGGTGGACCCAGGTTTGGCCGAGTCGGCCGAGTGCGGCTATTACGAGTTCGAAGGAGCGGGAACCTACCTGACGTTTTTGAACGGTCCGCCGGAATCGACCCAGGAAAACATCGATCGGATTGCCCGACTGTACGATGCCGTGAATGCTGATGGCGTCACTGAAGACGAATTGGAGCAGGCCAAGAACAAGATTGCCACGCGAATCGTGCTGCGCGGCGAACGTCCGATGGGACGACTCAGTTCACTCGGTGGCAACTGGCTGGCCCGTCGTGAATACCGCACGATCGAAGACGATTTACAGACACTGCGAAACGTCAGTGTTCGCGATATTCGTGAGCTGGTTCGCGAGTATCCTCTGCTGCAGACAACGACAGTTGGTGTGGGACCGCTTCCAGCACCGTGAACCCAGAATCGCCATGTGACATGACGCAACCTTTCATCACCACTCATCGCGTCGAATTCTTCGAGACCGATCTGGCAGGGATCGTCCATTTCGCGAACTATTACCGGTTCATGGAACAGGCCGAGCACGCGTTCTTTCGATCACTCGATCTGAAAATTCACGACACTCTTCCTGATGGAACCGTCTTCGGGTGGCCCCGCGTCGCAGCCAGTTGTTCGTTCAATTCACCCGCTCGATACGAAGATGACATCGAAATCCAAGTGAGTGTCAGTCGGCGAACCAAACGTTCGCTCACCACGACATACCTGTTTCGCCGCGGGGAAACGACACTGGCAACTGGTGAAATGAAGACCGCGTATTGCATCGTTCCAACCGGGGGAGGATTGCAGTCGGTCGACATGCCCGAGGACTATTTCGAGCGTTTAGGGCTCGGTTTGGCCGACGCCTGACTGTTGAAGTTGGTGCGGAAAATTGCCCGGCCCATGAATGAAGCGAGACGGACCATTCGGTCCGTCGGCTGAATATCGTCGCGTCAAACTCGTCTTCAATCGTCGGCCACAGGAACGGGAGAGAATGTGTCTGCAGAGATCGACAGAACCCGTTGGCCATTTGCATGGCCCCGACGCTTCAGAACGATTGCGGCGGAATTGACGTCCAGTGATTCCGCTTGTGCCGGTAACTTTGGTCGCTCCTGAAATATCGAAATTGCCGAAAGTTCTAAAATTGCATTGGAATGGGCCAAAAATCTTACAGATCTGAACGGCAAAATCGACTCAGCTCTCAAGACCGTGGATTTTGACCTGCTGGTTTCAGCAGAACGCGCCCATGGAGCCTGTGCAGTCAGGCTGCCTGGTGCGTGAGCCACGATTTCAAATCACCGCATAAACCTGGCTTCGCTCGGGATTCCAGCGGTAACGCATTTGTCAGTCGTGATGTACCCGCGCGCCCACAGCGTCCTTTCCACCATCACTTTCAAGACGGTTTCCAGGCTCGTCTGGGCTTCGCGACTTTCCAGCACTCCTAAAGCCCGGGCAATGGCTTCGAGTGTGCAAAGGCTCTTGTCGTTTGGCTGCACTCGCAGTCGATATTCCGAGGGTAAGCCCTCGGCCACTTTGACGTGAGGGATTCCTGCCAGTGCGGGTTCGCGACGGGCAAATTTCTGGGTCTGTCGCCACTTTCCGTCGGGAACGATCAGATTCACTGGACCTGACAACTGCGCGACGAATTCCGGCGTTAGTTCTGCAGCAAATGGGCTGGGATAGAGGAGCAGTGCCTGACGATCAGGCTGAATCAGCCCCTCGGTCGACAACTGGTCCCCTTTGCGGCCGTTGACCCGGATCTCGCTGTTGATCAATGCCTTGTGAGCCAGCCGCGCGGTGTTACTCGGCAAGACTTCTTCGGAGGTGTGCATCAGAATGATAACGCGAGTTTGTAACTGAAGCTGCGGTATGAACTCGCAGAAACAGAGTGGCTTGCGGATTTCACAGCCAGGGCACCGGTGAGCGGACAAGACTCGCCGCATCGGCCCGCCTTGAAACAGAGGAATGATAAATCGCACCAACAACGGAGAGGAACTATCCTAGCATACGCGTGCGTCCGCCGAAACGATGATGCGAGGGACGACCATGGCGGTGGTGTATTCGGTCATCGGGTGCCACGCGACTCACAGTCGTGGTTTGCTCCCAACGCTTCCTGGTTTCCAAACTTCTTAACGAGACGCATATTTGAGTTGGAATTAGGGAACTGCGGCGTTGGTTCGGGAGCGAACCACGACTATCGGGCACCTTGCCCGCGACGGCGTATATTTTCATTCACTCGGACGCCCGTGTGGCATGTTTCCTTGTTCACCAATTCCCGAATGCATCCCCATCGCAGTCGGGAAGAGATTCCTGGATTTGGTGGCGTACGAAAATGTGGTACGTTTGCGACTTCAGTCTCGTCAATCGAAAGTGCAGAACCTGCAGTGTCTTTACTGCTGTTCATGTTCCTGAAATTGATTTCCGAAGAAAGAAGCAACCCCCTAAATGTCTCGTGTTCCCCAACAAGCCCGCAAGAAGCCCGAACCGAAACCGGGGCCTCGACCACTACGTCCTTATCCGGGCCCCCAGGGCGGTCGTCGACCGTCCGACTACGATCTCGAATCGCGGCAATGGGAAATCGTGATCAGCGGAGATCTGGTCGACAAGGATGGGCAACTGCACGAAAAACTGATGGACTTGCCACGGAATTCCCGTGGTACGATATTCTTTGACTCGTGCGGTGGAAGCGCCTACGTCGGGCTGGCGCTGGCCAGCCTGATTCGCCTGCGTGGCTTGAAGGGGATCGGTGTCGTCGCGGGAGAATGCAGTTCAGCCGCGTTGATGCCGTTCGCTGCCTGCACCGAGCGGTACGTCACCAGGCATGCATCATTGCTGTTTCACCCGATCCGCTGGCAAAGCGAAGAACAGGTCCGGCTGGAAGAAGCGGCCGAGTGGGCTCGACACTTTCGCGTGATGGAAGCGGACCACGATGCCCTGATGGCGCGTCTGTTCGACTGTTCGCCGGAGATCATCCAGACATGGAGCAATCCCGGCCGGTTCGTGTCAGGTGAAGAACTCGTTGCCGCAGGTCTGGCAAAGTTGATCGACTTGTTCTCGGGAGACGTCTGGACGCAGATTGCGCGGCTGCGTTCAGAGTGAATGCGATGGAAGAGTGGTGAGGACGCCACGCACATAGGCAATTCAGCAATCAGATCGTCGGTGGATTCAGTTGCAATGTACCCGACAATGAGCATTCGAGGTTGAGTTTGTGATCGGCTGATCTTCACGCGGAGCGATGAAGGCTACTTTGTACGAGAAATGCAGTGACCAATTCGAATTCATCCTCGTCATTGGCTTCGACTGATGCTGCCAACATTTCGCAACGGCCGATCACAACAAACGTTGTTGTTCTGAAGCGATTGCTGGCTGTGTCCTTGCTGGCTTTAGTAGCGGGAACGTGGAAGATCTGGACACCTCAAACTGTTTTCCCTCAAATCCCGTTGCTTCGATTTGCGTGCGATCTGCCGGGATGGTGTGACTGGGTTTGCCTGACAGCCTTGATCATCGCGTCGTTCGTGTTACTGGTGTTTGCGAAGAATCGTCGTGTCAGTCGCGTTGCAACCGGGGTGATGTCTGTTTCGCTGGCGGGGTTCTTTGTGCTCAACCAGCATCGACTGCAACCGTGGGCCTGGCAGTTTTTTCTGTTGTCGATTCTTTTGACGCTGGCAGATGATGCGACGGTACGACGAGCCTGGATCTGGCTGGCGATCTCGATCTATTTCTGGTCAGCCATTTCGAAGATGGATTATTCATTCTTCCATGGCCTGGGCCCCGCGCTGCTGGGTGGACTGAAACAGGCGGCGGGATTGCAGGGGGGTGAGAATCCCTGGACAAAAACGTTTGATTTCTTCGGTGCCATGCTTTTCGTGGCGGGGGAATTCGGGGTCGCCGGTCTGTTGATGTTCTCGCGCACACGCTGGCTGGGCCTGTGGGGGGCGATTGGTATGCATCTGACATTACTGGCAGCACTCGGCCCGTTTGGCTTGAATCACTCCCCGGGGGTCTTGCTCTGGAACTTGTATTTCATCGCCCAGGACTGGTTTTTGTTTCGGCCGGTTGGAAAGAGCATTTCGATCGACGCGGATGCTCGGCCGCCCAGCACGATCTCTAGACTCATGCTCTTATGCTGGCCAGCAGGTCGGGGGAATCGTGTCGCAACGATCGTCATTCTTGCCGCCATCGGATGGCCGAGTCTGGAATCGATCGGTCGATGCGATCACTGGTTGGCCTGGTCGGTCTACTCGGCACGACCTCACCAGGCAATCTTGCGATCTGAACTACAGTTTGATTGCAAGTCGCTTCAAATCCCCTACTATGATGAAACCGTCTGGGATCTTTACGCACCCGATGACCCGAGCGCCTCGATTCATCACACATCACGAATCCTGAACATCTTTCAGTGGTCTCGCGATCAACTGAGTGTTCCCGTCTACCCTCAGCCTCGCTTTTATGTCGGAATTGCCCGGGCGCTGGCGAGTGAACATCAGCTTCAGGGAGAACTGGAGTTGATCCCTGCGGCCGCACGCTGGAATGGCGAACGTCCGGCAGAAGGCAGCCAGCACATCAGGATCGATCCGTCGCTGCCGGACGAACTCGAAAAGTTCTCAGAAACGTTTTTCTGGAATACCCGGCCCAGGAGAATGCGTGCGGAACCTTGAACGAAATGGTGTAATGCTTCATCCTGCCATGGTTGTGGGTGGAAAACGGGTCAATTGCGGGGTTCGATCGTGTCGCTTGATACGCGTTACAAGATTCTGGAAAAAATCGGCTCGGGAAGTTTTGCGACCGTATATCGGGCACGCGATAACGAACTCGGCCGTGAAGTCGCTATCAAACAGTTGCACGACGAATTCGTGAACGATCCCCAGCGGATGGAGCGGTTCTGGCAGGAAGCGCAACTGCTGGCTTCACTTCAACATCCGAACATCGTGACGATTTTTGATATCGTTCGCGAACGGGGCTGGCTGGTTCTGGAACTGATGCAGGGAAGTCTCGCAGAACGGCTGAAAGGGCGTCAGATCGACCTGCGCGCGCTGCGAGCAACCTTGGCTCACGTGCTGCGCGCTTTGAAGTACCTGCACGCTCAGGGAGTCATCCATGGCGACATCAAGCCGGGAAACCTGATGATCGATGCCCGGCGACGAGTCAAGCTGGGTGACTTTGGTCTGGCATGCCGCGTCGCCACGGCCGACGGGAGTCTGCTGAAGGGGACCACCAAGTATATGGCCCCTGAAACCGTTTCGGATGACTTCGGGGATGTCGGGCCGGCGAGTGATCTTTATTCGCTGGGATTCTCGGCCTATGACCTGATGTGCGGTCCGAACTTCGAAGAACTGTTTCCAGGTCTCAACGCCAAGGGACGAAATCAACAGCTTGCCTGGATGATGTGGCACGCCGCTCCCGACAGGCAGCTTCCGGAAATCGGACGCGTCCTCGAAGGGGTACCGCCAGACCTCGCCAAAGTCGTCCAGAAGCTGACTCAAAAAGATCAGGCCCTCCGATACAAGAGTGCCGATGAAGCACTGTCCGATCTTCAGATCGACCTGAAGCTGGTGGGCGGACAAGGTGGTGCGGACGATGTCGCTCCAGAACCGGCCGGTAATAATCGTCGAACGTATCTGGCTGCCGGAGCACTCGGCGTATCTGTCCTGATGAGTGCCCTGATGCTCTGGCCCGCCGGGAATGGTCCAGTTCAAATCCAGAAGGCTCGCGGCCTGATTCGCGATGTCCTCGACGACAAGAACGAATTCACGGTCCAGGATCTTGAGAATTCCACGCTGGAAACCTTTAAGGTTCCTCGCAAACAGAAGATTTTCCTCAGGAACGAACGCAAGAATATCCTGCTGCGCGAGCTGAAGCCGGGCGACCATGTTGAGATGGAGTTCGACAAGAAGCAGCCGGATCTCGTTGTCAACATGACGGTTGACCGACCGCAGTTGACGCGCGGGACTCTGCGAGAGCTCTTGCTGCCCGAATCGCGGCTGGTGCTGTCGATCGAAGAAGGCAACACGCGCGATGATATTCCCGTGCGAGTCCCCGACAGTGCTGATTTGAAATTGAATGGACTTCCCACCAAATTGAAAGATCTGGTCGTCGGTGATCGGCTGGAGATCACACATCTTTCTGAGCCGGGAGAGAACAAAGGTCGTGTGCTGAATTCACTCGTCGCCCGCCGCATGTTGACCTCCATCGGTTCTGTCGCCGAATACGATGCAGACAAATCTGTCCTATCGATTCAGATCGGACAAGGTGCCGTCGCAGGCTCGCTGAAGCTCCCCGTCGTCACCAACTGCAAAGTGACGATTAACGGCAGCGCCACTGCGAATAACGAGCCGCTGACCGTCGCAGCCCTGAAGCCGGGTGACCGTGTTTCCGTTCAGCACGACACGGAAATCTTCGAGATTGCTGCGACCCGCAGTTTGCAATTCGACGGCACTGTCCACGAAATCGATCTGGCGGGTGAGACGCTGACTGTTTCGCTTGCCAATGGCGAAACTCACACACTGGCGGTTGGCCCCAAGTGCGAACTGACACTGGCGCTGGATAAGGTGCGATTGCCGGACCTGCGCAAGGCCGACGTTGTACGCGTCGCTTATTCGGAAGGAACGGACGGTGCTCTGAGTGCCACCACCGTGGATGCGCGCCGACCCGTTCGATCTGATCGCTGGACACTCGTCCTGGGGACTCAAGGCTATACCGATCCGATCGTTTCGCCGTTGAAAGTCGCGTTGAACGATGCTCGCCTGGTGCATGGTACGCTGCTGTCGCGCTACGCCGTTTCAGATCAGCGTGGGACTCTGGTGGTCGATGGAACACGCAAGGAGTGGGAACGCCACCTGACTGACACTCTGAACAATGCACAGCCACAAACTCAGGTCCTGATCTACATCGTCGGCCATGCGTACCGTGCGGATGATCAGACGGTCTATCTGGCCCCGAAGGATTTCAAGCTGAATGACATGGCGGCCACAGGGTTGTCGCTGGATTGGCTGGCCGAAAAGCTGAACGACTGCAAATCGGAAGACAAGGTGCTGATCCTGGATGTCACTCCAGCCGGGATGGGCAAAGATACGATGCGCCAGGTCGCAGGCAAAGAGGTGTTGGGGAGCCTGAAGGTGCCGTTCAAATCAACGACAACCATCATTTCCTGTGATGAGGGACAGCAGGCACGAGTTTGGGATGAAAAGCGCCAAGGGTTGTTCGCATGGATGCTGTCGGAGGCCTTGCAAGGTGCGGCCGACACAGATCGCGATCTGCACCTGACGAGTCAAGAGCTTTTTAATTACCTGAAAGTCCAGGCAGAGTCTGCAAAAACACGGGTCAATGCTGCTCAGACTCCGGTCCTGGTATCGCCTCAGGAATGATCCACATTTGACAGACGTGATCGTTGTCGACGATGTCCGGTGAAATTCGGACAGGCCATCTCGGAGACTAGCGCCAGGCAGTCCGCATCACGGTCGGTCCACTGCGCCAAGCTGGCGCCCTCTGGGGGGCTCGCATCCTGCCTAATTCAAATCGCATAGTAGCTTTCGAAGATGCTGTCCGTTAATTTTGGCGGTTGTTGACGGTTCACTACCCGGTGGAACTTCCGATCAAGATCCGACTGGGGCGTTTTGACCATCAATCCGTCTTGTGATCGCGTCGTCATTGCTGGCGGAAGTGGCTTTCTGGGGATCTCACTGGCAACTCATCTCGCAGCCTCTGGCCGTCGCGTGGTGATCTTATCACGTGTCCCTCCACGAGCGGTTGGACCGTGGCAGCATGTCGTCTGGGACGGACGAACAACGGGGAGTTGGATCGAGGTCCTGAATGGTGCTGGCGGCCTGATTAATCTCGCCGGTCGCAGCGTCGATTGCATCAAGACACCGGACCATTGCGATGAAATCTTGAGGTCTCGAGTGGAGGCGACGCGAGTCCTCGGTCAGGCTGTACGGCTCGTGGATGCTCCTCCGCCGGTGTGGGTCCAGATGAGCACCGCTCACATTTATGGCGACCCGCCCGAAGTCATCAGTACGGAAGACTCCGCGTTCGGCTATGGATTGGCACCGACTGTTGGAATGGCCTGGGAACAGGAGTTCCAACTGCAGGTTCTGGCAACTCAACGGTCCGTCATATTGCGTACCAGCTTTGTCGTCGGTCGGAATCGCGGCGCCGGCCCAGGTGCACTCGGCAAATTGGGTTGGCTGGCTCGCATCGGCCTGGGAGGGACCGTGGGGACTGGTAAACAGGGAATGAGTTGGCTGCACGAAACCGACATGAATCGGATTTTCGAACGGGCACTGGCGGATTCCAAAATGCATGGGGTGTATATCGCATCGTCACCGCATCCGGTCTCGCAGAAAGAATTCATGCGGCGACTTCGCCAGGCAGTCGGCATGCCAGTCGGTCTCCCTGCGCCTTCCTGGCTCGTCCGTCTGGGTGCTCCCCTCCTGCTCAGAACCGATCCCGAATTAGCTCTTTACGGCCGTTATGTTATTCCCCGGCGATTGCTGAGCGAAGGTTTTGAATTTCAGTTTCCGCAACTCGAACAAGCGTTGGCGGATCTCATTTGATTGACGGGCCGGTGCTGAAAAGATCGCAGAGTGAACGAAAATCCTTCCCAAATCTGCGAAACTTAGTCGGGCCAGAGGTGTTAGATTATGGCAGATTGGTGAATTTGATTTCATTCACTCGATTTCGGCCCGTTTCACCGGAAAGATTCCCATGTCAATCAGCATCGTGACACGAGTTTCCGCAATAGCCGTTCTGTTCGCATCCGCAAGTTTGGCTCAAGCCCAGTTTGGTCCGAATGGAAAACCGGGACCACAGGGAAAAGGCCCCGGACGGGAATTACTTAAGCGATTTGACAAGAACGGAGACGGCAAACTGGACCCGACGGAACTGGCGGCTGCTCGACAGGCGATGCAAGGGCAAGGGTTTCCAGGTGCTGGCAAAGGCGGGCCGGGAATGGGTAAAGGCCCGGGGGGCTCCGGTGACGGAAACGGACCAGATCGCGAAGCGATCTTGAAACGGTTCGACAAGAACGGCGATGGACAACTCGACGAAACGGAACGTGCCGCCGCCCGCAAAGCGATGGAAGAACGA
>Ga0194055_10000991_pt1 | contig 23189 bp, 21 predicted proteins | sample SepL449m_MetaG_FD_155482 | JGI IMG/M metagenome (GOLD analysis project Ga0194055, IMG submission 155482) | Anoxic zone freshwater microbial communities from boreal shield lake in IISD Experimental Lakes Area, Ontario, Canada - Sep2016-L442-9m | ecosystem: Environmental > Aquatic > Freshwater >... | reverse complement strand
CCAATAACCGATGTGTACGCCGAGCTTCATCTGCTGCTCCCTCTAGTTGACGCCGGGGATCGAAATCCCACCCGGCTGCTCGAAACGGATTTCGGGAACCATGCAGGCCGGGCTTACTTCGAGCAGAAAGCGCACCGCAGCTGAGATGTCCTCAGGCCGCATCATCGTGTCCTTCGGGACGTACTCAGCGAAAGGATCGGTCATCGGCGTGTCAACGAAGCCCGGGCAGAGCGCCGTGTTGCGAATCCCGGCCGGCCCAATTTCCTTGTTCATTGCTTGGGTAAATCCAACAACGCCAGCCTTCGTCGCTGAGTAGATTCCAAGTAGCCCTTCTCCGCGTATTCCTGAGATTGAGGCCGTGTTGACGACCAAAGTGCCCTTGTGCTCCTCGGCTGACTTGCGCAGCATCGGCATGCACTCGCGATAGAAGAGGAAGATCGCGCGCAGGTTGAGGTTGAGCTGAAGGTCGATCTTCTTCGTCGTGAAGTTGTCGGCCAGCTCGCCGAAGCCAACGCCTGCGTTATTGACGAGCACGTCAAGGCGGCCGAAGCGTTCCTCGTGGCTCTTGACGACGCCAGCGATAGCCTCTTCGTCGCCGAGGTCAGCAGGTATTGAGAGAACGTCAAAGCCTTGATCGGTAAGCGTTTTCGCGGCTGCTTCAAGCTTCTCCGGCCGGCGCGCTGCGACGGTCAGCCCGTAGCCCTGCTCGCCAAGCATCTGCGCGATCGCAAGCCCAATGCCGCTCGACGCTCCAGTAACAATTGCCGCCCGCTCTGCCATTTCGTTCTCCTCGGTTGATAAGAGCATTTTTTCGCTAAGCGGTATTCGATCACATCGGCCGCTCTGGGCGGTGACCGGCTCCACTTGAGACAACCACGGATAGAATGTCGCCATGCGCCATCGCTCCATAATTGCCTTCTCGCTCGTCGCCATCGCGGCGCTTGTTGGCTGCGGCGACGACTCGTCCTCGCCCGGCCAAGGCGGGACCGTCCAGAGCATCGCGTCGTCGGAGCGCGCGGCGGCCACCTTCCCTAAGGCTTCATCGACGTCGCTTGAGGAGCTCAAGCAATCGAACCAGGAATCGGTAATTCTGGCGCCGAGCGTTTCGGTGCTCGAGCCGGGCACCAACCGCTACGGCTTCGCACTATTTGATCCTGCTCAGAAGCAGATTGCCGGCGCCCCCGTAGCGCTCTACACGGCCAGCCGGAACGGCACCAACTTGCAAGGCCCGTTCATTGCCCGCAGCCAGTCGCTCGCCGTTTCGCCGCAGTATGCGAGCAAGACGAGTTCACAGGACGCCGGCGAAGCAAAGAGCGTCTATGTGGCCGATATCAGCTTCGCTAAGGCCGGCAAGTACCAGGTAGTCGCGCTCGCCAAGCTCGACGGCCGCCTCGTTCTTAGCTCGGCCTTCGAAGCACAGGTCGGCCAGCCGGGCGGGCCTCCAAAAGTCGGCGAGGCTGCTCCGAAGGTTCACACGCCAACGCTAGATTCCGTCGCCGGCGACGCGGCGCGGATCTCAACCCGGTCACCTGCCGCTAAGGGATTGCTGACAACCGATCTCTTCGACGCCTACGGCAAGAAGCCGGTAGCGCTCCTTTTCGCGACTCCTGCTCTCTGCCAAAGCCGCGTCTGTGGCCCTGTCGTAGATGTGCTGGAGGAGGCGCGTGCGACCGATAAGAATGGCAAGGCCGCCTACATCACGAATGAGATCTACAAAGACAACCGCGTTGACCTAGGGCTGCGGACGCAGCCGCAGGCCTACGGCCTACCGACCGAACCGTGGCTCTTCGTGCTCAACGCACAGGGCAAGGTAGTCGAGCGGATCGAAGGGGCTTTCTCGGTCGCCGAGTTGCGCCGAGCAATCGCCAAAGCCGGCGGTTGATCTCTTCCGCTTAGCTCAGGTGCATGCCGGAGATCGCGCGGCTGATCACCAGTCGCTGAATCTCTGAGGTGCCTTCAAAGATCGTGTAGATCTTTGCGTCACGGTGCCAGCGCTCAACCGGGTACTCGCGCGCGTAACCGTTACCGCCGAGGATCTGAATTGCTCGCTCGGTCGTCCAGACGGCGACCTCACCAGCCTTCAGCTTGCTCATTGAACCTTCGGCGTTGTTGAAGTCTTGGCCGGTGCGGCCCATCCATGAGGCGCGCCAGACGAGCAGTCGAGCGCAGTCGATCTCCATCTTCATGTCCGCGAGCATGAATGCGATCGACTGGTTCTCAATGATCTTGCGGCCGAACTGCTCGCGCTCCTTTGAGTACTCAAGTGCGTACTCGTAAGCGGCGCGGGCGATTCCGACGGCCTGAGCGCCGACGGTTGGGCGGCTGGCTTCAAAGGTCGCCATCGCAGCCTGTGACTTGTTTTTCGTGCCTTCGCGTGCGCGGGCGAGGCGCTCGTCGAGCTTCTCTTTGCCGCCGAGCACGTTTTCGGCTGGGATTCGCACGTCGTCGAGCAGAACCTCGGCCGTGTGCGAAGCGCGGATGCCGTGCTTCTTAACCTTCACGCCTTGGCTGATGCCCTTGGTCTCAAACGGCACGATGAAAGCGGCCTGGCCGCGTGAACGGAGTTCAGGGTCAACCGATGCGACGATTACGTGAACGTCGGCGATGCCGCCGTTTGTGGCCCATGCCTTCTGGCCGTTGAGCACCCACTCGTTGGTCTTCTCATCGAACTTGGCGCGCGTGCGCAGGGCCGACACGTCAGAGCCAGCGTCTGGCTCGGAGACACAGAATGATGCGACCTTAGGATCATCAACGCTGCCGAAGCAACGTGGGATCCATTCGCCGATCTGCTCGTTTGTGCCTTGACCGAAGATCGAAGCGACGGCCAGCGTCGTGCCGAAGATCGCCATACCGATGCCGGCGTCACCCCAGAAGAGTTCCTCGTTGACGATCGGCAGCAGCAGGCCGGTCGGGTCGCTGAAGAACTGGGCCGTGCCCTCAAAGCCGTACAGGCCGATCTTGGCTGCTTCCTGGATTACCGGCCACGGAGTCTCTTCGCGCTCGTCCCACTCTTCGCCGGCGGGACGGATTACGTCGGCGGCGAAGCCGTGAGCCCAGTCGCGGATCTCCTTCTGCTCTTCGGAGAGAGCGAGGTTGAAGGGGACGGCGGCGTCAGGGGTTACTTCGGTCTCGGGGATCTGCTCAGTGGTTGTCATGCTGACATTGTAACTGACCGGTTGGTCAGTAAGGCTTCTTGTGGCGCACCTGAGCTAGTCGTCCGGCCGGTCGGCCCAGTGGTACTCAGTGTGCTGGGCCATTTCACTGATCGCGAAAGTCGCGAAGCTGAGCAGCTGTGCTCGGTCCAACTCGCAGAGAACGTCCCAGATAGCTCCGGTCCCTTGTCGATCGCCCAGGCCACAGAGGGCATCTAGCGCGGTTGCGCCACGCGACAGCGCTTGGCGTCGCTCAAGCTCGGTGCTGTCAGAGCGCAGCTCTTCGATAGAAGCGCTGCGGATCAGTGCCTCAATCGACGCTCCGTCCATCTCAATTCGCACAAATTGCTCGTTTTCGGCAGCTTCGCTCACGCGCCCGAGCATAGCCCTTGGTCCGATTGGGAAGGAACAAGGGCACTGCACGTCGAAACAGAGCAGGCCTATGAAGACAACCGGAAGTACTTCCACGACCACGCGGCGCGAGGGCAGCGGTCATCAGGCCCTGTCCACCTACATCGAGGCACGCTTCGATGAGTTCTCGCGCTCCCAAAAGGACGTTGCTCAGTACATCGTCGATCACCTCGACGAAGTCGCGTTCCAAACGGCTGAGGAGCTCGCCAGGCGTGCGAACACCTCAAGCTCGACAGTCGTGCGCTTCTCGCAGGCACTGGGCTTCGAAGGTTTCCCTGAGCTCCAAGTTGCGGCGCGCGAGGAATACCGCCGCCGCGTCGCCAGTGGTCAGGAGGGAGGAGGTTCCGGCTCAGAGCCGCTCTTCGCGCTCGACCAGAACGAATTCGAAACGGCGCTGGTAGCCGATCACCTCAACGTTGAGGAAACTGCGCGCAAGGTCTCGCGCCGCGACGTAGAAGCGGCAATCGAGTCGATCGCCAACTCTTCACGCGTGCTCGTCGTCGGCACAGATCAGATGGCGTTCTTCGCCTCGTATCTGCGCCACCTGCTGATGCTGCTCGACATTGAAGCCGAAACCGTTGCCAGCCCTTCTCAAGAAGCGCTCGGCCGTCTTGGCCGAATCGACGAGAACTCACTCGTGATCGGGCTCGCAGCCGGCAGGCCTCATCCGCTCGTCCTGCGCGGGATGAAGCTGGCTCGCCATCGCGGTGGCAGCACGCTCGCGATTACCGATGCCACTCTCTCAGAGGTAGCGAAGCTTGCTCAAGTTCAGCTCTACTACTCGTCAAACTCTCCCGCCTACGTGCGCTCACACGTCGCCCTTTTGAGCGTGATTCAGGCGCTCGCTTATGGCGTCTACAGCCGCGACACCGAGCGTTATGCGGATCGCATCAAAGCCTTCCGTCTGAAGTAGGCGCGCGCAAGTTATCTGCCACGCAGTCTCCGGCAGCCTCTGGGCCGTAGACTGAGCATGATGCGCGACGAAGCAACCTTCAAAGTAAAGGCCGGCCTGGCAGAGATGCTCAAGGGCGGCGTGATCATGGACGTGATCGATCAGGAGCAGGCTCGGATCGCCGAAGCAGCTGGCGCCTGCGCCGTAATGGCGCTCGAGCGGGTCCCATCCGACATCCGCCGGGACGGCGGCGTTGCACGGATGTCCGACCCGGAGATGATCCAATCGATCCAAGAGGCGGTCACGATTCCAGTGATGGCGAAGGCTCGCATCGGCCACTTCGCCGAGGCTCAAGTGCTCGAGGCACTAGAGGTCGACTACATCGACGAGTCCGAGGTTCTAACTCCGGCCGACGAGGCAAACCACATCGACAAGTGGCCGTACAAGGTTCCCTTCGTCTGCGGCGCCACGAACCTCGGCGAGGCGCTACGCCGGATCGGCGAAGGCGCGGCGATGATCCGCTCCAAGGGTGAGGCCGGAACCGGCGACATCGTTGAGGCTGTCCGCCACCTGCGCACGATCAACGGTGAGATCAAGCGACTAGGGGGGCTCAGCGAAGCCGAGATCGCTACCGCCGCCAAGGATCATGCAGCGCCGCTCGAGCTCGTTCGCGCCGTTGCCTCAAGCGGGCGTCTGCCAGTCGTGATGTTCTGCGCTGGTGGCATCGCCACTCCAGCCGACGCGTCACTGGTAATGCAGCTTGGCGCCGAAGGGGTCTTCGTTGGCTCGGGAATCTTCAAGAGCGCCGACCCCGAAGCTCGCGCCGCAGCGATCGTCGCGGCAACGACTCACTTCGAGGTCCCTGAACGCGTGCTGCGTGCTTCGGAAGGGCTCGGGGCTGCGATGGATTCGATCGAATCGCGCAAGCTTGAAGAGTCCGAGCTGCTCAGCAACCGCGGCTGGTGAAGTCCGTGCCGTCGCCGGATGCGGCCGGCGAACAGATCACTGTCGGAGTTCTCGCACTGCAAGGAGACTTTGAGGCGCACGGCGCGGTTTTGGTGCGGCTCGGAGCGCAGCTGCGCGAGGTCCGCGTGCCGGCTGATCTCGAGGGCCTAGACGGCCTAGTGATTCCTGGCGGCGAGTCAACCACGATCAGCTTGGGGATCGAGCGCGAGCGGCTCGCTGAACCACTGCGAGCTTTTCATGCATCGGGCAAACCGATCTTCGGCACCTGTGCTGGCCTGATAATCCTCGATCGCGAGCATCTTGGAATTATTGACATCCGTGCCGAGCGCAACGCATTCGGGCGTCAAGTCCGCAGCTTCGAAGCGCCGCTTGAGATCGGCCTCGCCGGTGGACCGGTCGAAGCAATCTTCATCCGAGCCCCGTGGATTGAGCAGCACGGTCCCAGCGTTGAGATCTTGGCCGAAGTCGAAGGCCACGGCGTCGCTGCGCGTGAAGGCACGGTGCTCGTCGTTGCATTCCACCCCGAACTCGGAGACGACGACCGGGTCCACGAGCTATTTCTCCAGAGCGTCCGCGACGCTCGCCTAGCGGCCGCATAAACTCGGGCGATGCCCGCTGTCCTGATTAACTGCCGCGCTGCGTCCCGGCCAGAGCTGGGCGGCGTCGAACGCTGGGCGCGCGAGCTTGCCACGAGACTGCCGGCGTTAGGCACGCGCGACTATCGCTTAGTGCGCCCGCCGGCGGCTATGACGCACCGCGCGGGCCAGCTTTGGGAGCAGGCCGCACTTCCACTTGAGGCCCGACGAGTCAACGCGCCGCTGCTGATCAATCCCGCGAATCTTGCGCCTGTAGCGTTCCCGCGCAACCTTGTCCACATCTTCGACGCTGCCGCCCTGCGCGAGCCGTCTTGGTATTCGAACCTTTACGCCGGCTACCAGCGCCGGTTGCTGCCACAGATCGCGCGCCGCGCGCAAGCGATCGTCACCGGAAGCCAATTCGCGAAGGACGAATTGATCGAGCTTCTCGGCGTTTCGGGCTCAAAGGTTCACGTCATCGCGGGTGGAGTCGACGCCAGCTTTTCGCCGGGCGCCGACGCAGGTGAAGCCCGCGCGCGACTCTCGCTTGGTGCGCCTTACGTCCTCTGCGTCGCCAGCCGCACATCGCGAAAAAACCTTGGCTCGCTCGAACCGGCAGCGAGGCTGCTTGCGGCTGAGGGAATCGAGCTCGTCGTAGCCGGTGGCGACCGCCCGCAGTTCAAAGATCAAGCTGGCGCCGGCGCGGTCCGCTTCCTCGGCTACGTCGACGACGCGCTGCTGCCCGGGCTTTACGCCGGCGCCAGCGCCTTCGTGCTGCCGTCACTGCACGAAGGCTTCGGCCTAACGGCGCTTGAGGCAATGGCAAGCGGCGTTCCAACCGTCCTCTCGAGCGCTGGCGCTCTGCCTGAGACCGGCGCGTCCGCCGCGCTCTACGCCGACCCGCTCGATCCACTCGAAATCGCCGAACAGATCCTCGCCGCGATCGGGAACCAGAAGCTCGCTGATGCCGGGGTCGCGCGCGCCGCTCAGTTCAGCTGGGATCGAACCGCGCTTTCGCTCGATCAGCTTGTCGGCGAGCTGGTCGCCTCGAAGTAGGCAATTCCGTCGCCGTCAAAGTGTTCGACGACGCGACCCTCACTGATCAACACGTCCACGTGCCCGAGCGCCTCGGAGAGCGTCAGGTAGGCCTGCGTGACGGCGACGTTGCCCCATAGCGCCTGCGCCAGGTCGTAGCCGCTGCGTGGCCGCTCGGCGATCAGGCCGTAAAGTTTGTCGGCGCGACGCCTGTGAAGGCGAAAGCGTTCATCGATCAGTTCGACGTGGTCGGTGAAGCCAGGGCCATGCCCGGGCAGGATCAAATCGATCGGTCCCATCTCACGAGTCTTGGCGAGCGAGTCGAGGTAGATCATCAGCGACTTTGGTCGCGCTAGCTTTCCTGCATCTTCGGCCTCTTCGAGCGGTGCGTCGAGCGGGCGTGCGATCAGTGGGTTCGATGAGACGCTGGCGATCAGATGGTCGGCGGCGAGCAGCGTGCCGTTGTCGGCGTCGAAGAAGATCGTGTCGGAGGGAGAGTGGCCGGGTCGGTGGAGCACCGTCAGCGTGCGGTCACGGAGCCTCAGCTCGTCTCCCTCCTTTAACGGCTGCGTGACCGTCGCTGGAGCGCCCCAGCCACGGAACGAGCGTGAAACGGTGCGCAGCGCGAGGCAGGTCTCCTCAGGGATACCGTGGCGCAGCATCACTGCCGCGGCGAAGCGGTCGTCGGCCTCCATCCATTCCTCATAGCGAGCTAGGCAGGGGGCTAGGGAGCCGAGCGCCGCGACCGGAGCACCGGAGCGGCGGGCGAGGATTTCCGTCAGCCCAAGATGGTCCATGTGCTGGTGGCTAACGACAATCAGTTCAAGATCTTCGATCTTCTTTCCGATCTTGTCGAGCTCTGATTCCAGCGCGTCGAGCGCGAGCCCGGAGTTGGGGCCGGTGTCAATCAGCGTCAGCGGGTCATCATCGAGCAGATAAGTGTTGATTGGCCCGATGCCGAATGGAGTTGGCAGGGGAATGCAGTGGATGCCGCGCTCGCGGGCGGTTGCGGCCTCGGTTGAGGAGGCGTCCCAAAGCGCGCTCACGCGCGAATCAACCCGAGTACCTCATCGCGTCGCGCTTCCATGTCTTCGACCGAAACGAGCGACTCCAGGCAGAGCCGCAGCAGCGGTTCCGTGTTCGAGGCGCGAACGTTGAAGTGCCAATCGTCGAAGTCAACGCTAATGCCATCGAGGCGGCCGATCTTTGCGCCCTGTGCCTCGTAGGTCACGACGATCTCCTCAAGTTTGGCATCTGCGTCATCGACTTCGGAGTTGATCTCACCGGAGATGAAGTACTTCGCCTTCAGCTCAGCCAGCATTTCGCTCAGCGGCCGCTCGGAGAGCGAGAGGATTTCAAGCATCAGCAGCGCTGGAATCGTGCCCGAGTCGGCGCAGTAGAAATCGCGGAAGTAGTAATGGCCGGAAACCTCGCCGCCGAAGATTGCGTCTTCCTCACGCATCCGCGTCTTGAAGAACGCATGACCGACGCGGTTCTCCAGCGCCGTCCCGCCGAGCCGTTCCACCGTGTCGGCAACTGCGCGCGAGGCACGCACGTCGTAAAGGATTGTCGAGCCGGGCTGCTTCGCCAGAAGGCTCTCGGCCAGCAGCGTCGTCAGGAAGTCTCCGGCAACGAACTCGCCCTTGTCGTCGATGAAGAAACAGCGGTCGGCATCTCCGTCCCAGGCAATGCCGATCTCTGCGCCCGTTTCAACGACCCGTTCGATGATGAAGGCGCGGTTCTCGGGGAGCATCGGGTTCGGCTCGTGGCCAGGGAAATTGCCGTCCGGGACGAAGTAGTTCTTGTCGAGCTCAAGGCCGAGGTACTCGAGCAGCGGCCCGACCATTGGCCCAGCCATCCCGTTGCCGCCATCGACGACAACCCTTAGCGGCTTGACTGCATCGGGATTGATGAAGTCCAGCGCGGCCGCGCGGAATGGGTTGTAGATCTTGATCTCTTCCGAAGTCCCGCCGCCCGGCGCGGGCCCAAGGCCGGCCTCGAGCATGTCGCGGATATCGGTGATGCCGCTGTCACCGGAAAGCGCAATCGCGCCGCGCTTGACCAGTTTGGCGCCGGTGTAGGCCTTCGGGTTGTGCGAGGCGGTGCACATCAGGCCGCCGTCAAGCTCGCGGCTACCGACGAGCCAATAGAGCATCTCGCTGCCGACCTCACCGATGTTGATCACGTGCGCGCCCTCGGAGAGCATCCCTTGCAGATAACGCTCGGCGAGCTCGGGAGCTTCCAGGCGCATGTCGTGGCCGAGGCCAATACCAAGGTCGGCTGTATCGCGCCCGGTCATCTGGCTGAGCACGCGAACGAAGGCTCGCCCGATCGCTTCGGCGAGATCGCCGTCGATCTCTTTGCCGTAGAGGCCCCTGATGTCGTAGGCCTTAAATATCTCGCTTGGAACCTTCACGGATTCACACCCTAGCCGCGCCAACGCGTGCGGTGCCAACATTACGCAGCGACTCCTGCGAGCATCACGCGGCAATGGGCCCAGAAGAGACACCGGTATTAATTCTTTGCGGTGGCCGTGGCACGCGGCTCCAGCAGCAGGGCGAGAGCATCCCCAAAGCGCTGGTCGAGATCGGCGGGATGCCGATTGTCTGGCACGTTGCGCAGTGCTACCTCGCTGCCGGCTTTCGTGAACTTTGGCTGCTGACCGGCTATCTCGGCGATCAGATTGAGAAATTCGTTGCCGACGCGCAGTGGCCGGAGGGTGCTCGGGTCGAGTGCATAGAGACCGGGGTTGATACGCCGACAGGCGGCCGCGTCGCGGCGGTCGCTGAGCGGCTCGCAGGTCGTCAGTTCTGCCTCACCTACGGCGACGGCGTTAGCGACATCGACCTCGCCGCGTTACTACTCGAACATCAGCGGGACGGTTCACCGGTGACTGTGACGGCTGTGCAGCCCGAGCTCCCGTTCGGCGTCCTTGATCTCGACGCCGATCTGATTACCGGCTTCCATGAGAAGCCGCGCGCCGAGCAGTGGATAAACGGAGGCTTCCTATGCGCCGGGCCGGAGCTACTGGCTGAGCTCGATAGCGATAGCGTGCTGGAGCGTGAACCGCTGGAAGCGCTGGCGCAGAGTGGCCAGCTCAGAGCCCATCGGCACGGAGGCTTTTGGGCTTGCATGGACACCTACAAAGACACCTTGATGCTGAACGATCTATACGACCGCGATGAGGCACCATGGCGCCGCTGGTAGCCGCTCCATACGGCTCGGCGATGGCGGGGCGCAAGGTGCTGGTCACCGGCGCCCACGGCCTGCTCGGCTCGTGGCTAACCCGCAGGTTGGTCGAGCTCGGCGCCGACCTGACCGTGCTTCGCCTCAATCCACAGCCGCTCAGCCCGCTCGTCCTAGGGTCGGTCGAAGCGCAATGTGAAGTCGTTGATGGCGACCTGCTCGACGCCGACCTGCTCGAGCGTACGGTTGCCGGCCGCTCGATCGACACGATCATTCACCTCGCTGCTCAAGCGATCGTGGGAACGGCGAACCTTTCTCCGCGGCCGACCTTCGAAGCGAACGTACTCGGGACCTGGAACGTCCTTGAGGCCGCCCGGCTGGGCGACGTCGGACGAGTCGTGGTCGCCTCGTCCGATAAGGCCTACGGCGCCAGTCCGGTCCTCCCATACGTTGAGACACTGCCGTTAGAGGCCTCTCACCCGTATGACGCGTCGAAGGCCGCCGCCGACATCATCTCGCGCTCGTATTGGGCGACCTTTGGGCTCCCGGTAGCCGTCACACGGCTCGCAAACCTCTATGGCGGGGGCGATCAAAATCGCTCGCGTCTGATTCCCGAGACGGTCGCAGCGATCATCGACGGGCGGGCCCCGGTAATCCGTTCCGACGGTTCGCCTGAACGTGACTTTCTCTACGTCGAAGACGCCGTAGACGCCTACCTGGCAATCCTCGACCTGCTCGACGCTGGGGAGGCTAGGGGAGAGGCCTTCAATGCTGGCAGCGGTGTGCCGCGGCGGGCGCTCGATGTCGTCGCCGCGCTCTGCCAGATTGCCGGCTTCGATCAGTCGCCCGATATTCGCGGCGCGGGTGTCCCCGATGGGGAGATCGATCGGCAGTTCATTGACTCGGCAAAGCTCCGTGGCGCGAGTGGCTGGGAGCCAAAGGTAGGCCTCGATGAAGGGTTAGAACTCACGCTCGACTGGTACCGCGAGCACCCCGAAGTGCTCGCCGATTAATTCGGGCATTAACATTCCCTTCCAATGGCTGGCCATTCGAAATGGGCGGGGATCAAGCACAAGAAGGCGATCGTCGACGCCCGCCGCGGCAAACTCTTCACAAAGCTCGGCCGAGCGATAACAGTCGCCGCCAAGGAGGGCGGGGGAGAGATAGACGGCAACCCATCGCTTGCGCTCGCGGTGCAGAAGGCGAAGGACGCGTCGATGCCGAAGGACAACATCGAACGCGCGATCGATCGCGGCACCGGCGCGGGCGCCGACGCTGAGGCCTATGAAGCCGTCGTCTACGAGGGTTATGGACCCGGCGGCGTCGCGATGCTGATCGAAGCGCTGACCGAGAACCGCAACCGCACCGGCGCCGACGTGCGCCACACGCTGACGAAGTTCGGCGGCAGTCTCGGCGAACCTGGCTCAGTCGCCTATCTCTTCTCGCAGTGCGGCCTGATCGTCGTCGACGCCGAAGCTCACAGCGAAGAGCAGCTGATGGTCGCGATCGACGCTGGCGCTGAGGAGATCGAGATCGATGAAGACGTATACGAAGTAATCACGCCGGCGGCGTCGCTCTCGGCGGTCCGTTCGGCGCTCGACGATGCCGAGATTTCCTACCAGTCGGCCGAGCTCGTTCAGCGGCCGACGGTTCGCGTTGAGATCGATGAAGATGACGCTTCGACGCTGCTCAAACTGATCGACGCGCTCGAAGACAACGACGATGTTGGCGAGATCCACGCCAACTTTGAGATCGACGCTGAAGTGCTCGAACGGATCGCTGGCTGAACAACGCTGCAGAAGAATTTCGTACTTAATTGCAGAGTGTTGTCAGAATGGAGCCGATGAGCGAGAGCCCACGGCGACGGATGACAGCCCCACAGCGCCGCGACGAGATTCTTGACGCCGCGGCAACAGTGATCGCCCGCTCCGGTTACGACGGTTGCTCGCTCGAGCAGATCGCCACCGAGGCCGGCGTTTCGAAGGCTCTGATCTACGAGCATTTCGATTCCAAGCGCGAGCTCCACGCCGAGCTGCTCGGTCGCCATGCGACAGAGATCTTCGCTCGGCTTGAAACCTGTGCCGAGAGCGGGGCAACCGGTGAGGAGAGGCTGCGGCTCGGCGTTGATGCCTTTCTCTCCTTCGTCGAGGAGGACCGTGATGCTTGGCGCGTTCTATTCCGTGACGCCGCCGACCCCGACATCGTTGAGTCGCTCGCCGCGGTTCAGTCGCAGGCCGTCGGTGTTATCGCAGCGCTGATGGCGTCTGATCCGGACCGCGTAGAGCACGACCGCACCGACCAGAGTGATGGAGCTCTCTACCTTGAGCTCCACGCGCAGCTGTTGGCGGGGGCGACGCAGGCTGTTGCGCACTGGTGGTACGACCATGACACGGTGCCGCGCGCTGCTGTTGTCGACCGCGTGATGGAGTTCTGTTGGCTGGGCTTGGAGCGCGTTGCTTCGGGCGAGTCGCTCAGCAGCGCCCGCGCAGCGGCCGCAACTAAGCAGTAGCTCCAAAGTCTCGCAGGGGAGGCATCCGGCGCAGGGCGCAGAATCACGGGAGATGATCGTGATCGGAATCGACCCCGGTATCGCCAATACCGGCTTCGGAGTTGTGCGCAGGCGCGCAGGGCGCCTTGTCGCGCTCGATGGAGGCGTAATGCGGACGCGGCCGGAGCGCTCGCCGGAGCATCGCTTGGCGGATCTGTTCGCTCAAGTTGAGGAGCTGCTCGATCGCCACAACCCTGACGCGCTAGCGCTTGAGGCGATCTACTTCGGTCAGAACGTTCGCTCTGCTTTTGCCGTCGGCCAGGCCCGCGGAGTTATCTTGATGGCCGCCGGCCGCCGCTCAATCCCGTGTGAGGACTACACACCCCAGCAGGTCAAGGGGGCAGTCTGCGGCAGCGGCCGCGCTCCAAAGGAGCAGGTGACTCGGATGGTGCAAAGCCTGCTCGCGCTGCCGGAGCCGCCGACGCCGGACCACGCAGCTGACGCACTCGCGGTCGCAATCTGTCACGCCAACCACGCTCCGCTGCGCAGCGCCACGCTGCGCGCTCAGGTACCCGTCGCGCGCGTCGCATGATCGCCTTCGTAAATGGTGAGGTCGTCGGCCGCCGCGAGGATTACGTCGTAGTTCAAACCAGCGGGGGCGTCGGTTATCACCTAGCCGTTTCGGCCGAGACGCTCTCCCATGTACCCGCTGTAGGCCAAACGGTTTCACTCCACTGCCACCTCGTCGCGCGTGACGATTCAATGGCGCTTTACGGATTCGCCAGCGAGGAGGAACGCGACCTCTTTCTAATGCTGCTGGGCGTCCAAGGCGTTGGGCCAAAGGTCGCGCTGGCGCTGCTTAGTGGCGGTCCGCCACGCGAGCTCGCTAGCGCGCTAGCGAGCGGCGACGTTGCTCGCCTCCAGGCTGTTCCCGGGATCGGCAAGCGAACGGCAGAGCGGATCCTGGTCGAGCTGCGCGAGAAGGTCGTTGCGCTAGGCGGCGAGGACGTCGAAATAACAGTGACGCGGGGCGATGATCCACGCCGGATTGCCCGCGACGGCCTCGTCGAGCTCGGCTTCACGATGCAGGAGGCCGACGGTTTCGTTGCCGGGGCGCAAGGTGAGAGTGCCGAGGATCTACTCCAAAGCGCACTTAAGGCGGCTAGGCCATGAGCGACGAGTTCCCGGACGAGGCGCCGATCATGACGCCAGGGGCGCTCGCGCAAGAAGATCAGCTCGACCGCTCGTTGAGGCCCCCGACGCTCGACGATTTCATCGGCCAACAGGCGGTCTGTGAACAGCTTGCAGTCTCGCTTGAGGCTGCAACTGCGCGCGACGAGCCGCTCGATCACGTCCTGCTCGCCGGCCCTCCAGGGCTAGGAAAGACATCGCTGGCGCAGATCATCGCGACCGAGCTCGGTGTGCCGTTCGTTCAAACCGCCGGCCCAGCTCTGGAGCGTAAAGGCGACATTGCCGCTCTACTGACGGCGCTGGAACCTGGCTCGGTCTTCTTCGTAGATGAGATCCACCGCCTCAGTCGCGCGCTGGAAGAGACCTTCTATCCGGCGATGGAAGACCATAGGCTGCCGATCACGATTGGGCAGGGTGCCGGGGCGCGGGTAGTCACGCTCGAGCTGCCTGCGTTCACGCTGATCGGCGCGACAACAAGGGCTGGGCTGCTGTCAACGCCGCTGCGCGACCGCTTCGGAATTCAGTACCGGCTAGAAAATTACGGCACCGATGAGCTAGCGGCGATCGTCACGAGATCGGCGGCGATCCTGGAGGTTGCGCTCGACGAAGACGGTGCGTTAGCGATTGCTGCCAGGAGTCGCGGAACGCCGCGCGTTGCCAACCGGCTGCTGCGCCGCGTTCGAGACTGGGCCGAGGTGCGCGGCACAGGGACCGTCACTGCTGAGGCTGCCAGCGGCGCGCTCGAGCTGCTCGAGGTTGACGACCTCGGCTGCGACCGTCTTGACCGTGAAATCCTGACCGTTCTCTGCACTACTTATTCCGGGCGGCCGGTGGGGCTGTCAACGCTTTCAATCGCCGTCGGCGAGGAGTCGGACACGATTGAAGAGGTTTACGAGCCTTATCTAGTCCAGTGTGGGCTAATCAGCCGCACCGCACGCGGCCGGACAGCGACGATCGCCGCCTATCAGCACCTCGGCCTCGACCCGCCGCGCGACGCAGCGCTCTTCTAAGCATTGGCGCGAGCTGGCGCGGCGCAAAGGCGCCCAACTACGCGTACCCTTGCTGTTCCTATGGCGCACCATTTCATCTGCCCCCAATGCGCCAACCGTTCGATCTCCGTCGACGCCGGTAACGGCTTTCGTGGCGAGCCAAAGGGTTGTCGCGAGTGCGGCTTCGGTTTTATCTTTGAGCTACTTGACGACTACTTTCCGGCCCCCGACGCTGCCTTCTTCGTCTGCGATAACGACGCCCGTGTGATTGCCTGCGGGCGCGGGGCCTTTGAGCTGACAGGGTTAGACGACGAGCGCGTAATCGGTCGTTCTGTTGACGACGTGCTTGGGCTCAGCTTCGATAAGGACGGCGATCCAGTCGGAACGGTTCTGGAGTGGGGAGTCCGCTCGCTCGGTCAACAAGTAGAGGTTCGCGCAGAGGGCGACCTGCCAGCAAAAGCAAGCGCCGATCTCTTTCCCGCCTATGACGATGACGGCGGCCTGCTGCTAGTCCTGACGCCCTCTAAGTAGTCTCTCTAGCTTGATGACCGACCGCCGCCGCAACTTATTGATCCTGCTGTTCGTCGCGGGGCTACTCGTTCTTTCCGCTTTGGTGATCGCAACCAAGCCGACGGTTCTTGGGCTTGATCTCAAGGGCGGCGTCTCGCTGGTCTATCAAGCAAAGCCCACCAAACAGGCGCAGGTAACCAGTGAGTCGGTCAATCAGACGATCGACATCATGCGCAAGCGGATCGACACGCTCGGTGTCGCTGAGCCCGAGATTCAGCGCACCGGCGCCGACCAGATCGACGTATCGTTACCTAACGTCACCAATGCCGATCAGGCCGCCGCGCAGGTCGGAAAGACTGCACAGCTCTACTTCTACGACTGGGAGACCAATGTCCTAGGGCCAGGTTGCAAGCCGGCCCCGACCGACGCGGCCGTCACCGGAGGATCCTCGGCCGGGAGTGGCCCCGGCGCCGTAACGCAGTACGCCGCCGTTCAGCGCGCCGCCGAGTGCCCGCAGACGAACACCGGCAAGGAGACGACGACCGGCTCCTACTACCTAGTCAACGACAAGACGAAGACTGTTCTTGCCGGACCGCAAGAGACGAAGGCTGATCTGAACGCCGAGATAACTACGAAGAAGATCGCGCAAGGCGCTGATACTTCGATAGTCGAAGTGAAGCCGGGAACGATTGTCGTTCAGGCCGAAGGGCCGGCCAAGGGCAAGGGCCCCGATCAGTACTACGTGCTGAAGGACGACCCTGCGCTTAACGGCACCGACATCACCGATCCGAAACAGAGCTTTGCCAACGGCGCTGGCGGCAGCGGGGCGCCGACCGTCAACTTCAGCTTCTCCGACAAGGGGCAGGCGATCTGGCAGGAGACAACGCGCAAGATCGCTCAGCGCGGCCAGGACAACTTCTTCGGCGGCGACGCGCGCAGCGCCTTCCAGCACTTCGCCATTGTGCTCGACGGCAAGCTGATCTCCGCGCCCTACATCGACTTCCAGCAGAACCCCGACGGGATCGATGGCAGCAACGGTTCAGAGATCTCGGGTGGTTTCACGATCCAAACTGCGCAGGAGCTAGCCAACCTGCTTAAAACTGGCGCGCTGCCGATTAAGCTCGACCTGATCTCAGCCTCATCTGTTTCGGCCTCTCTCGGTAAGCAGGCACTCAACCAAGGGATCATCGCCGGCCTGATCGGGCTCGCTCTCGTCTCGCTCTTCCTGCTGATCATCTATCGCCTGCTGGGCCTCATCGCGATCGGCGCACTCGGCGTTTACGCCGTCTTCCTTTTCGCGATTGTGAAGTTGATCCCGATCACGATGACTTTGCCGGGGATCGCTGGATTGATCTTGACGATCGGCGTCGCAGCCGACGCCAACATCGTGATCTTCGAACGAGTCAAGGAAGAGGTCCGTCTCGGGCGCTCAATTCCAGTCGCGATCAGCCAGGGATATCGCAAAGGACTCTCGGCGATCATCGACGCGAACGTCGTCACCTTCATGGTCGCCTTCATCCTCTTCATGCTCGCGACGGCAGGGGTGAAGGGCTTCGCCTTCACGCTCGGCGTCGGCACGATCGTCTCGTTCTTGACCGCCGTTCTCCTCACACAGGCCGTGCTCGGAACGCTCGCGCGCTCGAAAACTATCTCCAGCCCAGCGATGCTCGGCACGCATTCAACGCGCCAGCGATTCCGCTGGGATTACATGGGCGCCTCGAAGTGGTTCTTCTCGCTCTCAGGCGCGATTCTGCTGGTAGGGGCGTTGGCGGTCGGCGTAAACGGCCTCAATCTCGGGATCGACTTCACATCCGGCACGCGGCTCGTCGCTGAGCTGCCTACGCAGGCAACTGAGCAGCAGGTCCGCGACACGATCTCGCCGCTCGGCTTCAGTAAGGCGAAGATCCAGAAGCTCAGTGGTAACGAGTTCAAGGGCCAGGCGGCGTTCCAGATCTCTACCGACACCGTTAAGGCCGGCGAGCGGGCTTCGATCGAGGGGGCGCTGAACAAGCAGTTCGGTAACGGCACCTACAGCTTCGAGACGATTGGGCCAACCTTCGGTAAGACCGTTGCCGACAGCGCGATCATCGCGATCATCGCGTCGCTGATTGTGATCAGCGCCTATATTGCGCTCCGCTTCGAATGGCGCTACGCCGTTCCGGTGCTAGTTGCGTTGATGCACGACCTTCTAATCACGGCCGGCGTCTACGCGCTACTCGGGTTGGAGGTGACTACGGCGACCGTCGCCGCGCTTTTGACGATTCTTGGTTATTCGCTCTACGACACGATTATCGTCTTCGACCGCGTGCGCGAAAACGTGCCGCGGATGCCGCGCGCCGCCTTCTCGCAGATCCTCAACCGTTCGATGAGCGAAGTGCTGATGCGCTCGCTGGCAACTTCGTTCTGTACCTTGCTGCCGATCCTCGCGCTGCTTTTCTTTGGCGGCGAAACACTCGCCGACTTCGCGCTGGCGCTAGTCGTCGGCGTTGTCTCAGGTACCTACTCCTCGATCTTCATCGCCACGCCGGTGCTGATGCACTGGAAGGAAGGCGAGGGCGTTTGGCGCTCGCGCCGCGCACGGATCGCGGCCGCTAACGGTGGAGTCGTTCCGCCTTACGCGACGGCCGCAGGCGGCGCTGAAACCGAAGTTGAGATCAAGGAGACGAAGAAGGACCGTGGTCGTCTAACCGCTCCAGAAGATCCGGAGCGCGCAGTTAGCGGCGCAGAGTTCGATGAGATGGTCCGAGATCTTCATGACGACGGCTCTGGCTCGGTTGCGACCGAGGAGGCCCCGGCTGAAGAAGCGGCCCCGCCAGAACAAGCGGCCCCGCCTGAAGCGCCTGCCGCAAGCAGTGGCGTTGACGCGCTGCCGGAGGACTTGGTGCTCAAGGACGATCCTTCTAAGCCGACAACGCCGCGGCGCAAACGCAACAAGAAACACGGGAGGCGCTAATGGCTGCTTTGGCTTGGGTGATGATGGGGCTGGCGATCTGGCACTTCGCGATCTTCATTCCCGACCGCTTCTGGGGCGGGATCGTCGGCAGCCTGCTTTGCGCAATCATCGGCGCCGTAATTATCGGACTGATCTTCAGCGGCTTCAGCGTCCCGGGGAACGGAACGATCACGTTGATGAACGCCGTCGAAGCAATTCCCGGCGCTCTGCTCGGCCTGGCCGCCGCTTACGCGATCGGCGTGCGGCGCGGCAACCCGGCCTTGCACCTCTAGGCCGGACCTTCCGTCGGCCTTTCGGCCTACTGTCCAGTAGTGGAACCGGCTCGGATCGAAATTGCCCAAGCGCCCTTTGGCGAGGTGTTGAGGCTCGCCGACGAGCTCGATCTTGACCCCGTCGTAGCGCAGCTATTAGTTCGTCGTGGGCTCGGCGATCCAATCGCTGCCGCCGAGTTCCTCAGGGCCGATCAACAGTTCGACCCCGCGCAGTTCGAGGGAATCGACCGCGCAGTCGAGCTGGCGCTCAGCCATGTCAAGGCAGGTTCGACGATCCTGGTTCACGGCGACTACGACGTTGACGGCGTCTGTTCGACAGCGATCCTTGTGCGCACGCTGCGAGATCTCGGTGCCAGCGTCGAATGGTTTATTCCCGGGCGCCGCGAAGACGGCTACGGGCTGGGGGCCGAGAACGTTGAGCGCTTTGCGGCCGGCCCCGCGAGCCTGCTGATCACAGTGGACTGCGCGATCACGGCCGTCGATGAGGTGGCTCGCGCGCGCGAGCTGGGCCTCGACGTAATCGTCACCGACCATCACCGCCCGCGCGCCGACGGCGTCTTGCCAGATGCCCCGACCGTCCACCCGCTGGTCAATAACTATCCCGACCCGGAGCTCTGCGCGACCGGCGTAGCGTTCAAGTTTGCTCAGGCTCTGCGTGAAGCCAGCGGTGGCGACGTTGGCGACTGCGACCGAGAGCTAGACCTCGTGGCGTTGGCAACGGTCGCCGACTGCGTGCCGTTGATCCGTGAAAACCGTCGCCTCGTGCGCGAGGGCTTGGTTGCCTTAGCGCGGACGCAGCGCCCCGGGCTACGCGCCCTGATGCGAGTCGCGCAGGTCGATCCGGCCGAAATTGATGAGAAGACAATCGGTTTTCGCCTCGCGCCACGAATCAATGCCGCCGGGCGAATGCAGCGCGCCGACAGCGGCGTTGAGCTGATGCTGACCGACGACCCTGTTCGTGCCGACGCGATCGCCGCCGAGCTCGATCACGCGAACAACGAGCGCAAGCTTGTCGAGCAACGGATCCGCCACGAGGCCGAGGCGCAGGCGACGGCGCTCGGCCCGCGCGACGGTTACGTGCTGGCATCGCAGGATTGGCACCCGGGCGTGATCGGGATCGTCGCCTCGCGACTGGCCGAGACACACCAACGCCCGGTTGTGATCGTTGCGCTCGACGGTGAAGAGGGGAGCGGTTCGGGGCGCTCGGTGCCGGGCTTTGATCTGCTCGCTGGGCTCGAAGCCTGCTCCGACCATCTGCTTCGCTTCGGCGGCCACCGCGCCGCAGCAGGCTGCACCGTGGCCGCTTCGTCGGTCGAAGCGTTTGCCGCGAACTTTGAGCAGCACTGCGCAGCGATCTTTGCCGACCAACCCGTCGGTGTTGTCGATCACGCCGACGCGGTGGTCGGTGGCGATGGCCTAAGCATGGAGCTCGCCGAGCAGCTCGCCCAGCTTGGGCCCTTTGGTATCGGCAACCCAAAGCCGAAGCTGATGATCCCCGGCGCGCGGCTCGACGGCGCGCGCCCGATGGGAGAGGGAAAGCACCTGCGCTGCACCGTCAATAGCGCCGGGCTGCGGATCGGCGCCGTTGCCTTTGGCACCTCGCGACTTCCCGAGGGCGCCGACACGGCGCTCGACGTCGTCGGGTCTCTGGAGGTGAACCGTTGGCGCGGCGCCGAGGAGCTGCGTTTCGTAATCGCCCAGACGGCAATTCCCTCTGCAGTGATTGAGTTCGCTGGGCGCCCAGACGACGACCTTGAAGCGGTGCTCGAAGCGCTGGCTGCAACACCGCTGGCAGACGCTGCCGGGGCCAAAGAAGGCTCACGCGAACTGCTCGATCGCAGGGGCTCCGGAGTAGCAGGCGCACTCGGCGCGCTCGTCGCAAGCGGCGAGAGCGTGCTCGTCGTCAGCGCCTCGGAACAGCGCCGCCGCGCCCAGCTAACTGGACGGATTGGCGGTTTTGCGCTCAGCTCTTGGGCTCTGCTGCTTGCCAGTCCGTCGCTCGCTGATCGCTTCACGCACCTCGTCGCGCTCGATCCCCCTGCGTCCGCGGCGGCCGAGCGTCTGCTTGCCAGCGGCCCGGTTGGAAGCTTCGCCCACCAACTGTGGGGCCCCGCTGAGCTACGCTTCTCACTCGATGAAATTGAGCGAAATGCGGATCTACGCGGCTCACTGGCCAGCGTCTATCGGGCCTTGCGGGACAGCCCGCAGCTTCCGCTGCTCGACCAGCTGCGCAGCGGCGACCCGCAGCGCTCCCCGGCCGAGATGGCGCTCATCATCACAGTGCTCGGCGAACTTGTGCTCGCTCGCTTCGACGGCGCCAAACTCGAACTGGTCGCCGAGACGCCCGATCGGCGCGAGCTGGAGGCTTCTTCGGCTTTCCGAGAGAATGCCCGCGCAGCCGAGGAGGCCAAAGAATGGCTGAGTCCGATCGCATCGCTGGCGGCGTAGTCACGTCGCCACTCTCGGCGCCCGCCGAGCCGGCGCCTCTGGGTGCGGCTGAGCGCGAGGCTCTCTCAGAGCTCTTTGCGGTCATCGATGAGCGCGAGCCACAGAGCGTGCTACCGATCGACAGGGCTCGGATTATTGAGGCTTACCGTTTCGCCGGGCACCAGCACCGCGATCAGCGCCGTCGTTCAGGCGAGGAGTTCATTAGTCACCCCGTCAGCGTGGCGACGATCTGCGCCGGGCTAGGGCTCGACACAGAAACCCTTGTCGCCGCATTGCTCCACGACACGGTTGAGGACACTGCCGCATCGCTCGAGCAGATCAAGCAGATCTTCGGTAGCGAGGTTGCCGGCCTCGTCGACGGAGTGACCAAGCTTGACGCTCTCTCGTTTAAGTCGCGCAACGAGGCTCAGGCTGAGAACTACCGCAAGATGATCGTCGCGATGGCGACCGACATTCGCGTGATCTTGCTCAAGCTCGCTGACCGCCTTCACAACATGCGGACGATCTCGGCGATGCCGAAGCAGAAGCAGGTTGAGAAGGCGCGTGAAACGCTTGAGATCTACGCGCCGATTGCGCACCGGCTCGGCGTCCACGCGATCAAGTGGGAGCTAGAGGACCTCGCCTTCGCCGCACTCCACCCGCGCAAGTTCAACGAGATCAAGGGCCTCGTCAATCAGCAGCGCGAGGCCCGTGAGCAGTATGTCGGCGCGGCCGGTGAGGAGCTCCAGGCCGCGCTGCAGGAGATCGGTGTCGAGGCCGCGATCTCGGGCCGGGCAAAACACTTCTATTCGATCTATTCGAAGATGACGAAGAAAGACCGCGAGTTCAACGAGATCTACGACCTGACGGCGATGCGAGTCACGGTCGACAGCGTCAAGGACTGCTACGGCGCGGTCGGAGTTATTCATTCGCTCTGGAAGCCGCTGCCCGGGCGCTTCAAGGACATGATCGCGATGCCAAAAGCGAACCGTTACCAGTCACTCCACACAACGGTGATCGGCCCAGAGGGGCTGCCGCTTGAGATTCAGATCCGAACCCGCGACATGCACGAGACTGCCGAATATGGAGTCGCCGCGCACTGGTCCTATAAGGACCGCCTAGCCGGCGCCGCTCCTGGAACGCCGGCTGGCGAGACCAAGCTCACCTGGCTGCGCTCAATGCTCGAGTGGCAGCAAGATCTGGCAGACCCGGACGAGTTCGTCGGTAACTTGAAGGTCGAGCTTGATGAGGATGAAGAGGAGGTCTTCGTCTTCACGCCGGAAGGAGAGGTCCGATCGCTCGCCTCTGGTGCAACGCCGCTCGACTTCGCCTACGAGATCCACACCGAACTCGGCCATCGCTGCGTCGGCGCGAAGGTCAACGGCAAGCTCGTGCCGCTCGGTTACGAGCTCCGGTCAGGAGACCGCGTCGAGGTTCTGACCGGCCGCCGCGAGCGAGGGCCATCACGCGACTGGCTGGCGATGGTTACGACGACTCGCGCGCGCAAGAAGATCACGCAATGGTTCAGCGCTGAGAGCCGAGAGGATGCCGAACGCAACGGCCGCGAGATGCTCCAAGCGCAGCTCCGCAGCGCCGATCTGCCGGTTCAGAAGATCACCGGCTCTCCGCTGCTGGCTGCCGTCATCCGCGAGATGGGCTTCCGCAAGACTGAGGACTTCTACGTCGCGCTCGGTGGTTCGAAGATCTCGGCCAAGGTTGTAGTTGGCAAGATCATCACGCAGCTCGGGCAGGGCAAGACGGCAGAGCCCGAGCCAGCCGCCGGCCAGGCGCTTGAGGCCGACCGCGCCGGCCCACGGATGCCGAGCGGTAGCTCGCACGACCTTGGCATCAAGGTCAACGGTGCAGACCGCGTGATGCTTCGCCTAGCGAAGTGTTGCCACCCGGTTCCAGGAGATGGGATCGTGGGTTATGTGTCGCTTGGCCGCGGGATCACAATCCACCGCGACGACTGCCGCAACGTCAACGCTCTGCGCAAAGATCCCGCTCGTTTTGTCGAGGTTCGCTGGGAGGGAGACAACCAGACCGGTTTTCTCGCCGAGATCCACGTTGACGCTTGGGACCGAACGCGGCTGCTCGAAGACCTAACTCGCACAATCGGCGAGCAAGGCGCCAGCATTGTCG
>Ga0194055_10000989_pt1 | contig 23197 bp, 22 predicted proteins | sample SepL449m_MetaG_FD_155482 | JGI IMG/M metagenome (GOLD analysis project Ga0194055, IMG submission 155482) | Anoxic zone freshwater microbial communities from boreal shield lake in IISD Experimental Lakes Area, Ontario, Canada - Sep2016-L442-9m | ecosystem: Environmental > Aquatic > Freshwater >... | reverse complement strand
AACGACTGAGGGGCGGCCGAAGCCGCCCCTCAGGGAAGTACTGGATTGTCTCGCGTCTCTAGTGGGAGACGGAGGCTGCTGCCTTCTCGGGCACCAGCATCTCCTCGGCGAAGCGGGAGAGACGGAAGGGCTCGATCAGGTCGGGCGTGCGGCCCGTGCCAATCAGCTCGGCCATCGTCTCGCCGCAGACAGCGGAGGCCTTGAAGCCCCACGTGCCCCAGCCGGCGTCGATCAGGAAGTTATCAACCTCGGTCTTGCCCATGATCGGCGAGAAGTCCGGGGTCATATCGCAGTACCCAGTCCACTGGCGCTGGATCTTGAGGCGCGCCAACAGTGGCACCACGTCCAGGGCATTCGCAGTGGAATGCTCGAGGAACGTGTTGGTCGAACGCATGCTGTAGGTCGTGTACGGCTCGATTTCCGAGCCGATCAGGATCTCTCCACGGTCCGTCTGCGAGATGTACGTGTGCAAGTTCGCCGACACGATGATCTTGTGCAAGAGCGGCTTGACCGGCTCGGTCACGAAGGCCTGCAGCGGATGGTTCGTGATTGGCGTGCGGATTCCAGCCATGTCCGTGACCTGCGTCGTCCAACCAGCGACGGCGCTCATCACAACACCAGCGTCGATCGGGCCCTGATTGGTATCAACGCCGATGCACTTGCCCGAACCATCCTTGCGGATGCCCGTGACCTTGATGCCCTGATGGATGTGGCCACCACGCATGCTGAACTGCGAGCCGTAGCCCCAGACGACAGCGTCATGACGCAGCACCGAGCCAGGCGGATGGTAGAGCGCCGCCTCGATCGGGTACGGGATGTCCATCGACATGTTGAGCTCGGGGCAGAGTTCTGCGATCTCGTCGCGGAAGATCAGCCGGGAGTCAACGCCGAGCAGCTTGTTGGTCTCTGCGCGCTCGCGCTGAACACGAACCGACGAATCGGTGTGTGCAAGCGTGAAGTGGCCGAGATTCGACATCATCATGTTGAAGTCGAGGTCGGCAGACAGACCGCGCCACAGCTCCATCGAGCGCTCGTAGAACCGAATGCCCTCAGGCGTGCGGTAGTTCGAGCGGACGATGGTCGTGTTACGACCCGAACCGCCGGCACCGATGTAGTTCATCTCCAAGACCGCGATGTTCTCGGCCTTGACGCCATGGTTCTTGACCAGGTAGTACGCCGTGCCGAGGCCGTGTGCGCCGCCGCCAATAATGACGACGTCGTACGACTTCTTCATGTCGTACTTCTTGAAGAACGTGCGTCCTCGTAGAAGACCGCTCACGAGACCGTCACCCCTTCCGTGCCGATACCAATGGGATCGACGGCCGGAGCCTCGATCTCATGCATGTTGACTCTGTGTCCCGCGTGGTTCAGTGCCTCGCGGACGTGCAGATGAACCTCAGCGCCCGTCATGATGTCGATCCGGTTGGGGCGGACGAAGAGCTTGCCTGCCACGTGGCAGACGCGTCCGACCGTGAAGACTGGGGCACCGTCAGAGACGGGGAGCTTCCAGTTGGCTTCGCGAGCGAAGACCTCTTCACAACCCTCACCGACGATAGAGAAGAACGACCAACCGTCGGTGTGATCGATGACGAGAGCAGCATTGCCCTCGTTGGCGAGCTGACCCTGAAGATCCTCGACGAGTGCCGCGGCCGTGCCGGGCTGCCCGACGAAGATGACTTCATCGTCAGTGATACGACCGATAAGCGTGCCGGCAGGCTGCGAGAGCCCGTCGAGCGCCGACTTCTGGCCGAAGCAGCGAACCTTCGCTGCACCTTTGACTTCAAATAGATCAGGCACGGAGCTTGACTCCCTCGGGATCGTAGAAGGCGTGGCCGGCAATGGTCGCCGGAGCACCTCCAATGGTGATGGTCCCGCCTTCCTTGGCGTGTTCAGTCACGACCCACGCAAGGCCAACGGGATGGCCGAGGACGTACGACATCTTGGACGATGTCACTCGACCCGCAAGGTTGCCGCCAATGGTGACGGTCATACCTTCTGGGGGTGTCGCCATACCGGGCTCCATTTGCCACGGCACGAGCGTCTCACGGGGGGTGCGCCGCTGTGCTCGAACGAGCGCAGCCTTGCCGACGAAGTCGGGCTTGTCGAGCTTGACAGCCCACTCCATCGAGACCTTCCACGGGTTGGTCTCGAAGTCTGTGTCCTGGGAGATGATGATGTGACCCTTCTCCAGACGCAGCAGACGCTGAGCGTCGAGGCCGAAGGGGCGGATATCCCACTCCTTGCCGGCCTCGAGAATTGCATCCCACATGTCGACTGCAGCTGCAGCCGGGAAGTGGAGCTCGTAGGCGAGTTCGCCGACGAAGCCGAGGCGAATCGCCAGGCAGGAGACACCGTTGACCGTAATGCGTCGATGACGCAGGTACGGGAAGGTCTCCTTGTCCAGCGGATCGTCCGACAGCTTCTGGAGCAGGTCGCGGGCGTGCGGACCAGCAACGTTGACAGCAGCCAACGAGGCGGTCTGATTGACCACGAACACGTCGAGGCCCCAGGCGTCACGCCAGTCCAGCATCCACGACTCGAGACGCTCAGCACCCGAGGTGGTGACGGTGCAGTAGAACGCACCGCCTTCCAGGGCGCAGACGGTACCGTCGTCGATGATGACGCCACCCTCTTCGAGCATCAGGCCGTAGCGCAGGCGACCGGGCTCGAGGTCCGCGATGCGCATCGGGTAGATGCGCTCAAGGAACTCGACCACGTCCGGGCCTGCAAGCAGGAACTTGCCGAGTGTGCCGACGTCGATAACACCGACGCGATGACGCACGGCTTCGTACTCAGCCTGCATGTCGCCGTAGGAGAAGATGCGCTTCCACGGGCCGGCCCACAGGGTCGTCGCGCCCATCTCCAAGTGCCGCTGATGGAGCGGTGTGTGCCGCTCGATGTGGTGACGAGCACCCGCAGCAGCCTGCTGGATCTGGATCGGACGAACCGGGGGACGAAGCGTCGTCGGAGCAGAGACGCGAGCTGCCTCAGACGGCGTCTTGCGCTCTGCGATGGCACGCAGCTGGTCGGCGCAGAGGCGCCCCTGGCACGGTCCCATCGTGACGGTCGTGTAGCGCTTGAGCAGTTCAGCCGACTCGAAGCCCTCGTCGATTGCCTGCTCGACTTCCTTGACCGAGACGTCCTCGCAGAGACAGACGTAGCCGGCCGTGCCGCACGTGCGCGGCTTGGAGGCGGGAGGATTGACGTACAGGGGCAGACCGGCTGCTGCAGCAGCACCGGCCTCGCGACCGTTGCTCTCTGCCTCGCTCAGCGAGGAACCCGGATGGGCAGAATCGCCCGCCAGGATGCAGGGAAGGTCGTATACGAGCCGCGGGAGATGCATGTTCTGCTGGATTTCCGAGCCGATGGCCAGGATGTCGCAGCTGATCTCTTCGGTCGAACCACCCGTTGTCTTGACGACGACGCCCGAGAGCTTCTTGCGGCCCTTGGCCTCGACGATCGAGCCTTCGATCTGGCGATTGCCTACACCGCTGGCGTCAACGCCAGGAGCAGTGACAACGGCCTCGACGACGACACCGGCAGCGGCAAGCGTGCGAGCGTGCTCGACGGCTTCTGGCTGTTCGGCCCAGACGACGGCCCGCTCACCCGGCTTGACGCCGTGGGCACCGGCGAGACGTGCTGCGCCGCGGCCCATGAAGATGCCAGGAAGATCATTGTTCGGGAAGATCCGGTGAACTTCCATACCACCGGCAGCAACCACGATTGCCTGCGGATGGATGTGCGCGACGTGGTCGGCAGCGAGTGCGAGAACCATCGGGCCCTCGTAGATGCCGATGGCGGCCGTGCCGCTCGAGACCTCGATGCCAGGATTGCTAGCAGCCGTGGCGGCGAGGCGATCAATTGCCTCTTTGGTCGGACCGGCGGCAACGCGGGCACCTGGTGTCCACTGCTCGTCGATGACCATCACGCGCTTGCCACCCTCAGCTGCCGCAATGGCTGCGGAGAGACCGGCCACGCCGGCACCGATCACGAGCACGTCGGGATGACGGTTGACGCGATCGATGTCAACTGGCGCATCGGACTTGTCGGAGAAGCCAAGACCGGCGACGCGGCGAATGACACCCTCTGCGAGGGGCCAGGCGAACTTCGGCTTGGCCATCGTCTTGTAGTAGAAACCGACGGGCATCAGCGGATGCATCTTGTCGATCACGTTGAGTGCGTCGCGGTCGACCGATGGCCACGCGTTCTGACGCGAGACGACCTGACCATCCTTGGCTGCACACTGGCAGGCACGGACGTTGACTTCGCCGTCAACGGTGACCAGGCAGTTCGGGCAGTCACCCGACAGGCAGTAGAGGCCGCGAGGACGGTGATACTTGAACGAGCGGGAGAAGACGCGGACGCCATCTCGGTAGAGTGCCGCGGCAAGCGAGTCGCCCGGCTGGATGGCGACTTCGCGCCCTTCGAACTCAATACTCACGCCGAACCCTCCTGGTACTCCTCGCCTGGCTGGGCCAGGACGAGATTCGTGCGCGTGTCGCGGACGATGGTGTACCAACGACGTGTGCCGCTGGTGTGGAACCACCGCTCCCTCTGGACACCATTGACGTTGGCGCGAAGCCAGAGGTGGTCAATCGCCTCCTCGTCAGGTGCGTCGGGGGCGAGTGGGGGGCGTACTTCTCCGCCGTACGAGAACTCGCTGACGGGTCGGTAGCCGAATGGGGTTTTTATATGGAAGTGGCTCACAGTTGGATAAGGGTAGAGGGCGCGTTTGTGGTGTGCATTGTGGAAGGTATACACACTAAGGCGGGTGTTTGCTGTACCTACGTCCCCCTGACGGGCGTTCATGGGCGCTGTAGCCTCCTATGGAGTGATATCGCAGGGGGTGCGCGGATGGCGCATCTCGTGCGCGTATCACGCTAGTTTCCCTGTAGTTTCCAAGTCGTAACGCCCCCGAGGAGTATGTCGAACCGATGAAGTCGAGCCTTGAAATTGCCCAGGAGCACGTGCTCCGCCCGATCGCAGACATTGCTGCTGAGTACGGCATCGAGCCAGAAGAGCTCGAATTGTTTGGTCGTTACAAGGCGAAGGTCGAACTTTCGATCCTCGATCGTCTGAAGGACCGCCCTGATGGCAAGATCATCAACGTTACGGCAATTACGCCGACGCCGGCTGGCGAGGGTAAGACCACCACGTCCGTCTCGCTGACGCAGGGCATGGGCAAGATTGGTCGCCGTGCAATGTTGGCGCTGCGCGAGCCGTCGCTCGGCCCCGTCTTCGGAGTTAAGGGTGGTGCAGCGGGTGGTGGATACGCCCAGGTCGTGCCGATGGAGGACCTCAACCTGCATTTCACCGGTGACGTTCACGCCATCACGGCCGCGAACAACCTGCTCTCCGCACTCGTTGACGCTCATATTTTCCACGGTCACAGCCCGCAGATCGCCAACGTCACTTGGCGTCGCGCGATCGACGTGACGGACCGCTCGCTGCGCAACATCGTGACGGGCCTCGGCGGCGCCAAGAACGGTATCCCAGCCGAGTCCGGTTTCGATATCACGGCAGCCAGCGAAGTAATGGCCATCATGGCGCTCGCCACCGATGTGCCGGACCTCCGCCGCAAGCTTGGTGCGATCACCGTTGGCTACACCAAGGCTGGCGACCCTGTCACCGCTGAGGACATCAAGGCTGCTGGCTCGATGGCCGTCCTCCTGCGCGACGCGATCAAGCCGAACATCGTGCAGACGCTCGAAGGTCAGCTCTGCCTGATGCATTGCGGTCCGTTCGCGAATATCGCCCACGGCAACAACTCGATCATTGCCGATCGCATTGGCCTCAAGCTCGGCGAGTACCTGATCACCGAGGCCGGCTTTGCTGCCGACCTGGGGATGGAGAAGTTCATGGACGTGGTCTGCCGCGTCGGAGGACTCAAGCCGCATGTCGTTGTGATCGTGGCGACCGTACGTGCGCTGCGGCATCACGGCGGCGGCGATTGGAAGACGACGGCCGACATGGCGCAGATGCGCTCTGAGGTCGAGATCGGTATGGCCAACCTGGCCAAGCACATCGAGAACGTGCGTGCCTTCGGCATTCAGCCTGTCGTCACGATCAACACGCGGCCCGATGACGAGCAGGAGTTGCTCGAGCTGATCAAGACGCTCTCGCTCGAGGCCGGCGCCTACGGTGCCGCAATCCACAACGGCTTTGGTGCCGGTGGCGAGGGCACGACCGAGCTCGCCGAAATCGTCGTCGCTGCAGCCGAGGCCCCTTCGGACTTCAAGCTGCTCTACGAAGACTCGGAGCCCGTCGCTACGAAGATCGAGCGCATCGCCAAGACCATTTACGGCGCTGACGGCATCGACCTTGCCCCCGCTGCAATTGCAGCGATTGCTCGCTTCGAGAAGGAGGGCATCGCGCACCTTCCGATCTGCATGGCGAAGTCGCACCTGTCCTTGTCGCACGACCCGACGCTGCGTAACCGCCCGACGGGCTTCACGGTGCCGATCCGCGACATCCGCTCGTATACGGGTGCGGGCATGCTGGTGCCACTCTGCGGCGACATGCTGCAGATGCCGGGCTTCGGTGCCGAGCCGGCCGCCAACCAGATCGACCTGGCGCCTGACGGCACGGTGCTCGGACTGTTCTAAGTCTGCGGAATTGATGCCCCCGTGTCCCAACCAGGTGGTTGGGACACGGGGGCTTTTTTGTTGGGGGGATACCACATCCGCGCGGTTGTCATGTCCTCCCCGTAATCAGCGGTGGTCCTTGAACCAGGGAGGACATGACAACCGCGCGGATGTGGTATCCCCCCTGGAGCGAGGGAGGGGGCTTTCTATCTGTGTGGATCCACTCAGACCCAATACCACTGACCTTGTGGGGTGGGACTTTCCAACCGCCGGGCTGTGGTGTCCTAGGGATCAAGGGCTGCTCGTGATCAAGGGGACACCACACCCCCCCGGTTGTCTAAGTCCTACCCCGTCGAAATCGCTTAGGCATTAGGACCAAAGAAAAAGGCCCCCTCTGGTACCGGCTAAAGCCGGTACCAGAGGGGGCCTTTCTATTTCGATCTAGGCCTGTGCGACCTCGGCCAGCAAGGACTCGGCGAGTTCCTTCTTCTGCTCTGCCGTCATCTTCTTGGTCTCGTTCTTGATGGCGCGCTCGTTGACGACCTGGTTCCAGTAGTCGAGCGACTCCATGCCGAGCAGGGCCGTCTTGCCGACGAACTGCCGCAGCACTTCGTTGGTCGGGCCCATCACCCAGCCAGCCTTGCCGTCGCGCACGTAGCGCTCCAGCTCGAGCGGCTGCTTTTTGTAGGACGTGCCACCCGTGGAGTGCATCATCTCGTCAACGACGAGGCCACAGTTCTTGGCGGCGGCGAACTTGAGCTGCCAGAGCCAATGCAGGTAGTTGCCGCGGGCGTACTCAGACTGCTCGAGGCGGCGCTGACCGTGGTCGGTAACCTCGTCCATCGCGACTGCAAGCGAGTAGTTCATGCAGCGAACGGCATTCGTGTCGATGATTGCCTCGCCGACGGAGTCCTGAATCGTCGGGTAGTCGCAGACGCGCATGCCGACGTCCTTGTGGACCTTGCGGGTCGTGTGCTGGATGCAGATGTCGATCGAACCGAGCGAGATGCCATTCCAGCAGGCAGACGAGGAAATCAGGAAGAACGGGTCGACAGCCTCGTCGTTGGCCCAGGCGCCGTCGCCGACTGCGCCAACCATGCGCTCGTCTGGAACGAACTTCCAGTCGAGGAGGAGCGAACCGGACTGGTTGCCGCGGAGGCCCATGGCGTCCCATTCGGCGTGGGCGGACTCGACCTCATCGTTCGTGACGAGCCAGCAGGTCAGGTCGGAATACTCTTTGAACTCCGGCGACGTCGTCTGGAGGACGTACCAGTCGGCGAAGCCGCCGGACGTTGTCCACGACGACTTCTTGAGGACTTCGTAGCCACCCTCAACCTTGCGGGCACCCGAGGAGATGGGGTACCAAAAGTGCGAGCCGGTCTCTGGGTCGGAGAAGGACAGCGTGCCGATCAGCTTGTCCGGCACGATCCGCTTAAGGTAGTTCTCGATCTGCCATTCCGTGGCCGTCAGGCGTAGCGACTCGACAGCGCCCATGTGCATCGTGTAACACATCGCCGTCGAGGCGCAGCCGTAGCGCGCGATCGTCTCGGTGGTGGCGACGAGCATGGCGTGACCCTGGCCGAGGCCTCCCCATTCCTTCGGCAGCGTCAGGCCCAAGAAGGGGCCGAGCGCCTCGAGGCTCTCGCGGGGGAAGATCAAGTCGCGGTCGTTCCCGGCGGCGCGGGGTCGGATCTCCTTCTCGCAGATCTCGATCAACTGCTCGCGCAGCGCCTTCTCCTCATCGGTGAGGAACCAATCCGGGTTGAACATCGGATCGAGTCCAGCTTTCGCACCCTCAACTGCAACTGCCATGTTGGCTCTCCTTCTCGCTTCACCTACGGCAAAAAATACGGCATAACGCCACTCAAACTGAGTAAAGGCTACAGCAGAAGTCTCTTCTCGTCATGGGTACCGGTGACATGACAGAGAAGTTTTGGGTGGTGGAGGTGGACATGCTGAACACCTCCACCACCCGATTTCCTTAGAACAACGTCAAATAGCGGCGCAGTTCCCAATCGCTGACGGTCGTGTGGTACTCCTGCCACTCGGCCAGCTTGACCTCGGCGAAGTAATCCAGGTACGCGCGACCATCCATCTCGCCGAGCCAGTCACGCAGCGGCTTGTTCTTTTCCGCTGCACGAACAGCGTCGAGTAGGTTGGCGGGCAGCGTTTTGATGCGCTTGCGCTTGATCTGCGCGGGCGACAAGTCGTACAGGTTGTCGAGGTTCGGCTCGCCTGGGCTGGTCTTCTTGGCGACGCCGTCGAGGCCACAGCCGATAATCGCGGCGGCCGCGAGGTACGGGTTGGCCGCACCGTCGGTCGAGCGGATCTCGATGCGTCCCGGAGCCGGAATACGGATCGACTGCGTGCGGTTGTTCATGCCGTACGTCGCGTAGGCCGGGGCCCACGTGGCGCCCGAGGTAGGGGCACCAACCCCGATGCGCTTGTACGAGTTGACCGTTGGCGCAAGGATCGCGCTGAGACCGTCGGAGTTGTCGATGATGCCACCGAGAAACTCGTAGGCCAGCGGCGAGAGGCCGAGACCACGGGGGTCCTGCATATCTTCGAACAGGTTGATCTTGCCGGTCGGATCCCACAGCGAGATGTGGAGATGTCCACCGTTGCCGGTCAGGTTTGAGAAGGGCTTCGGCATGAAGGTGGTCAAGAGACCACGCTCCTGCGCCATCGCGTGGACCATGTAGCGGAAGAAGATCGCCTTGTCGGCGGTGCGGAGGGCATCGTCATACTCGAAGTTCAGCTCGAACTGGCCGTTGGCATCTTCATGATCGTTGGCGTAGTTGCCCCAACCAAGACCATTCATGTTCTTCGACAGCTGGGTGATGAAGTCGTACGAGCGGGTGATGCCCTTCATGTCGTAACAGGGCTGCTCCAGCGTGTCGAGATCGTCGGCCAGCACGATCTTGCCGTCGCGCTCCTTGAGCAGGAAGAACTCGAGCTCCATGCCCATCTTGAGGCGATAGCCCATCTTCTCGGCGCGCGCCGTGGCGTTCTTGAGGATCGTGCGCGGGCAGAAGTTATACGGCGCACCATCGATGGTGATGTCGCAGGCGAAGCGGGCGAGGCCGGGCTTAAACGGCACTGGCGTGTACGACTCCGGGTCCGGGATCGCCGCAATGTCGGGCGAGGCGGGCGACTGGCCGATTGGGCCGGCCGCGAAGCCGGCGAAGCCAGCACCGTCGTCGAACAACATGTCAAGGCGCTCGGCGGGCATCAACTTGGCGCTCGGCTTGCCGTGCATGTCGACGAACTGGGCGAAAAAGAACTCGATTCCGTCGGCCGCAGCTCGGCTGCGTACTTCTTCTTTGTTCTTGGGGTCTGCCACCGGAATCTCCTCAGTTCGTGGGGTAGGCAAAAGGCATGCTAGTCGAACCTTTAGACAGATGAAAGGGCTGGTTCGTGAAACGGAATCACGTGTACCTCAATACCGTCTTTGCGTAACTTCCTACGCAACTCTGTGCCAACGTCGCCCTCGACAAAGCGGCGGATGCCGGTCTCGGGAGTCTCGTCAATCACGATGATCTTTGCGCCGCGCGCTCGTGCCACCCGAGCCAGCGACTTGGTCGCCTTGCGGGTCACGGAGACCTGTCCGTCGGCAGTGACGCCCGCCGCCACGATCTGGTCGACGGCGTTGCCGACCCAGCCGTGCCGCGCCTTCATTTCTTGTTTGGTTGGCATCAGGCCAGGGTTTGGAATGCCGTATTGGGTTCCGTAGATTCTGGCGACGGTGACGACAGCGACGGGGCCGGACTGGGAGAGGGCAATCGCCTCAGCGATCGCCCTCTCGGAAAAGTCCCGGCGTCCATCCGCGGCGAGCAAGACCTCACACGGCGCGGTTGGCTGTTCGTCCCACTTGCGCTTGCGGCGTGGGATTAGGCCCATGACGTACTCGCTAGTGCTCCACGTGGTGGGGTGTTGCCGTGCGGTCACGCTTGTCTTCGAGGCGGCGCCAGAGGTGCAGCGGCACGTAGAGAACAAGCAGGATCAGACCGACCCAGAAGAGCCAGCGGTAGCCCGTGCCCACGGCATAGTCGGCGGCGTAGTAGCCACCGACGAGCCAGAGGATCAGGCCAAGCACGCCGAACAGGATCGCGAACGGACCCATGATGCGCGGCATCTTGACCGGGCGTGGGAAGTCGTTGCGCTTCCAGCGGAAGACGCCAAAGCCGATCATCGCGACGGCGAGGGCGAAGAGGTAGCCCATGTTGCTGAACACGTAGATCTGGAGTGGCGAGCCGACCAGCAGCACGAGCAGCGAGGCGACCAGCGAGAGAATAATCGCGGTGCTCGGGGAGCCGTGCTTGTTGGTCTTGCTGAAGATCTTCGGCAAGACACCGTCGACCGAGTTCTGCCAGAGGCCACGCGAGGCGCCAATCAGGGCGTTCAACACCGAGAGCAGCAGAGCCGCCACCAAGGCGAGTCCGACGAACCAGCGCCAGAAGTCGTTGGAGCCGAAGATCTTGTCGACGTAGCCGAGGAAGACAACGTTGGCATCGCCCGAGCCAAGCTCGGCGAAACCTGCGGTGCCAAGAACGGCCAGCAGCATCAGGGGTAGCGAGATGTAGATGAAGAGGCCGAAGAGTCCTTCGGCGGTCATCGCGATCTTGGCGTCACGCGCCGGCTCGCGGCACTCGCCGATGTAGCAGGCCGCTGCCTCCATTGCCCAGACGGTCCAGACGAAGATGAAGGCCCAACCGACGATCAATTCCCAACTGCCAGTCACGCCTTCGGGCAGGCTGCCGAGTTGAACGCGACCAAAGTCGATGGTCGAGGGCTTGAAGAACGGCAGGACGATGATCAGGACGAGCGGCACGATCGAGCCGATGCCGAGAATGGTCGCGAAGGTTGCGCCCAGGCGAATGCCGAGCCAGCCTGGGATGAACACCACAAGCAGAATCACCGCGGCAGTAATGATCACGCCGACGGACCAAGCCGAACCAAACTTGTCGGAGATCGGACCGTAGGTATTACCGAGCGGAATACCGAAGAGATCGGTGATGTAGAGCGCAGCCAGGTAAGCGTTGATCGGCGCCACGGTAAACCAGCCGAGCCAGTAGGCCCACGAGCTGAGACCACCGATGTGCTCGGCGACACCATCGCCAAGCGGCTTGAAGGTCTCGAACGCATAACTCGGTAGTCCACCCGCACGATCGGGGAAGGCCGCCGCGAGTTCGGCGAGACAGAAGCAGAGGAACACGCCGACGAGGGTCAGCACGATAAACAGCGTGATGGCCACGCCGCCGAGGGCGAGCAGGGCATAGCCCGCGAGGCCGATCACGAGGATCGTCCCGGCCAAGCCGATTACGAAGGCCCCCCACCAGTTGGTGCCCTTCTCGAGTTCTACGGTAAAACGCTCACCGCTTGGATGTGCCGCCATATTTCTCCCCCTCTAAAGGTGCGGCAAGCAAACCACTACGGAAGAGCCATGTCAAGGGTAAAGGTATGTCGCCGACATCAATGTGGAGGAAGGTGCCATACGACCGATTTTGTTGACCCGAGCAGGCGTTGCTACGAGATGTGCGACGCAGACGGGCGGGAGGTTGGTAGTGTGCCGGGCGTGAAGGCTGATACGCATCCCGATTACCCCGTTGTCACGATCTCGTGCGCGTGCGGCAACTCGTTTGAGTCGCGCTCTACCAAGGGCGACTACTCCGTCGAGGTCTGCTCCGAATGTCACCCATTTTATACGGGCACGCAGAAGCTGATCGACGTCGGTGGCCGGGTCGAGCGCTTTAACAAGCGCCGTGCCAAGCAGGCCTCGTCCTAGTCTGGACGGACGGTAGGCGATGAGCCAAGCGGTCGGAGGACAGGCCGTTGTGGAGGGCGTGATGATGCGCACTCCGTCGGCATGGGCGGTCGCAGTGCGACGTCCCGATGGGCGGATCACCACCGTGGTTGAGGACGCGCGTTCGGTCGCGCTTCGCTATCCGATCCTCCGCTGGCCCGTGATTCGTGGAGTCGTGGCGCTCGGCGAATCGCTCGTGGTCGGAATGAAGGCTCTGTCGTTGGCAGCGCGTCTTTCGACGTCCGACCATGGCGAGGGTGACGGCGAAGGCGAGCAAGAGATCGGTCGCCGCGAGATCGTGATCGCGCTGGTCGTGGCCGTGGTCTTCAGCATCGTCTTCTTCAAGGTTGTGCCCAGCGTGATCGCGAACTTCCTACCGATTCAGGACACGATTCTGTTTGTCCTGGCTGAGGGTGTGATTCGCGTTAGTCTCTTCATCGGCTATCTCGTCTTCCTGTCGTTGCTCCCCGACCTTCGTCGCGTCTTTCAATTTCATGCCGCCGAACATCAGGCGATCAACGCCCTCGAGGCCGGCGAGCCGCGCACCGCGGCTGCCGCCGCGCTGTACAGCCGCATCCACCTGCGCTGTGGCACGGCATTCCTGCTCTGGGTGATGGTGATCGCGATCATCGTCTTCGCCTTCGTGGGCCGGCCCGATCTGCCGTGGCTGATTGCCTCGCGCGTGCTGCTGGTACCGGTGATTGCTGGCATCGCCTACGAGGTGATCCGCCTCGCGGGTCGCTACGGCACTAATCCGATCGTGCACGCCGTCCTCTGGCCCGGCCTGCTCCTACAACAACTGACGACGCGACCGGCCGATGCCGAGCATCTTGAGGTTGCCGTTGCTGCGCTCGATGCGGTGTTGCAGCGCGAGGAAACGAATCGTGCGGCGCGCCCCGAGGCGCCCGTCGACGTGATGGCCTGAGCCGCCCCGCGGCTCACCCACGTACCCTGCAGCCATGGAACGCCTTGTCTCTCAGATCGAACGGTCCTTTGCGGACGTCGAGCAGGAGCTCGCCGACCCAGCCGTTCTGAACGACCATCAGCGCCTGGCCGAGGTCGGCCGGACACATCGTCGTCTGCAGACTGCACACGAGTTGGCGCGGCGGTGGCGGGCTGCGAGTCAGACCGTGCAAGACGCCGAGCAGGGGTTGGAGAGCGAGACGGACCCTGAGGTGCGCGCGTATCTGCAAGAGGAACTTGAATCGTCGAGGGCCGAGGTTCCGGCACTCGAGGAAGAGCTGCGCATCGCGATGCTCGAGCACGATCCGGCCGACGATCGCAACGTCATCATCGAGCTTCGTGGTGGCACGGGCGGGGAGGAGGCTGCGCTGTTTGCGGCCGATCTCTACAAGATGCTGACGGGCTACGCCGATCGGCTCGGCTTTAAGCACCAGGTGCTGACCTCGGACGCCTCCGATTCTGGCGGCCTCAAGGATATCTCGTTTGAAATCACCGGTGATGGCGCCTACTCGGCATTTAAGTGGGAGTCCGGCGTGCATCGCGTGCAGCGCGTGCCGTCAACCGAGACGCAGGGACGCATCCACACCTCGACGGCGACGGTTGCCGTCTTGCCGGAGGCCGAAGAGGTTGAGGTCTCGGTCGAGCAGAAGGACCTCAAAATTGATGTCTATCGCGCGACCGGTCCGGGTGGCCAGTCCGTCAATACGACCGACTCTGCCGTGCGCATTACGCACCTTCCGACCGGCGTGGTCGTGGCCTGTCAGGACGAGCGCTCGCAGCTGCAGAATCGCGAACGCGCAATGAAGATCCTGCGCGCGCGCATCTACGAAGCCGAGCGCGAGCGGCTCGCCGCGGAGCAGGCCGCGACGCGCAAGTCGCAGATTGGCACCGGCGCGCGGTCGGAGAAAATCCGTACCTATAACTATCCGCAGAGCCGTGTCACGGACCATCGCATCAAGTTCACCTCGCATGATTTCGAGCAGATCATGATCGGCGCGTTGGAGCCGTTTACCAGCGCACTGCAGGCTGACTGGAATCGTCAGCAGCTGGAGGACGCGGCGTCGAGTCACGCCGATGGCTGAGGCGCTCCCTGGTGGCATGCGCACGGTCAAGGACGTGCTCGCGTTGTCGGCAGCGTTTCTGAATGCCAAGGACATTGCGACCGCGCGTCTTGATGCGGAGCGCCTGATCGGGAGCGTGCTCGGTCTTGATCGGCTCGAGCTCTACCTGCACCACGACCGACCCGTCACACCAGCCGAGCTTGACGGTATTCGGCCACTGTTGCGTCGTCGCGCCGACCTCGAGCCGGTGGCGTACATCCTCGGTACGGTCGGGTTTCATCACGTCGTGCTCAAGTGCGATGCGCGCGCCCTGATGCCTCGCTCAGAGACGGAGACGCTGGTTGAGGTCGCGCTCGCCAATTTGCCCGATCGCGGCACCCTGCTCGATGTTGGCACGGGTGCGGGCGCGATTGCCGTGGCGGTCAAGCACGACAGGCCAGACGTTGCGGTGACTGCCGTTGACCTGTCGGTCGACGCACTCACGCTGGCGCGGGAAAACGCAGATTTTGTTGGCGTTGAGATCACCTTCGTCGAGTCTGATCTGCTTGCGGCCGTTGCGGGACAGCGCTTCCACGTGATCGCGGCCAACCTGCCCTACATCCCGGACGGTGACCCCCGGACCGAACCGGGCGTCGTTCGCCACGAACCGCATCTCGCTCTCTACGGCGGCGAAGATGGGCTCGATCTTGTGCGCCGCGTCGTGGTCGATGCGCCGGATTGTCTTGAAGAGGGCGGCCTGCTCGTGCTTGAGGTCTCGGATCAGCAGGCCTCCGCTACGCGCGGACTGTTGGACGCGGCTGGATATGCGGAGATCGAGTTTCATCGTGATCTGGCGGGGATCGATCGGGTCGTGGCAGCGCGGCGTGGATGCGACTAAGGGGTCAGACCCTTTCGTCGCATGATCGCCAGAGGCGCGTTTCGACGACCACCTCACCTGCAGTCATGCGACAAAAGGGTCTGACCCCCTCGTCGCATCCAGAGCGTGGGGTGGGGCGCATGTCCGGCGTGCACACTTCGCCAATCAATTGACAGGCGGCGCTGGTGCTTGCCGAGCAGGCTGCCCCGCGTAGAATCCCGCTATGGCCACCAACGATATCTCTCTCGACACTCTCCGCACCGCTGGACTCGACGTAGTCGACCCCGCGATTGCCGGCCTCCTCGACCGCGAGCTGGACCGCCAGCGCGACGAGCTCGAGCTGATCGCTTCCGAGAACTTCACGTGGCCATCCGTGATGGAAGCGGTCGGCAGCGTTGCGACGAACAAGTACGCCGAGGGCTACCCAGGTAAGCGCTACTACGGCGGTTGTGGAGTCGTCGACGAGATCGAGACGCTCGCGATTGAGCGCGCTAAGAGCCTCTACGGGGCAGAACACGCCAACGTGCAGCCGCACGCCGGAGCGCAGGCCAACATGGCCGCCTACCTGGCGCTGCTGTCGCCCGGCGACACGGTGCTTGCGCTTCGCCTCGACCACGGCGGTCATCTCACGCACGGCCACCCCGTCAATTCGTCGAGCAAGTACTACAACTTCGTGCACTACGGCGTCTCGCCAGAGACCGGCACGATCGACATGGAGGACGTCCGCAAGGCCGCGCATGAGCACAAGCCGAAGCTGATCGTGACCGGAGCGAGCGCCTATCCGCGCACGCTCGATTTCGCTGCCTTCCGCGAGATTGCCGACGAAGTTGGCGCCAACTTTATGGTCGACATGGCGCACATCTCTGGTCTTGTCGCCGGTGGTGTCCATCCGAGCCCGGTGCCGTATGCCGACGTCGTCACGTCGACGGTCCACAAGTCGCTGGCCGGTCCCCGCGCGGGATTCATCCTCTGCAAAGAGGAGTGGCAGAAGAAGATCGACTCCGGTCTCTTCCCGGGACTGCAGGGCGGACCGCTCTGCCATGGCGTAGCTGGCAAGGCCGTCGCCTTTGGCATCGCTGCAACGCCGGCCTTCAAGCAGTACCAGAAGCAGATCTGCCTCAACGCTCAGGCGCTCGCCGAGGGCCTTCTCGGTACCGGCAATCGGCTGGTCTCGGGCGGCACCGATACACACCTCGTGCTGCTCGATCTGCAGGAGGCTGCGTTCTCGGGCAAGGAACTCGAGGATCGTCTGCATTCGATGAGTGTCACGGTCAACCGCAACTCGATTCCGTTCGACCCGCGTCCCGCGATGGAGACCAGCGGCGTGCGTATCGGCACCCCAGCGGCCACGATGCGCGGTCTCGACGAGGCCGACTTCCTCAACGTCGGCCGAATCATCGGTTCGGCCGTGGCCGAGGATGCGGATCTCGATCTGCTCCGCGGCGAAGTCGAGTCGATCCTGGCCCGCCACCCGCTCTACGCGGGCATGCGCGGCTTTAGTTCGATTCACGCTGGTTGAGTCGGCGGGATCAGCTTTGCTTTGGGGTCTGACTCCAAAGCAAAGCTGATCCCGCCTACTCCACAGGTACCCTGAGGACGTGGTACCCGACTCGCTCTCTCGACTCGTCGTCGCTCCGTCGGCGATCTATGCGCTGCTGATTGCGGCGGTGATCACGTTCGCGTTGACGCCGCTAGCGATGCGCGCGGCGTGGCGGCTGGGCGTTGTCGATCGACCAGGGGGGCGACGGATTCATGACCGACCAATCCCGTTGCTCGGCGGGATCGCGATCTTTCTCGGCATCCTCGTGGCCGTCCTGCCGAACCTTGACGTTGATCGGCGCTACGCCAGCATCCTGATCGGCGCCGGGTTGATCTGCCTGCTCGGCGTGATCGACGATCGCTTTGGCATTCCGCCGCTGCCGAAGTTGCTGGGCCAGATCGCCTGCGCGGCGATCCCGGTCGCGACCGGAATGACGATCGACTCGATCACGGTTCCGTTCATCGAACCAAGCACCGTCTCGTTCGGCGTATTGGCCTACCCGTTGACGATGATCTTCATCGTCGCCGTTGCGAACGTGGTCAATCTCGCCGACGGTATGGACGGGCTGGCGGCCGGCGTCTGTGGGATTAGTGCACTGACGTTTGCGATCCTCGCGCTCTCGCTCGGCCGCATCTCGGCGGGTGTCATGGCAGCTGCAGTAGCGGGTGCGTGTTTCGGTTTCCTGCCCTGGAACTTCAACCCCGCCAAGGTGTTCATGGGCGATTCGGGCGCGCTCGTGCTCGGCTTCTTGTTGGCCTGCGTCTCGATCCAGGGGGTCATGAAGACGGCGGCTGCGCTGTCGCTCGTGTTCCCGCTCGTCGTCTTGCTCGTACCGATTCTCGATACCTCCTTCGTGATCCTCAAGCGGCTTAAGTCGGGCCGCTCAATCGCCAGTGCCGACAAGAGTCACTTCCATCATCGGCTGCTGCGCGTCGGCTACACCCAGCGTCAGGCGGTCGGTCTGCTCTACGCCTGGTCGGGTGTGTTGGCGGCATTTGCACTCGCCATCAGGCTTTTCCCGTACCGCACGGAAGGCACCTGGAATCTCTGGCCGACGATCGGTCTGACGCTGTTTGGATTGATTGCCTTGTTCGTGACGTACTACGTCGTCGTCGCGCTCGAGATCATCAAGTACCGCCACCTGCGGCGGTTCGGATTGCTGCGCCATTCGGCGGCAACGGACGAGACGCCGGTGCCGCGACCGTCGTTCCGCCGCCGCGCGCGCGCCTAACCGACGCTGGGCAGACGATTGCCGGAACCATCCCTGCTAGGTTTCCTGTCGCCCGGATACGGGCACGACAGGGGACCGGGAGGTCATCATCGCCGGCACGGGAAGCAACGGGGGAGCAGACGCCTCGGGCCTCGCAGCCGGCATGACGATCATCGCGGGCATCCTGTTGGGAGGAGGCGTCGGCGCAGCCGTCGGTTACTTCACTGGTCATCTCGCCGGCGGCATTATGGTCGGCAGTTCGATCGGGCTCGTGCTCGGCTTCTACCTGCTTTACATCCAATACTTCAAACCACGATGACTCTGAGCCCCACACGACGCCGCGTCGCCTTCGGTCTCCGCTTTGCGGCGGTCGTCCCGTGCCTGATCGCGTTGCCGGTCTTCTACCTGGCAGGCTGGTCGCTGTGGGCGTGGGGATTGTCGGCGTTGCTCTTGCTCGCGAACATCGCGATCGCCTTCGGTTCGGACTGGTTTTCCCATGGCCGTACGCAGGTGATGGCCGTTGGCATCGTTGGTGTCAGCCTCATCTCGCGGGCCTGGTTGACCTTCGGAGCGCTCTTCATTATCGCCTGGACGGTCGACCGAAAAGTGGGTGTCGCCGCCGCCGGAGCGTTCCTCGTTTACTTTACCGTGGACATGGTCGCTCGCTCGATAAGCCACGTACTTCTCCGCGGTGACGCGACGCATTCTGCGGCGACGCCGGAGGCCTCCGTATGACCCGTCGTCTTGGCTTCATCGTGGCCGCTCTGATCGGCATTCTCGCCTTGCCGACGTCCGCCTTCGCGGCGGCCGAGACGAACTTCCAGCCCGTCGAGGAGTTCATCAACCAGTACTGGACGTCGATCACGTTCGGACCGCTCGAGATCGGTATCTCGAAGCTCGTCGTCTACCTCTGGCTCGGCATGCTGGTCTCCGTCGTGCTGACGCTGTGGATCGTGCGCGGGGGGCTGCGCACGCAGCCTGGTCGCACCCAGACCGTGGTCGAGTTGCTCTACACCTTCTCGGAGACGAACATTGGTCAGTCGACGCTGCCAAAGGCTGCTTTCGCGCGCTGGTTCCCGTATGTCGCCTCGCTATTCGTCTTCATTTGGACGCTGAACATGATCAGCTTCATCCCACTTCCGCTCGACACGCACAACCCACTCTGGGGACCGATTCCCGGACTGACGATCTACGCGGCCACGTCGAACCTGTCGGTCACATTGACCTTGACGATCTTGACGATTGGCATCTCGCACGTTGAGGGCATCCGCGCCAATGGCGTCGTCGCCTACTTCCGCAGTTGGGTGCCGCCGTGCCCACCCGCGCTCAAGCCCGTTCTGATCGTCCTCGAGGTGCTGTCTCAGGTGCTGCGCGTGATTTCGCTCAGCGTCCGGCTCTTCGCCAACATGCTCGCTGGCCATCTGCTGATCATTATGTGTATCGGCTTCGTGATCCTGCTCGGCAAACTGTTCGTCGCACCGATCGCAATTCCGATCGCTGTTGTGTTCTATATCTTTGAATGGGGCCTGGTGGCGTCGCTTCAGGCCTATATTTTTGCGATGCTCTCAGGCATCTACATCGGCTCGGCTATCGAGCCTCACCACTAACGTCCGTTTAACCAGGAGGATCACGTCACATGGCACTTACCGATCAGGGACTCGTCGACGCTGCAAAGGCGATCGCACTAGGTCTCGGCACTGGCTTCGGCGCAATCGGCCCCGGCGTGGGCGTGGGTTACTTGATCGGTAAGACGATCGAGGGCGTTTCCCGCCAGCCCGAGATGCGCAGCGACCTTCAGGGCATGATGTTCCTGGGTCTGGCCCTTACCGAGGCCATCACGTTCTATGCCCTCCTGATGAGTTTCGTCGCGTTCTTCATCGCCTGATCTGATGCAGTCGCTGACTCTTGCAGAAGCGGGTGGAGCCGGGCTGATTCAGCCTGAGCTTGGCCTCAGCCTATGGACGCTGATTACGTTCTTGATCGTCCTGTTCATCCTGAAGAAGTATGCCTTCGGACGGATCGCAGGACTGCTCGACGAGCGCCGCGAGGCGGTTCGTGCCAACTTGGCAGCAGCCGAGGGCTCCCGCGAGGAGGCCGAGCGTCTGCTCGAGGAGTACAAGGCACAGCTTGCCGCGTCGAAGCACGAGGCTACCGAAATTCTCGATCGTGCTCGGGCTACGGCAGCCGAGCAACAGCGTCAGCTGGTCGAGGAGATCGCAGCCGAGCGCGAGCGCGGTATTGCCGCGGCACAGCAGGCGATTGCGGCGGAGACGCAGCAGTCGCTCGATCGCATCAAGATGGAGATCGCTGATCTCACGTTGCTCGCGACCGAGAAAGTGCTCGGTCACGCGCTCGATGAGAAGGAGCAGAAGCGACTCGTGGAGGAGGCGCTTGCGGGCGTTGACTTCTCGGCGCTGCACGGAGGCTCCAACTAAGCGTGAGTATCGCTACCCCGTATGCCACAGCGCTGTACAGCGCTGCGACCGAGGCCAAGCGCCTGCGTGAGGTCGATGCCGACCTCGCTGCTGTCGCGCGTGCCGTGCGGGAAAACGCTGCGCTGTCGCGCACGTTGGCCAATCCGGCGATCTCGCGCGATGCCAAGACTCGTGTCTTCGCTGCCCTCTGTAAGGGTGGAGATCCTCTCGTTGTCCATTTTCTCGAGGTTCTGCAGGATCATCGCCGACTCGGCGCCCTGCTCGAGATCCAGAGTGCGTTCGCAGATCGCGTGCGCCTCGCCCAGAACGAACTGGCTGTCGAATTAACGACAGCGGTTGCTATTGATGACAAGACGGCCGACAAGGTTCAGAAGCAGCTTGCTGCTGCGACTGGACTGGCCGTGACCATGGATCGCACTGTCGATCCGAGCATTCTGGGTGGCGTGGTCCTTCGGGTCCGCGACCGCCTTGTCGACGCCTCGTTGCGTCGTCGCCTTGACCTTCTCGGCCGCGACCTGCGTGCCGCCCGCATCCCCACCGTCTGACGGAGAAAAACGTGAAGCTGAGCCCCGACGAGATCGCATCCATCCTCAAGGACCAGATCAGTGGTTTCGAGGACACCGCCGATGTCGAGGAAATCGGCACCGTCATCCAGGTCGGCGACGGCATTGCCCGCGTCTACGGCCTCGAGCGCTGCATTGCCCTCGAGATGCTGGAGTTGCCGCATGGTGTGACCGGCCTCGCCCTCAACCTTGAGGAGTCCAACGTCGCCGTTGTGCTGTTCGGTGAGTGGCAGAAGATTCGCGAAGGCGACACGGTCCGCCGTACCGGCAAGGTGATGAGTATTCCCGTCGGCGAAGCGCTGATTGGCCGCGTCGTCAACCCGCTTGGCGTACCGATTGACGGTGGCCCTGCCATCGAGACGACCGAGCAGCGTGCCCTGGAGTACAAGGCGCCTGGTGTGGTCGATCGTCAGCCCGTGAAGGAGCCATTGCAGACCGGCCTGAAGGCGCTCGACGCCCTCGTGCCAATTGGTCGTGGCCAGCGCGAGCTGATCATTGGCGACCGTCAGACAGGCAAGACCGCTGTCGCGATTGACGCGATTATCAACCAGAAGGACTCCGGCGTGATCTGCGTCTACGTCGCGATCGGCCAGAAGGCCTCCACCGTCGCGCAGGTCGTTGAGAAGCTCCGCGAGCACGGCGCCATGGACTACACGATTGTGGTTGCCGCCAACGCCTCTGAGGCCGCACCGATTAAGTACATCGCTCCGTACGCCGGTTGCGCGATGGCCGAGTACTTCCTCTACAAGGGTGGTCACGCGCTGGTGGTCTACGACGACCTCACCAAGCAGGCCGACGCCTATCGTCAGATGTCCCTGTTGGTGCGCCGCCCACCGGGCCGCGAAGCCTTCCCGGGTGACGTGTTCTACTTGCATTCGCGCCTCCTCGAGCGTGCGGTCAAGTTGTCCGACGAGCTCGGCGGCGGTTCGATGACGGCACTGCCGATCATCGAGACGCAGGCAGGCGACGTGTCGGCGTACATTCCGACCAACGTCATCTCGATTACCGACGGGCAGATCTTCCTCGAGTCGAGCCTCTTCTACCAGGGCGTGCGCCCAGCCATCAACGTCGGCATCTCGGTGTCGCGCGTCGGCTCGAACGCTCAGACGAAGGCCATGAAGAAGGTCGCCGGTCGCCTCAAGCTGGAGCTCGCACAGTTCCGCGCACTCGAGGCCTTCGCCCAGTTTGCGTCCGAACTTGACGCCACGACGCTGGCCCAGCTCAACCGTGGTCAGCGCCTGGTCAACACGCTCAACCAGAACCAGTACGACCCGTGGCCCGTCGAGGAACAGGTGGCTGTGATTTGGGCGACCACGAACGGCTTCGTCGACGATATTGATGCCGGTGACGTCTCGCGCTTCAACGACGGTTTCCGTCAGGCGCTGCGTTCGGAGAAGGTGATTCTGACGGCGATTCGCGAATCGCTCGACCTCTCGGATGACACGATCGAGAAGTTGAAGGTTGCGGTCGGTCAGTTTGCTGCTGGCTTCGAGGGTACGGCTGCTGCTGCCGGAGCAATCGCGTAGTCCGTGGCGTCCCTTCAGGACATCCGTCGGCGGATCCATTCCGTCAAGAACACGAGCAAGATCACCAAAGCCATGGAACTCGTGGCCGGTGCCAAGTTGCGTCGTGCCCAGGTACGGATCGAATCGCTGCGTCCGTTTGCCGACGGCATGCACGAGCTGATCACGGAGACCGCCGGTCGAACACAGGCGCTCCGTAACCAGCCATTGCTTGAGCGACGCGAGTTGACGACGACGGCAATTCTCGTGATGACGGGTGATCGTGGTCTGGCCGGTGCCTTCAACGCCAGCGTGCTGCGTCGTGCGCTCGACGAGGCCAAGCTTGAGCGCGCGGCTGGTCACCAGGTTGTCTGGTATGCCGCCGGTCGTAAGGGTGCTGGCTCGCTGCGGTTCCGCGGCGCCGAGTTGCGTCAGGTCTGGACCGGGTTTACGGATCGTCCCGTCTATCAGGACGCCGAGCAGATCGCCAATACGCTCGTCGAGGACTACACCGAACAGGTCTTTGACCGTCTCGTAATGGTCTTCAATCACTTTGATTCGCCGCTGGTCCAGACCGTCAATGCCCTTGAGGTCTTGCCGATCCCGCTTCCGGAGCGACTGACCGAGATGACGCCGCGCGACCGCGCCATGATGGGCGAGTTGCTGTTCGAGCCCGAGGC